>SKEB01001465.1_pt1 | contig 9745 bp, 10 predicted proteins | sample 4826561 | NCBI WGS metagenome assembly SKEB01 (sample SAMN11008820, study PRJNA524170) | human gut metagenome | biome: Human fecal sample; material: Feces; isolation source: fecal sample from pouch patient p17 | host: Homo sapiens | place: Israel: Tel-Aviv | collected 2016-03-29 | reverse complement strand
CTATCCAGCTGAGCTACGGGTGCGCTGATAATTTTTGATTTGCCGATTATAACACTTATTCTTTAATTACTCTAGAGTAGCGAGTAAATGGCGCATCCGAGAGGATTCGAACCTCTGACCGCTCGGTTCGTAGCCGAGTACTCTATCCAGCTGAGCTACGGATGCGTCGAATAAATGGCGGTGAGAGAGGGATTCGAACCCTCGATAGAGTTTCCCCTATACACCCTTAGCAGGGGTGCGCCTTCAGCCTCTCGGCCATCTCACCTCATTCGGTTGAGTCGCTATAATATGGATTTTAAAAAATAAGTCAACGCTTTTTTTAAAATGAGCTCTATTTTAGGATTGGTTGCGTAGATTATCATCAAAACATCTAATTTATAACCAATCCAACGCCTATATTTAGTCATCTAACAAAGCTTTTAATCTTGCAAAACCTGCCTGTTGCTTTTTCTTTTTCTCAGCTTCTGTTAATGGTGTTTTATCTTTTTCCCATTGCAAATAGTCTTGGGGTAACTCTAATAAAAATCGGCTAGGCTCCATTTTTACTAAATCCCCCATCTGTCTGCGCCTTTTACAACAAGAGAAAGTTAACTCTTTTTGTGCTCGAGTAATGCCAACATAAGCAAGTCGGCGTTCTTCTTCAATATTATTATCATCAATTGAATTTTGATGCGGTAAAATCCCCTCCTCCATTCCGATTAAATAGACATAAGGAAACTCTAAGCCTTTAGAAGCGTGTAATGTCATTAACTGAACCTGATCGCCCTCTTCCTCATTTTCACTACGCTCCATCATATCACGCAGAGTTAAACGTAATACCGCCTGTGATAAAGTTAATGGCTCGTTGAATTCATCTCCTTGCAGCATACTATCAACCCATTGCAATAAAGTTGCTACATTTTTAGTCTGTATCTCTGCAACTTTGGGATTTGAAGCCTGTTCATAAAGATAATTCTCATATTGAATATGGGAGAACATTGCTTTAATTGCTTCTTGCGCCTCTCCTCTCACTACTTCATCTGAAGCCTTAACCACCCATTCCGCAAAATCTTGCAATGCTGTATAAGCTTTTGCTGTTACTCGTTGCAATAACTCAAAATCAAAAATTGCTTCAAATAACGAACAATGTTTCTCTTTTGCTAACAATCCTAATTTTTCTAAGGTTGCTGATCCAATTTCTCGTCTTGGCGTATTGATAATACGAATAAAGGCCGCATCATCATCTTGATTTACCAATAACCGCAAATACGCCATAATATCCTTAATTTCAACACGCGAGAAAAAAGATGTTCCGCCTGAAATTTTATAAGGAATTCTATTTTGCATTAAGGTTTTTTCTAACAAACGTGATTGATGATTGCCCCTATATAAAATCGCATAATCGCGATAAGCCGTTTTATTTAAAAACCTGTGAGACATCAACTCCGCCACAACACGTTCTGCTTCGTGTTCTTCATTTTGCGCTTTAATAACTTGCAATAAATTCCCAGTTCCTAAATTAGAAAACAATCGCTTAGAAAAAATATGATCATTATTATCAATTAATATATTGGCACAATGTAAAATACGTTGTGTAGAACGATAATTTTGTTCCAATTTAATCACTGACAATGTCGGGAAATCGTCTCTCAAGCGAACAATATTTTCCGGGTTAGCACCTCGCCAAGAATAAATAGATTGATCATCATCACCAACCACCGTAAATTTTGCCGCTTTACCAACCAGCAATTTAATCAACTCATATTGACTAGTATTGGTATCCTGATACTCATCAACCAATAAATACTGAATTTTTTTCTGCCATTTTTCTCTAATCGCATCATTATTACGCAACACCAACGTCGGCAACATTATCAAATCATCAAAATCTACCGCATTCAAAGCCTGCATTTGTGCCATATATTGTTGATAATATGATGCAAATAGATGTTCAATTTTATTTTTAGCTAACTTTAGCGCATCATTCGGCAAGATAAGATTATTTTTACATAGAGAAATATAATTAATGAATTGATTTAATTTGTCTTTATCTTCTTGAAATGAAATTTTGGTCAACTCTTTTAGTAGTGCCAACTGATCGTGTTCATCAAATAAAGTAATGCTTGGCTTAAAAGATAAAGCCTGATGTTCTTTTTTGACAAAATCAAAGCCTAATGTATGAAACGTACAAACCGTTAATCCTTTACTCTTTTTCACACCAATTGAATGCGCTACACGCTCTTTCATTTCTCGTGCTGCCTTATTAGTAAAGGTAACTGCTGCAATTTTATTAGGTGAGTAGTTACAGTGTTCGATTAAATAAGCAATTTTATTAATGATCACTCGTGTTTTTCCTGATCCTGCACCAGCAAGAACAAGACAAGGAGTATCAATAGTTGTTACAGCCTGCTGCTGTTGTTTATTTAATTTCATCAGTAAAATTCTATGGGTTTAACTTTATTTTTTGATAAAAAATTGCAAACAAGGAATTCCATTTAAAATAGGTGCAATTCTAAGACAAAATAGATCAATATGATATGGTGTTATATCCTTAATTTTCTTAACAAAAAAACCCGCCTAGAAGACGGGTTTGGATTACTCTCTATTGTCAATCTGATTATTTGATGATTTTCGCTACCACGCCGGCACCTACTGTACGGCCACCTTCACGGATCGCAAAACGTAAACCTTGGTCCATCGCAATTGGGTGGATTAAGCTTACTGTCATCTTCACGTTATCTCCCGGCATTACCATTTCCACGCCTTCCGGTAACTCGATTGTGCCGGTTACGTCAGTTGTACGGAAATAGAATTGTGGACGATAACCTTTGAAGAATGGAGTGTGACGTCCACCTTCTTCTTTTGATAATACGTAAACTTCTGATTCGAAATCGGTGTGTGGAGTGATTGAACCTGGTTTCGCTAACACTTGACCACGTTCAATTTCTTCACGTTTTGTACCACGTAATAATGCACCGATGTTTTCACCCGCACGACCTTCGTCTAACAATTTACGGAACATTTCTACGCCAGTTACTGTGGTTTTCGCAGTTTCTTTGATACCTACGATTTCTACTTCTTCACCTGTACGGATCACACCACGTTCTACACGTCCTGTTACTACGGTACCACGACCTGAAATTGAGAATACGTCTTCAATTGGTAACAAGAATGGTTGGTCTACCGCACGTTCCGGTTCAGGAATGTATGTATCCAAGTAGTTTGCTAATTCAAGAATTTTTTCTTCCCATTGTGGGTCGCCTTCTAACGCTTTTAATGCTGAACCACGTACGATTGGAGTATCGTCACCTGGGAAATCATATTGTGATAGAAGTTCACGAACTTCCATTTCTACTAATTCTAATAACTCTTCGTCATCTACCATATCGCATTTGTTTAAGAATACGATGATGTATGGTACGCCTACTTGGCGTCCTAACAAGATGTGCTCACGAGTTTGTGGCATTGGACCGTCTGTCGCTGCTACTACTAGAATCGCTCCGTCCATTTGCGCCGCACCGGTAATCATATTTTTTACATAGTCGGCGTGTCCCGGACAGTCAACGTGTGCATAGTGACGTGTTGGAGTATCGTATTCAACGTGTGAAGTGTTGATGGTGATACCACGCGCTTTTTCTTCCGGCGCGTTATCGATTTGGTCAAATGCACGAGCTGCACCACCGTAGTGTTTTGCTAATACGGTTGTGATGGCTGCGGTTAAAGTTGTTTTACCATGGTCAACGTGGCCGATTGTACCCACGTTTACGTGCGGTTTTGTACGTTCAAATTTTTCTTTAGACACGATAATTTCCTTTTTAAATTAAAGTCTGCAACCCACTAATGGGCTGCAGTTGTTACAATTATTTTGCTTTGCGAGCTTCAATTACTGCAGTTGCTACGCTAGCTGGTGCTTCAGCATACTTCAATGGTTCCATTGAATAAGAAGCACGACCTTGAGTTTGTGAACGAAGATCTGTTGCATAACCAAACATTTCTGATAATGGTACTTCTGCATTAATCTTAGTAACAAATTCATTGCTTTCTTGACCATTTACAAGAGCACGACGACGGCTTAAGTCACCGATAACGTCCCCTACGTATTCAGCAGGAGTTTCTACTTCTACTTTCATAATTGGCTCAAGTAATACTGGATTTGCTTTAGCAAACGCTGCTTTAAATGCAATTGATGCTGCTAATTTAAATGCCAATTCTGATGAGTCCACATCATGGTAAGAACCGAAGTGTAAACGTACACCGATATCAACTACTGGGTAACCTGCTAATGGACCAGCTTTAAGTTGTTCCTGAATACCTTTATCAACAGCTGGAATATATTCACCAGGGATAACACCACCTTTGATTTCGTTGACAAATTCGTATCCTGGACCTTCCGGATCCAATGGGTACAAGTCGATCACAACGTGACCGTATTGACCACGACCACCAGATTGTTTTGCGTGTTTACCTTCAACATCGTTAACACGAGTACGAATAGTTTCACGATAAGCAACTTGTGGTTTACCGATATTCGCTTCCACTTTGAATTCGCGACGCATACGGTCAACGATAATATCCAAGTGTAATTCACCCATACCGGAAATAATAGTCTGACCTGATTCTTCATCTGTGTGAACACGGAATGAAGGGTCTTCCTGAGCCAAACGACCTAATGCTAAACCCATTTTTTCTTGGTCAGCTTTAGTTTTTGGTTCTACTGCAACAGAAATAACTGGTTCTGGGAATTCCATACGTTCAAGGATAATTGGATTATCCGGATCACATAATGTGTCACCAGTTGTAACTTCTTTCAAACCGATTGCAGCAGCGATGTCACCTGCACGAACTTCTTTAATTTCTTCACGTTTATTAGCGTGCATTTGAACGATACGACCAAAACGTTCACGTTTTTGTTTTACTGAGTTCATCACAGTATCGCCTGAATTTACTACACCTGAGTAAACACGGAAGAATGTTAAGTTACCTACAAATGGATCTGTTGCAATCTTAAATGCTAGTGCTGAGAATGGTTCATCATCACTCGCATGACGCTCACCTTCGGTATCATCAAGATTAATACCTTTAATTGCAGGAACGTCTGTAGGTGCCGGTAAATAATCTACCACTGCATCTAACATTGCTTGTACACCTTTGTTCTTAAATGCAGAACCGCAAGTGATAAGAATGATTTCATTCGCTAATACACGTTGACGTAATGCTGCTCTAACTTCTTCTTCAGTTAGTTCTTCACCGCCAAGGTATTTTTCCATTAATTCTTCAGAAGCTTCTGCTGCTGATTCAATTAAGTTTTGGTGCCATTCATCCGCTAAGTCTTTTAAATCAGCCGGGATATCTTCATAAGTGAAAGTCATACCCTGATCAGCTTCATTCCAGTTGATCGCTTTCATTTTAAGAAGATCAATAACACCTTTAAAGTTATCTTCCGCACCAATCGGTAATTGGATTGGCACAGCAGTTCCGCCTAAACGGGTTTTGATTTGTTCAACAACACGTAAGAAGTTTGCACCTGTACGGTCCATTTTATTTACAAACGCAATACGAGGAACGCCGTATTTATTTGCTTGACGCCATACAGTTTCTGATTGAGGTTGAACACCACCTACCGCACAGTAAACCATTACCGCACCGTCAAGAACACGCATTGAACGTTCTACTTCGATAGTAAAATCCACGTGTCCCGGAGTATCGATAATATTGATACGGTGTTGTGGGAATTGTTTTGACATACCTTGCCAGAAGCAAGTTGTTGCCGCAGAAGTAATGGTAATACCACGTTCTTGTTCTTGTTCCATCCAGTCCATGGTAGCTGCACCATCGTGCACCTCACCGATCTTATGACTTATACCGGTATAGAAAAGAATACGTTCTGTGGTAGTTGTCTTACCTGCGTCGATGTGAGCACTAATACCGATATTACGATAGCGCTCAATAGGAGTAGTACGTGCCACGATTATTTCCTCTCGCTAGGCTTAAAAAAGTTAAACCAGCAAGCCCTAATAAGGCTTGCCGCATAATAAATGAAATTACCAACGGTAATGTGCAAATGCTTTGTTAGCTTCTGCCATACGATGAACGTCTTCACGTTTCTTCACTGCAGCGCCTTTATTTTCAACCGCATCTGACAACTCGTTCGCAAGACGCAATGCCATAGATTTGTCACCACGTTTACGAGCTGCTTCTACAATCCAACGCATACCTAATGCGTTACGACGGACTGGACGAACTTCTACTGGTACTTGGTAAGTAGAACCACCAACACGGCGAGATTTAACCTCTACAGTAGGACGAACATTTTCTAATGCTGCTTCAAACGCTTCCAAATGGTCTTTGCCAGTTCTTTGCGCTAATGTATCTAAAGCAGTATAAACAATTTTTTCAGCGATAGATTTTTTACCATCTACCATTAAAACATTAATAAATTTTGCAAGTAATTCTGATCCGAACTTTGGATCTGGAAGAATCTTGCGTTGACCAATCACACGACGACGTGGCATGGTTTTTTCTCCGTATATTAAATCTTCAGGTTATCCAAAACTCTATTTCTGGAGTCTTGTATGCTATCTATGTTCTAAATTAAACGTTTGGCCTTACTTAACGGAGAACCATTAAGCTTTAGGACGTTTCACGCCGTATTTAGAACGACCTTGTTTACGATCTTTAACGCCTGCGCAGTCTAATGCACCGCGTACGGTGTGGTAACGCACACCTGGTAAGTCTTTAACACGACCGCCACGAATTAATACAACGGAGTGTTCTTGTAAGTTATGACCTTCACCACCGATGTAGGAAGTTACTTCATAACCATTAGTTAAACGAATACGGCACACTTTACGTAATGCTGAATTCGGTTTTTTAGGTGTAGTTGTGTACACACGAGTACACACGCCACGTTTCTGCGGGCAAGCCTCTAATGCAGGAACGTTGCTTTTTACAACCTTTTTCACACGCGGTTTGCGTACTAATTGGTTGATAGTTGCCATTAAAAAGCTCCAGTTTAAATAAAATTATTCACTATTGAATGTTAAATTAACCCCATTCCATAGAAGAATGGACGATGAATTCTATTCTTTAACGATGACTATGTCAAGATTTTGCACAATTAGAATTTAGAGATTAATTTGAGGGTAATAATCCTCGGTAATCTGCACAGTTTGAGATAAATTGATACATTTTGCATTTGTGGCTATTTTACTCAAAACAGGAGCAATACCTCGAGCAGCTACATCATTTTCCAATAACAAATACTGCGCTAATTGATTAAATAATGTTGGATATTTCAATGGTAATAACACGCCGTCCTGCCATAATAAAACCATATCTTGCGCCGTTAATTGTTGAAAAATTTGCTGTAACCATTGAATATCATATTGGCGATTGGCAAAGGTATAAAGCATAGCATTCCTTAAAATGTTAAGATTTTTTCTGCTTGCTGCAGCCGTTTAAAAAAGTTTTCATTATCCAGTACTACCACAGGCAAAGATAACGCCTCTTTTGAGCATTGATAACGTTGCAAATCTTCCTCACAAACAAAGCATTGTTCAATTTCATATAGCATTAATAATTTGCTCATTGCCGCCGTATCTTTTTGTAACACAGCATCCGCCTGTTGCTGTTTTAATAAAGACAATATGCCGTCATTCCAGAAAAACACGGCAATTTCATTTTCATCACAGTAAGCAGACATCGCTAATAATGCATCAAGACCTTCTCTTACTTTGCTACTGCCATAAGGAGGATGAGTAAAAATAAATGCAACTTTCATAGTGAATTATTAAAAAGTAATGACTCGATCAACGGTTAAAACTGCTTGGCTGAATTCACCCAATCCGGTAAGCACAAACCCTTCTGCTAAATTATTTTGTGTTCCATCTGACGAACTGGCTTCATCAACAACACCTCGGCGTTGCGATGCGGCGATACATAGATTTAACGCAAATTGGTGTTGTTTTGATAGCTGTTGCCACTGCTTTACTAAATTGATTTCGTCATTAGCTGGATAAACAAATGCATTGCCATTTGTTACCCCCGACTGAGAAAAAAACACTTGATCAATAGTATGACCGGCTTGAAGCAATGCTTGTGCAAACTGATAAGCAAGATAACTCGCTTGCGAACCGTAAACCGGTTGCGTAACGGAAAGCAAATAGCGCATTATTTTAATTCATCCTGCTTAATCTGACGAATATATAAATAGACAGTATGGCGGGAAATTTCCAATCTTTCCGCCACCTGATTAATGGCATCTTTTATATCGAAAATGCCTTTCTCAAATAATGAATGAACGATCTGTTTATTCTTATTATTGTTCGACACATTGCGATCATTGGTAACATCTTCGATGGTCTGTTCAACCGTTTGTGCCACCAATTCTTCCACTGATGAAGCAAAATTAACTTCTGAAGAGCTCTCTTCCTGTTCGTGTGTCGGGATAAATCCTTGCACAAATTCTGCCACCGGCACACTCAAATTAATATTAATACACAATAAACCGATAATACGTTGTTGCGGATTTCGAATAGCAATGCTGATGGATTTCATCAAACCATTAGTTTTAGCTCGTGTGAAATAGGGTTGCGAAACGCTGTCCGTTTTCATTTGATGCAATGAGCGCAATGCCAAATCTGTTAATGGTGAACCTACTTTACGATTGGTATTATGGCCGTTGGCAATACAAATAGCAGAGTGTTTCAGATTTTCCAAAGAATGAAGCACTATCTCACAATGTCCGCCGATTAATGCCGCAATGCCCTCCACCACAGGAATATAAGATTGAATAATATCATGATCTTCTTTACTAAATGGCTGTTGTTCCTGTAAAAAAATATCATCGTCTAAATTCATCGCTATTGCCTTCCATACTGTACATTAATGCACTCTATTATTAATCCTTAAACTAAGAACGGACATTGCTGTCCGTTTCTTACTTATTTTATTGTTTTAACAACTAAATTATTTACTGTTTGATTTCACATCTAATAATTCAATATCAAAAATCAAAGTTGAATTTGGTGGAATCTGACCGGTTTGCTGATCACCGTAAGCTAAATTCGGTGGCAATACCAACTGAATTTTACCGCCTTTTTTGATTAAACCGATTCCTTCAACCCATCCCGGAATAAGCTGTCCCAATTGAAACTCAATCGGCTGATTACGTTTATAAGAACTATCAAATTCAGTACCGTCAATCAATTTTCCACGATAATTCACTTTTACCGTATCATTTTCTGTCGGTGAAGCACCTTCACCCATTTTTTCTATACGATAAAGAATGCCACTTTTTGTCTGTTTTACATCTTTTTCTTTCGCATATTTTTCGCGATAAACTTTGCCTTTTTCTTCATTCTCTTTCGCAACTTTTTCCAGTTCTACCTGAGTCGCTTTTGTTAATTGCGCATCCAATTCTTGCAACTGCTTTTGTAGCACTTCATCTGAAAGTGTTGTTTTTCCCATTAAGGTATCGCGCACGCCATCCAAAATTTTATTATTGTCATATTCGATCAAGGATTTCTGCCCATCCAAAGATTGTTGAATGTTTTTACCTAAAAATACACCAATGGCATAAGAAGATTGTTCGATAAACTTTTTATCTTTTAATTGGGAATCTTCCGCAAAACTATGGCTGCTCATTGCAAACAACACAAAACCGGAAAGAAAGGCAAGTTTTTGAATAGATCGCATAATTATTTGTTCTCCATAAGAAAATAATAGATTTTTACTGCCATAAAAATTTTGTTGAATAGATTAAAAT
>SKEB01001463.1_pt1 | contig 9770 bp, 6 predicted proteins | sample 4826561 | NCBI WGS metagenome assembly SKEB01 (sample SAMN11008820, study PRJNA524170) | human gut metagenome | biome: Human fecal sample; material: Feces; isolation source: fecal sample from pouch patient p17 | host: Homo sapiens | place: Israel: Tel-Aviv | collected 2016-03-29 | reverse complement strand
GGGTAATTGCTATATTCAGTATTGTTTTTTCATTTGTCACATTGACATTCTTGATAGTATTAACTGGCTCAACTTGTTTAGCGTTGCTTGCAAAGGAAAAATCTGTTGATGAAACTACATTATAGTTTAGCTTAAATACAGGTAATAACTGTCTTCCTTTTAAAAGGAAGACAGCGTTATATCAAAATAATGAGATTAATAAAAATGCTAAAGCTTCTTTTGGTATTTGCTGTTGGTTAAGATAAAGTTCTCCCTCTTTTTGTTCTAAATTGAGCTGATATGCATTTTTTGTTTCAAGCAAAATGCCTTGTGTCACCTGTTGTTGCAGTTTTGTTTGCAGGATCTGTTGCAGTCTTTCCGGATTAATTGGTTCAACTTGTTTATTGTTCTCAAATATTTTGTTCATTGCGGTCGCATAATTATTAATAACCCCATTTAAGAACGGTTTTTCGAGATTTAAATGAATATTCAATGAATCAAAAAATTGATCCGGTAAGCTTTGTGTTAGATTGGTTACGGCTTGTGGTGCTGTCTGAATATTAGCCTTCAATGTTGCTTCTCCATCACTATTTTTCAATGATAATGGTGCAATCACTAATTGTGGTTGTTGATTAAATAAATTAGTGAGTGAATTATGAAGTCGAGTTTGATCATCCTTTAAACTGGCACCGAACAAATTATCTAAATCGGCACCGCTTAAATGTTTGAATTGTAATTTTAGGGTTTGTGAATAAAGTGATTGTTCATTCATTAATACATCTGCAATATCACCGTCTATATCAATAGCATAAAAGTTTCCATCTTGTGTCAATTTCACAGTGCTGCTTTGATCTTTTGAGATATTGCTGACATAGGCGGAGTTTGCCTGAGATCTAAAGTTGAACTCGGCACGTTTTATTGTGGTTTTGATGTCACCGATCGGCAAATAGCGTAAATTGGTTAATTTTAATTTTCCTTCGGAAGTTAAACCTTGTACTAAAATGTTGCTATCAATATTTTTTTGTTCCGATTGTAAAATAAAACGGAAATCATCTAAGTTAATTGAATAGTGAATATTTTTCTCCTGATCTACTTTAAGTTTGTATTCACCGCCGGACCAAACAATTTTATTTTCATCGGATTGGTATTCACCCGGTGAAAAATGAAAATTCAGATCCATAGCTTGTTGATAATCTATATCAATTTTTAATGTAAAAGGGTTGGCAGCGACGTAATTTTTTTCGCCGTTTTTCAAGTAGAAAGGCAAGTTTTTGTTTTGATTATCGGTTTGCAACGTTGATTCACTGGAAGCCATCACTGGCAGCAGTTTGAACTGACTTAATTTATTAAGCGGCAATGGGCCGTGATAAATTTTAGTTTGAATCGGATAACTATATTCATCAATATTAAGTTGATATTGAAGATCACTGAAAAAAAAGTGGCGTTCTAGCTGTACATCATCAATTTTGATCCAACCTTGTTGGTTGATGTCGTCAATTTGTTTGAGATATTGTTCTTCAATTTTTGAGCCAGTATACCAAGTGCCGCCAAGCCAGACGGCACTTATCGCAGCTAAGGCGACAACAGTAATAGTGAGTGATTTTTTTTGCATAATTTTTCCTTGTAAACGAGTGGTTTATTTGCATTGATTTTGCGGTTTATTTGCCATAATTTCAATAATTTGAAAATCAGTATGCTGCATACTTTTACAAGCAATAGCGCATAAATTATCAATGCTGCGATCAATAGTATGTTCAACAATCCCTTCATCACCGGTTACGCCGGTCTGATTAATTGCCATTAGCACCGATTTATAGGCGGAAGTTACGCTGGTTGACACTTTCATTGCACAGCTGTTGGCAGCACCGTCACACAACATTCCGCTGATATCGCCAATCATACTGCTGATTGCCATTGCTGCCGTGTCAAATTTATTGGTGAGCAGATAGGAAATACCGGCACAGCTTCCCATTGCCGCAGTAGTGACTGCACAAAGTGCGGATAGCTTAGGTAATTTGCTATGAATAAAAATCGCGATTAAATGTGATAAAAACAGGGCGCGCGTACGCTGTTCACCGTCAATATTGAGATGATTGGCGACAACAACAACCGGCATAGTGGCGGTTATTCCTTGATTTCCGGAACCTGAATTGCTCATTGCCGGTAACGTTGCACCACCCATACGTGCATCAGATGCAGCGGTTGTTTGAATCATTATACGGGAGAGCAGATCATCAGAAAGCAAGCCATCGCCGATATGTTTTTGTAAGGTACGTCCGATATGTAAACCGTAATCTTGGCGTAATCCCTCTTGTGATAAGGCGGCATTAAGCGTTTCTGCCTGATTGATAAAAGTGATCTTTTCTACATCGACCTGCATTGAGAAGTCGAAAATGTCTTTTGCATTAAGTTGATTAAAAATGTGGTGTTGTGATGCCTCATCAATCGTTTGAATTGGGTTTTGATACAATATTTGACCATTTTTCTCGATAGATGTAATGCGAGTATGTTGATCCTCAATGATAACGCACACGCGATCATTTCCACTATAAAGTGTTGATTCAGCATATAAAATATGATCAGTCTGCTTAATGCTGACGCTAACGGCACCTGTTTGTAGCAACTGTTTTGCCTTTTCAACCTGTTGAGGCGTAATATTTTTTAACACTTCTAAACCGCCGTCAGCATTGCCGCCGATGGCACCAATGGCGGCAGCTATCGGTAAACCCACCATTCCAGTGCCGGGAACAGACACACCTAATCCGTTTTTCATTAGGTTCGGCGATACTTTTGCGTCAATTTTTTCAATGTTGGAATGACCGAGATATTTTGCCGCCGTGGCAGAGGCTAACGCCAAAGAGATGGGTTCGGTACATCCCAGTGCCGGGACAACATCCTGTTTAACAATTTGAATAAGTGTGTGTTCAAACGGTTGCAAGCGTGAATCCATAAAATCCTCATTAAATGTGATTGTGTTAGTGTCGCTCATATAATTTCGTTGATAAATATACACGTTAATCAAGTAACTGCTAAGCCCTAACCATCATTTAAGATGAAGAAAAATGGCATTGATGAAAAAAATTAAAAAATTTTTTAAAGTTGCCCTTGAAAATTGGATTTTAAGTTCAATTTATTGTGGCACGAACGATGTGGGTTCTATGAAAGATTGAGGATAAATAAAAAATTATCCCTTGTAATTTCGAGAATGAACCCTATTTAGTCGATGTTAAAAACGAATTTAAAATCAGGAGAATAAAGATTATGGGAAAAATTATTGGTATTGACTTAGGTACAACAAATTCATGTGTGGCAGTGATGGATGGCGATAAACCGCGTGTTATTGAAAATGCGGAAGGAGATCGTACAACGCCTTCTATCATTGCTTATACTCAAGATGGCGAAACATTAGTTGGTCAACCAGCTAAACGCCAAGCGGTAACTAATCCGAAAAATACACTATTCGCAATTAAACGTTTGATTGGTCGTCGTTTTACTGATGATGAAGTTCAACGTGATGTCAGCATTATGCCGTTTGATATTGTTAAAGCGGATAACGGCGATGCGTGGGTAGAAGTGAAAGGTGAAAAAATGGCACCTCCTCAAATTTCTGCCGAAGTATTGAAAAAAATGAAGAAAACTGCAGAAGATTTCTTAGGTGAACCGGTAACTGAAGCGGTAATTACTGTGCCTGCATACTTTAACGATGCGCAACGTCAGGCAACTAAAGATGCCGGTCGTATTGCTGGTTTGGATGTTAAACGTATTATTAACGAACCGACTGCCGCAGCATTGGCTTATGGTTTGGATAAAGGTAAAGGCAACCATACTATCGCAGTATATGACTTAGGTGGTGGTACATTCGACTTATCTATTATCGAAATTGATGAAGTAGATGGTGAAAAAACGTTTGAAGTGTTGGCAACCAATGGTGATACTCACTTAGGTGGTGAAGACTTCGATAACCGTGTAATCAATTACTTGGTTGATGAATTCAAGAAAGAACAGGGTATTGATTTACGTAATGATCCGTTAGCAATGCAACGTTTGAAAGAAGCAGGTGAAAAAGCGAAGATTGAACTTTCTTCCGCACAACAAACAGATGTGAACTTGCCTTACATCACTGCTGATGCGACCGGACCAAAACACTTAAATATTAAATTGACTCGTGCAAAATTAGAATCTTTAGTTGAAGATTTGGTGGCAAAATCAATGGATCCGATCCGTGTTGCATTGAAAGATGCGGATTTAAGTGTCTCTGAAATTGATGATGTGATTTTGGTCGGTGGTCAAACCCGTATGCCGTTGGTACAACAGAAAGTGGCTGAATTCTTCGGAAAAGAACCTCGTAAAGATGTGAACCCGGATGAAGCAGTAGCGATTGGTGCGGCTGTTCAAGGCGGTGTGTTGGCTGGTGATGTAAAAGACGTATTGTTACTTGATGTGACTCCGTTATCACTCGGTATCGAAACAATGGGTGGTGTAATGACTACCTTGATTGAAAAGAACACAACTATTCCGACTAAGAAGTCACAAGTGTTCTCAACCGCTGAAGATAACCAAAGTGCAGTAACTATTCACGTGTTGCAAGGTGAACGTAAACGTGCGGCAGACAACAAATCACTTGGTCAGTTTAATTTGGAAGGTATTAACCCGGCACCTCGTGGTATGCCACAGATCGAAGTGACTTTCGACATTGATGCGGACGGTATTATCCACGTTTCTGCGAAAGATAAAGGTACAGGTAAAGAACAACAAATCACTATTAAAGCCTCTTCCGGTTTAAGTGATGAAGAAATTCAACAAATGGTGCGTGATGCAGAAGCAAATGCAGAAGCTGACCGTAAATTTGAAGAGTTGGTTCAAGCTCGTAACCAAGCAGATCACTTGGTTCACACCACTCGTAAACAGTTGGGTGAAGTAGGTGCAAATCTTGCAGCAGACGATAAAGCAGCGATTGAAAAAGCAGTAAATGAACTTGAAACTGCGGCGAAAGGCGAAGATAAAGCAGAAATTGAAGCAAAAACTCAAGCTTTGATTCAAGCAGCAGAAAAATTAATGCAAGCTGCTCAACAGCAAGCACAAGCCGGTCAGGCTCAGCAACAACAAGCACAAAGCGGTGCGAAAAATAACGGCGATGATGTCGTAGATGCTGAGTTTGAAGAGGTTAAGGATAATAAATAATCTATCCTCCTGATGTAGCGGCTTGAGTTTTTCGAGCTGCTACAATTTACCCCATGGGCGACGGCTAAACACCTCGCCCTTTTACTGTATTCAAAGGTTAATAATCAACTAAAAGTAGGATAACGAATGGCAAAGCGTGATTATTATGAAGTGTTAGGCGTTTCAAAATCGGATGATGAAAAAGCAATTAAGAAAGCTTATAAACGCTTGGCAATGAAATTTCACCCAGACCGTAATCCCGGCGATAAAGAAGCAGAAGCGAAATTTAAAGAAGTTCAAGAAGCTTATGAAGTATTAGGCGACAAAGAAAAACGTGCTGCCTATGATCAATATGGACACGCTGCCTTTGAGCAAGGCGGAGCCGGTGCCGGTGGATTCGGTGGGGCAGATTTTGGCGATATTTTCGGTGATATTTTCAGCGATATGTTCGGTGGTGGCAGAGGTCGTCAACGTGTTGTCAGAGGTGAAGATTTACGTTACGACTTGGAGCTTACGCTTGAAGAAGCGGTGAAAGGCGTTACCAAAGATATTCGTATTGCAACTTTGGCAACTTGTGATAGTTGTCACGGTTCCGGTGCTAAAGCCGGTTCAAAAGTGGAAACCTGTAGTTATTGTCACGGTTCCGGTCGAATTCGCCGTCAAAGCGGTTTCTTTGTGCAGGAACAGACCTGCCCTCATTGTCACGGCACAGGTAAAATTATTGAACAACCTTGTGATAGCTGTCACGGTGACGGACGAGTTCATAAATATAAAAATCTTTCCGTTAAAGTGCCGGCAGGCGTGGATACCGGCAGTCAGCTTCGCTTAAACGGTGAAGGTGCGGCAGGTGAGAATGGTGCTCCGGCGGGCGATCTTTATGTGGTTATTCACGTAAAAGAACACGATATTTTCCAACGTGACGGTAATAATCTTTATTGTGAAGTGCCGATCAGTTTTACTTTAGCTGCGTTGGGTGGTGAAATTGAAGTGCCGACATTAGATGGCAAAGTAAAATTGAAAATTCCGGAAGAGACACAAACAGGCAAATTATTCCGTTTACGTGGTAAAGGTGTCCCCTCGACACGTTCCCACTATCAAGGTGATTTAATTTGTCGTGTCGTGGTGGAAACGCCGATTAAGTTAAATAAAGAACAGAAAGAATTGTTACAAAAATTTGAGAAGAGTTTAGAGGGACGTAATCAGCATCGTCCCAAGGAAAACGGCTTTTTAGACGGTGTAAAACGTTTCTTCGATAATTTAGGTAAATAATTTTATTATAAAAAATGAAAGCCCGTAGGTTGGAAAACTTACGGGCTTTCTGTTTATTAGTGCCTTATTAATCACCTTGCAGCTTCATAAAACGATCTCGTAATGCGTGCAGCTGATCTCTTGCTTGTGCAGCTTTTTCAAATTCCAAATCCTGAGCAAATTTATACATCTGTTGTTCAAGATGTTTGATCTGTTTTTGTAGATCTTTGGCATTATCAAGCATTTCATAAGTTGCTGCCGTTTCAGCGGCTTTCGGTAAACGTTGTTTTTTCGCTTTTTGATTGGTACTTTGACCAATATCCAAAATTTCACCGATTTTTTTATTCAGTGCTTTCGGCACGATACCGTGTTGTTCATTATAAGCCTGCTGTTTTTGACGGCGGCGCTCGGTTTCATCAATGGCTTTTTGCATTGATGGCGTGATGCGATCGGCATACAGAATGGCTTTACCGTTTAAGTTACGTGCTGCACGACCGATAGTCTGAATCAACGAGCGTTCAGAACGTAAAAAGCCTTCTTTATCTGCATCCAAAATCGCAACCAAAGAAACTTCCGGCATATCTAAACCTTCTCGTAACAAGTTAATTCCGACTAAAACATCAAATTCACCGGTACGAAGATCGCGGATAATTTCAACCCGTTCAACTGTATCAATATCTGAATGCAAATAGCGAACCAATACGCCGTGTTCTGCCAGATAATCGGTTAAGTCTTCCGCCATTTTTTTCGTCAAAGTGGTAACGAGAACGCGTTCATTTTTTTCAACGCGTAAGCGGATTTCAGAAAGTAAATCATCAACTTGCGTGCCTACCGGACGAACCTCAATTTCGGGATCAAGCAAACCGGTCGGACGAACAACCTGATCAATAATTTCATCCCCCGATTTTTCCAATTCATAAGGTCCGGGCGTTGCGGAAACATAGATAGTTTGTGGTGCAAGGCGTTCAAATTCTTCAAAACGTAACGGACGGTTATCCAACGCTGAAGGTAGACGAAAACCGTATTCAACCAAAGTCTCTTTTCTTGAGCGGTCACCGCGATACATACCGCCGATTTGCGGAACGGTAACGTGCGATTCATCGATAATTAATAAACCGTCATTTGGAATGTAATCGAACAGTGTCGGTGGCGGCTCACCCTCTTTACGACCGGAAAGGTAACGTGAGTAGTTTTCTATTCCGGAGCAGTAACCCAATTCATTCATCATTTCAATATCGAATTGTGTTCGTTGAGTAATGCGTTGTTCTTCAAGCAATTTATTCTCTTTGATGAAATACTCTCTGCGTTGAACCAATTCCTGTTTGATTTGTTCAATAGCCTCTAAAATGCGTTCTCTCGGCGTAACATAGTGCGTTTTCGGGTAAACGGTATAACGCGGCACAGCACCGAAAGAACGATTGGTTAACGGATCGAATAAACTTAAGCGTTCGATTTCTTCATCAAAAAGTTCGACGCGCAAAGCCACATCATCCGATTCTGCCGGAAAGATATCGATGACTTCACCGTGAACGCGGAATGTACCACGCTGAAAGGCGTGATCATTGCGCGTATATTGTAAAGCGGCAAGATGAGAGAGGATTTCGCGTTGATCAATAATGGCACCGGTTTGTAGATGCAACATCATTTTGAGATAAGAATCAGGATCACCCAAACCGTAAATCGCGGAAACAGAAGTAACGACAATGGTATCCCGTCTTTCTAAAAAAGATTTAGTTGCGGAGAGGCGCATCTGTTCAATTTGATCATTAATCGAAGCATCTTTCTCAATAAAGGTGTCGCTTGCCGGGACATAAGCCTCCGGTTGATAGTAATCATAGTAGGAAACGAAATATTCAACCGCATTTTCCGGAAAGAAGGCTTTCATTTCGGCATAAAGTTGGGCAGCCAATGTTTTGTTTGGCGCGAAAATCATTGCCGGACGATTTAATTGCGCAATGACGTTGGCAATAGTAAATGTCTTACCGGAGCCGGTTACACCAAGTAGTGTTTGATGGGCTAAACCATCATTTAAGTTTTCTACCAATTTAGCGATGGCAGTCGGTTGATCACCGGAAGGTTTGAAGTCTGAATGTAGAATAAATGGCTTATTGTTCTTTTTCATAATCAATTTAGTCACAAAAATTTAATGCAAATTTTAACATACATCACGACTGAGCTAAATTAATACGTAATAACCACATTTTTTCAAGGAAATAGATCCTTTTTGTGAAATTGCCTGTTAAAATAACGCCCCCTTAATTAGTGTCATTATTACAATCTTCATTTGGATTCATAATATGAAAATTATGTCTTTAATTCCCGGGTTATTGCTTTCCGGAGCAGTGACCACCGTAGCATTTACGCTTAATTATTTTGGTATCGGCAGTTCAATCGGTATTAGTGCATTAACGTTTGCTATCCTGATTGGAATGTTGGTTGGAAATACGATTTACCCTAAGATTGCTCAAGTGTCGCACGAAGGTGTTAATTTTTCTAAAGGTATTTTACTAAGAACGGGCATTATTCTGTATGGTTTTCGTATCACCTTTCAACAGATTGGTTCTGTTGGGATTAATGCTATTGTTACAGACGCCATTATGCTGATTTCTACTTTCTTTATCACTTGTTGGTTAGGGCGAAAATGGCTAAAAATTGATAAAGAGATCACCTATTTATGTGCGACCGGTGCCAGTATTTGTGGGGCAGCGGCGGTGATGGCGGCAGAACCTGTCGTCAAAGCGCAATCGCATAAAGTGTCGGTAGCGATTGCCACAGTGGTGATTTTCGGAACGTTGGCAATGTTTGCGTACCCGATGTTATATCCGTTGTTCAGCCACTATATCAGTGAATATCAATTCGGAATTTATATCGGTTCGACTGTGCACGAAGTGGCACAGGTTTATGCGGCAGGGCAGAATATCAGTACTCAAGTGGCTGACAGTGCGGTGATTACTAAAATGATTCGTGTAATGATGTTGGCGCCATTCTTGTTAGCATTATCATTCTCATTAAGCCGTAATCAAGCATCAGGTGAATCAAGAAAAATTAATATTCCGTGGTTTGCGGTTTGGTTTGTTTTAGTTGCCGTTTTAAATTCATTCCCAATTATTCCCGAAGTGATTACACATTGGTTGGTTGAATTGGATACGTTATTGCTGATGATGGCAATGTCGGCATTAGGGTTAACAACGCACATTGATGCCATTAAAAAAGCCGGTGCAAAACCACTTATTTTAGGTTTAATTGTGTTTTTCTGGTTATGTATCGGTGGCTTTGTGATCAACCTTGCCAGTGAAAGTATTTTTAATTAAGTTGAGTTTTGGTGAATAAGAATGGAGCGGCAACGCTCCATTTTTTTGCTTTTTTTCGAAGGATACAAAGAG
>SKEB01001462.1_pt1 | contig 9783 bp, 8 predicted proteins | sample 4826561 | NCBI WGS metagenome assembly SKEB01 (sample SAMN11008820, study PRJNA524170) | human gut metagenome | biome: Human fecal sample; material: Feces; isolation source: fecal sample from pouch patient p17 | host: Homo sapiens | place: Israel: Tel-Aviv | collected 2016-03-29 | reverse complement strand
TTACCTTTTATTTCATCAATAATTACATCTCCCAACTTGCACTTTTCCCAAGCGTAAGGATTTTTGGTGATAAAAAAGCCATTTAGAATAATTGGCTAAATGGCTTTTAAAAAATGGTTAAAATGAAAATTCTAGTTATAAATCAATCAATTAAAGTATTGATTTAACTCCAAGAATGTTTAACTGTTCGTTGATTTCGGCTTCAAGTTGAGCAATTTCTGCTTTATCTTCAGCAATTTTGGCAAGCACTTCGTCAAGATCGATTTCTTCTTCAGCCTCGAAGGTATCTACATAGCGAGGAATATTGAGATTGTATTCATTGGCTTGTACTTCTTCTAGGGTAGCAAGTTGGGCGAATTTCTCAATATTTTCGCGTTTTTGATAAGCCTCTACAATAGCGTTAATGTGCTGTTCGCTGAGATGGTTTTGATTTTTGCCTTTCTCAAAGTGTTGGCTGGCATCAATAAAGAGAATATCTTTTGAAGTGCGGTCTTTTTTCAGCACCAAAATACAAGTTGGGATCGATGTGCCAAAAAAGAGGTTGGCAGGCAGCCCGATCACGGCGTGTAAATAATTCTTTTCAATCAGAATTTTGCGGATATGTCCCTCTGCTGCACCGCGGAATAGCACGCCGTGCGGCAGCACAATCGCCATTGTGCCTGTGCTGTTGAGGTGGTAAAGGCTGTGCAAAATAAAGGCAAAATCGGCTTTGGATTTTGGTGCAAGTTTTCCGTATTCGGAAAAACGGGGATCTTTTAATTTACGCTCAGCGTTATCCCAGTTGGCAGAATAAGGCGGATTGGCGACTACCGCATCAAAGCTACGTGGGCGGTCAATGCCGTCTTTATCTAAGCCGTCTGGCCAGTCGGATTCTAGCGTATTGGCGTTAGATAATGTCATATTGGCAAAACTGACACCGTGCATCATTAAGTTCATTCTTGCCAAGTTGTAAGTAGTGGTAGAAAGTTCTTGTCCGTAATACTTGATTGCTCCCTCTTTTTTGCCATTTGGTAAGGCATTTCCTACAGTAAGCAATAAGGAACCCGAGCCACAAGTTGGGTCGTAAACGGTGAATACGTCATCTGTTTTGGCATCTTGAGTGACAATTCTAGCGAGAATTTGGCTGACCGCGTGAGGGGTGTAAAATTCACCACCTTTTTTGCCCGCATTTGCAGCGAATTTACCGATTAATTCTTCATAAATTTCGCCTAAAATATCTCTGCCGTTATCGTCTTTGTACTGCACTTCATTAACCAACTGCACTACTTTATTTAACGCTTTGGTGCGGTCATTGGTGTTAGTGCCAAGGCGAGAATCACTTAAATTAAGATCACTAAATATGCCGCGGAAATCTTTTTGTGCTTCAGGGTTAATTTCGCTATTTTGGTTAAAATTATCAATAAGTGCTTGATAATCACTTGGAACAATCTGATTTTGCTCAATTTTTTGGATTAACGTAGCCCAAGTATCCGCAGGTGCAATGGCATAACCCAAGGTGTTGGCAATATCATTTAAATAATCTTCTAAGCCATCTTGCTTCACCGCATCAAAATAAGCGTCATTGGCACTTTGATGAGGTTTGGGCGTAATAATGCCATTCTCAAGCAAATAGGCTTCTTGATGTTCAGAAAGATAGCGGTAGAAAATAAAACCTAAAATATAATTTTTATATTCTGAGGCGTCCATATTGCCGCGTAAGTCATTTGCCATTGCCCAAATTTGGTTGGTAATATTTGAGATAGTTGTCATAAAAACTCCGTAAAATAAATTCTTTAACTTAAAACTTAAACAAACATTTGCTGTAATAAGGCTTTTTTCAAAAGCTGATAATGCTCGTGCTGTCGCTTATGAAGAGTAATAAGCCGATCCAGCTGTTTAAATAGATTGCCGATTTTTTGTTGTTCGATGAGGGTGGGGATCTTTATATTGATATCCATAAACTCATCAAAACTAATATTTAATAACCCATCGGTTCTTGCACCAGAAGTAATTTTTTTAACTAACTCTCTATCGGGTAATTTTGTAGCAAATAAAACTTCAATAAAATCAGCACAACCATTTTTATTTATCTCAAAGCTATGATAAACCCTTGGAACAAGAGCTTTCTCATAAGTTTTTAAAACAAAAACGGCACCATATTTTGCTAGTTTTGAATTTCCATGGTTGTAGGATAATTGTCCCTTTTTCAATAGGGTATAATTTTTTTGTTCGGTTCCAGCGATATTTCCTGAAAATCTTTCTTTTTGGCTTAACCAACCACTACCAGCTGAAATAGTTAAAGTTGGCAACGACATATCACCATCGTTACCTTTTACTCGTTTTGCAATAGATCCCAACTTGCACTTTTCCCAAGCGTCCGTGAATTCGGGGAATCTTAATTTTGGTATATTGCTCATTGTGTTAGCTCCTTAATTTGCGTTGTAATCTGCACGAAACTGTCATTTTCATCCTCCTTATCGGCTTGCAATGCCTCTGCTTGTTTGCGTTTTTGTGAAAATTCGTCATAAATTGACCGCACTTTTTCCTCCATTTGTTTGTGAGTAATTTTACCTGCTGTTTTGAGCAGCGGTTTATCATTAAAGGTAAGCAACGCATCTACATTATTACGCCAATAATCTAAGGTGAGATCTTGGCGATTTTTCACGCGTAGCTCGGCACTTTCCAAAAAAATCACCACAAGACGATTTAAACTGTCGATTTCATCGGCACTGAGGTAGTTTTTTGCCGTGAAAATATCTTGTTTGCGTACTTTGCTGCCTTGCCAGCTGGTCAGTGCCATATTGGGGGAGTTGGCATCGGCTCGGCTCACAATGAGTTCCGCTGCGGTTTGCTGAGTAATGGCGTAAATCAGTTTATTTTGCGTTTCAGCAAAAAACATTTGCGTGGCTTTGTCGCTGCCATCATAATCGCTAGAAAGGGCAAAGAGTTCCCGCACTTTTTGGTAAAAACGCTTTTCACTGGCACGAATGTCTCGCACTCTCTCCAAGAGTTCATCAAAATAATCAGGACGACCGTCAGGGTTTTTCAGGCGTTCATCATCCATTACAAAGCCTTTTTTCATTAACTCAGCAAGCTGAGTGTTTGCCCATTGACGAAACTGCGTTCCCCGCTTGCTTCGCACCCGAAACCCAATCGCCAGAATCATTTCTAAGCGGTAAAATGCCACATTATAATTCTTGCCATCAGCGGCAGTTATTAAGAAATACTGAATAACTGAATTTTTATCTAATTCTTTATCTTTCAATATGTTATTTATATGCATATTGATATTAGGGACTGAGGTGGCAAAAAGTTCCGCCAACTGATTTTGATTCAGCCAAACCGTATCATCTTGGGCATAAAGTGAGACTTTAGTTTTGCCGTCCTCGGTGTTGTAGATGATAATCTGATTATTCATTTAGGGTTTCCGTTTTACTTGCATAAATTTCTTTTAAGGTTTTTCCTTCTGCAGTTTTAAATTCAGTCCAGCCATTGGCATTGCCTAAAATCAGTAATGATGCAGCGGTGCTTGGGCTATTAAAGCGGAAATCTTTGCTAAAAAAGCACCGCTCTTTGTCTAAGCTGAGTATGCCTTTTTCAATCAGTTCATCACATTGTGTAATAGTTCTCAGACGATAATTGGGGGCATTTGATTTCTCAATATAAGGGAAATTTGAGCCTTTTAACACAATCATTCCATCTTGAGTATAAATAGCCTGAGCTTGTATGCCATTGCGTGGGCAGTAGAAAATCATTTCTTTTTTGGTTGCTGATTGTGCTTTGCGTAATGGCTCAAAAATTGGGTAGCCCAAAGTCGAAAGCAATAAATCTGCAATTTCAAACATCGTTTCACAAGCCGCTTTTAATGGTGGCGGGGTGTGCGTTTTCTGCCCTTTATTACCATTAGAAAGGTTAAAACGCTGGCAGAATTTGGCTTTTTCAATAGCAAGCCATTCCAAATACAGAGCGTGAGTTTGAGTGAGATTCTGCGTGAGGGAAATCAGCACCAACGCACGCGACCAATCTTTTTTATCTTCGATATGGTGCCGTTCAATGCGTTTCCCTACCTCACCTGATTGCCCGATATAGACTTCATCATTATCCGCACCACCGATGAGAAAATACACTGCCACTTGAGCGGATTCCTCCATTTTTAAAAATGTAGCTAAATCACGGCGTGGCACTTCGATCACACGCATAATAGACGTGCTTTCTTCAATAATCCGAATCCCCTGCGGCTCACCGGTCGGCAGGAAGATTTGTAGGGTTTTGGGGTGTTTTGGGGGCATTTTGTTTTCCTTTATTTATTCTGCTGATAATTGTTGATAAAGTTTTTCCCAGCTTTGAAAATCTTCATCATTGGATTGCCATTCAAGTTGATAAACTTTGGCAGTGGCAAAATGCATAACATCAAAATTGTGTTTATCTATTTTCTTTGGCGTTTGTCCACTTTCTTCTTTTTCTTTTCTTTCTAAACGAAAAAGAGCGGTGGCTGTATCAGAAATTTTTTGATCAATATTAATGGTTTCTAATTGTTTCAATACATCAGAATGCTTTTTAAAGGATTCATCATCATTCCAAGTTATGCCCCGCAAAACTTCATAACGAATTAATGGTGTGATAAAAACATTAGTATTTTCATTTGTTAGCAATTCGATGAGTTGCTTGCGTTCATTGCTTTCTGAATCTTTTATGGCAATCATTAAAATATTGCTATCTAACAAAATATTTCTTTTCATTCTGCTCCTCCTAACAAACTTAATAATGCACTTTTGGCTTCTTTTTGTGCTTCTGGGGAGGTGCTATCTATTTTTAATTGGTTTAAATTGACATCAAAAGCATCATTAAGTAAGTCGATTAATGCCATTCTGCTTGGATTTGGAATGAGATGAGTAACTACGCCATCATCATTCTTCACTAGCTGATAGGCATTGCCGTTGTGTAGTTGTGCAAGCACTAAAGAGGAATGGGTCGAAATAATAAAATAGGTATTTGGAAAGGCTTGTTGTAATAATGGCAAAATTTTACTTTGCCATTGAATGTGTAAATGGCTCTCTATTTCATCAATAAGGACATATCCTTGCACATTTTCAATATCATTCGCATTGGTAAAAAAACCGTAGCCAGCAACGATGGATTGCACGATTTTGATTAGCGATGCAAAGCCGCTACTTAATTCATTTAAGCGACGAGGCTGTCCATCAAGCATAATAGAAACCGTTTTTCCACCAATAATTTTGAAATCTTGCTTATTGGCACTGATACGCGGATCAATTTTATTTAGAATGCGTAAAACGGTGAGCAATTCCACTTCTCGATTATCGGCTTCCGCTTGGTAGTCGTTGGCAGATTGTGCGCGCTGAATAAACCATTCTTCAATATTATTATTCATATTAAGCGTGGAAAAATTGTTTCTAATTGCATCTAAAATATGCTCGAAATAGGCGGTTTGCCGTTCTTGGTATTCACCTAAAGGAAGAATGCCGCGATTTTCTTGATGTTTAATTTCACCACGATTTTGTGCTGCAAGATAAATCACTGGGAAATGATGTTTTTCAACTTGATCTGCAAGCCTATAACGAATTGCTGCCCAAGAATTTGAGATATTGAAAATATTATTATGATCAATGCTACATTGCTGAAAAACAAAAGCATCTTTATGTATAAACTGTTCTTGAATAGCATTATTTGTGAGCAATAATAAGGTATAGAGGCTTTCAAGGGCTTTGGTTTTACCAACACCGTTTGAACCAATAAGAACATTCATTTTTTTATTAGAAAGTTCAAGTGTAAGGTGGTTGATTCCCTTCACACCACTAAATTCTATTTTTTGATCGATAAGCATTGTTGCCTCCTTAATTTCTTTTTCTATATTTTATAGGTGATACCTGTTCAAGCATTTTAATCCTGCACCAACCCGTCAGCCAACTGATAAAACGCTTCGCGTAATGCGGTGCGGTATTTAATGTTGGTTAATTGTTGTGTGTTTGCATCGGTGGCAAGTGCGGTGTAATTTTTGCTGCCTTCTGTGATGATATTGGTGAGTTTTTTATCATCGTCCAAATCTTTTTCGCCATAGCGATGGTTGGCAATAAGATTGCGGATTTGAGCATTATTGATAATGTCGGTAATACCCCATTTATTGCGGAAATCTAATAATTTGCGATCGATTGTGATATTACTTGCAGCATTTATGGTATTTGAAAGTTCCGATGGAGAAATCTTTTTCCAGACTTGACCATTAAGAGGGTAATCTCCTGCCATAATAGCTTGCGTAGCACGGCGAATTTGTTCTGCATAGGAAGTATCTTCCATACCGTTGGCAAATTGTTGGATTTTTTCTTCCGTTTTTTCTGCTGCTTCGGTTTCGCCCGCTTGTACTTGGGCAATAAGTTGATTCACTAATTCGGTGAGATAATCATAATCAACTTTGATGTCCTTAATGTGTGTCATTCGCAGCTCAATTTGGGAGATTGGAATATCCTTTTTCTTGGCTAAATGGTGTTTTAATTCTCCTGCAAGCACGGTGGTGAGCATTTCATATTGGCTTGGTGTCATTCCAAGCGCTTCAATCAATGCATCTGGATTATCGTAGTCAAATCCGGCAAGACGACCGTCAATTTGCTCAGCAGGATATTGTTTTAATTTAGTAATACCAGCATTAAAATCGCGTAGCTGTCCTAGCATTTCTTCTTTCGCTTTTTCGCTGGCGGGAAGTTGCATAAATGGTTCGCCGTCTGGGTTTTGCGTACATTCAGCAAGTGTTTGAACAACCTTTTTGACCTCTTCTAACTGTTGATTGAAAGGTTTAACTAGCCAAGGCGGAGTTGGATCATCATCGCCATAGACAGGTGTGGGTTCTTCCACTTTATTGGCAGAATCTTTGTTTGCATATGTGGCGAGAGCCTCATTCATTAGGCGTTCATTTTGTACAGGCCAGCGGTAGTTCACCACCTGCCCCCAAGGTTTTTCTTGCAGGTCTGCGATTCGGTTGGTGCGTGAATAGGCTTGCACTAGCCCAGCACCTTTTAGGATACGATCGACATAGAGTGTGTTAAGCCCGGGGGCATCAAAGCCTGTGAGCAGTTGATCGACAACGATGACCAGATCAAGATAATTTCGATCATAAACAGTTTTATTTAAGCGTGAGCTGAGATCATCAAAATATTCTGGAATTGTATTTAAGCCCCAGTTTGTGCCAAAGATTGCGTTATAGTCATTGATTGCATCGTGTAAGGCTTGATTTGCTTGTGCCATTCCATCGCTGTTTTCTGTATTAAGGCTATAAGTTAAGGCAACTTTTAAGATAAACTCACCTTTTTCCGACCGCTCTTTGTTTACACGTTGGAATTCTCGATAGTATCTTGAAGCAAGTGGTGTGCTAGCGCCAGTGCCGCTGACGTGGGTGGTGAACATAGCGTTATATTTGAAATCATTGGAACGGTTACGCCAATTTTTAAAAATATCCGCAACCACAAGGCGGATATGTTCATCACTTTCATCATAAAAATTACGGGTGAGCGTGCGTTCCACTTTTTCGCCTTTGGTGATCGTGCTTTTGTTATCGTTATCTAAGAATTTGGCTTCATCAAATTCTTCTTTACGCATCGCTTCAAGTTCAGCATCAACTTTTTCTTCCGACCAATCAGGGTATTTTTGTTTAAGTAGTTCGCGAATATCTACGGTGCTTTTGAAATCCACTTTAAAGCCTAGTACGTTGCGATCTGCAATGGCTTCTTTAATCGTATAAGCGTGTAATAATTCACCAAAAATTTCTTTTGTGCTTTTTCCATCAAACATTGGGGTGCCAGTATATCCTACCCAAATGCTATGCTTGAATTTATCTTTAATGAGTTGGAACTGTCCTCCTGCGGTGGAGCGGTGAGCTTCATCAACAATGAAAACGATATTTTTATTGGGGGCGGTAAAATCACGGCTTTTCGCCAGTTTGCCAAGCTTTTGTACACTGGTAACAATAATGCCGTTTGCATTGCTTTTGAGCTTTTTGCGTAAATCTCGCGTGTTATTAGTATCAAGAATTGAGCTGACATCATCATTGTTATCAGGATCATAAGCACGATAGTTTTCAAGGGTTTGTTTAGTTAATGCGATACGATCAACGACAAAAACTACCTTGTTTACTTTTGGTAAACGGCTTGCTAGCCAAGCGGTTTTGAAACTGGTGATGGTTTTCCCTGAGCCTGTGGTATGCCAAATATAACCAATTTTTTTATCACCCATTTCAAAATCAGCTTGTTTGATCCCTTCAATGACCGCTTGCGTGGCATAAACTTGATAAGGACGCATTACTTTCAGCATTGTTTTATTCGGCGTGCCGTCTAAAATCATATAGTTGGTTGCCATTTGGTGTGCCATTGGGATAGATAGCATTGAGTCTGCAAAGTCTTTCCAAGAACGCACAATACTGTTATCACTACGTTTTTGCCAAGCAAAAGAAAAATCCTTATTAAAATAATCTGCCGTGGTGTTTGCCATATATCTTGCATTATGCGGCGTCATTCCAACCAAGATTTGTATCGTAGAGAAAATCCCTTGGTATTGTTGCTCTTTGATATATTGCTCCATTTGATTGAGGGCTTCATCAACGGAATGCGCATCTGCCTTTAGCTCTAATTGAATAATGGGCAATCCATTGATCAGCAAAGTCACGTCAAAACGGCGATTTGGTTTACCGGGGATAACAGCAGGGCGTTCAATTTGATTGACAATTTGATAAACCGTGTTGCCAGCTCCAACTTGTTTTTGATCAAAAACGGTTAAAAAAACGTGACGACCATCGTCTAAATCAATCTCGATTTGTGAAACGCCATTGGTACCATAAAGAAATTTACCCGCGTCAAACGGTGTGCGAGTTTGCTCCGCCAGTTTAGTTTTTACCTGATTAAATTCATTTTCGCTTAACGGTGATTTTAATGATTGCCTATTTAAGCGTTCTAAAATACCTTTAAAATTATCCCAAAGTTGTTCTGTTGTTTTAACGTCAGGAAGATATTCCCAAATTCTTGTTTTTCTAGGGAAATCTAAATAGTGGCTTAAACCTTGCAAATGATCGGATATGGTAATGTTTCCCGTGGAGAGATATTCAATAAGGGATTGTTCAAACTCGGATTCGTATTGATAGTTAGACATAATCATTCCTTAATTCTTGATGTTAGATTTGCATTGTTTTTGAAAATTATTCAGTAAGTGTGCGGTAAGTTGTGCTTCATTATCTGCCACACGTTTTTTAAGCATTGTGATACGGCGTTGCAGACGATCAACTTGTCCGATAGCTTGTTGTACAGACAATGTAGGAAGCGTCGAAAGTTGCAAGTTTTTTAATTGGTTAAGGCTATATTTCATTACACTAGATCCTTGCAAACTGGCGACTAACTGCCGTTTTATGTCAGTATCATTATTCAGTAAATAAACCAAAAAGCTTTTATCAAGTTCTTTTGAGGGACATAGACGAGCATAGTTGTGAGAAAACGCATAGCCAGCACGCGCCTGACAGACTTGGACTGCCGAGCCTGAGATCAAACTAAAAATAACATCATCTTCTTGCAGCAGAGTAGGGTTATCTGGCGTACAAATTTGTTTTCCTTGTGTGGATTCTGTTCGAGTTTCAAAATCTGCTTGTAGATCCGCTTGATCATATAATGAGTAGCGAGGGCTACCAGCTTGTTCATTTAGCCGAGAAAGCGGCGTACCAATTTCAAATTGTACAAGATCTTGTAGTTTCATTTTGTTCCTTGTTGAAATTACAAAGTTAATTTGCATTATATTACTGTATGATTATTCGTC
>SKEB01001460.1_pt1 | contig 9786 bp, 6 predicted proteins | sample 4826561 | NCBI WGS metagenome assembly SKEB01 (sample SAMN11008820, study PRJNA524170) | human gut metagenome | biome: Human fecal sample; material: Feces; isolation source: fecal sample from pouch patient p17 | host: Homo sapiens | place: Israel: Tel-Aviv | collected 2016-03-29 | reverse complement strand
TAGAGGATTATCCAAAGTGCAAATGCAATGCTTCCTTGCGGCAATGGCACAAAATATCAAGAAAATTGCCCTGGTGGTATGGGCTATTTTGTCTTATTTATGGCGTCAATTTTACTTGTTTGAGGCATGGGTAAAACAATCAGCGAAAATGACCGCTGGCACCATTATCTGAAAGGAAAAGCAAGAGAAAAGCAACAAAGTAAAAAAACAAACCCACTTTTATTAAATGACTTTGGAAAGGTGGGTTTGTCAGCAGTCTGAGACCGCTATTAAAGCGGTCTGAATGGTTAGTTTATGATTAATTAAATTTCAATATCTGCGAAAAGCGGTGTGCTTAAATAACGTTCTGCGGCAGAAGGTAAAATCGCTACAATTAATTTATCTTTAAATTCCGGTAACTTTGCTAAACGATCAGCCGCTGCCACTGCTGCACCGGAAGAGATACCGACCAATAAGCCCTCTTTTTCTAATAACTTACGTGCAGTTTTAATTGCGGTATCGCTATCTACTTTTTCCACACGGTCAATTAAGGATAAATCAAGATTTTTTGGAATAAAGCCGGCACCGATACCTTGGATTTTGTGTGGGCCTGGTTTCAATTCTTCACCGGCAAGATATTGACTGATCACCGGTGACTCTTCCGGTTCAACCGCTACCGATACAATATTTTTCTTTTGATCTAATTTGATGTATTGAGAAATACCAGTAATCGTACCGCCTGTTCCCACACCGGCAACTAAAACATCAATTTTGCCTTCACTATCGTTCCAAATTTCTGGGCCGGTAGTCTGACGGTGAATCGCCGGGTTAGCCGGATTTTCAAACTGTTTTAACATTACATAGCGATTCGGATCAGAATTTAAAATTTCTTCCGCTTTGGCAATCGCCCCTTTCATTCCTTTCGCACCTTCGGTCAATACCAAGTTTACGCCTAAACTTTTAAGCAGTTTTTTGCGCTCATTACTCATTGTTTCCGGCATTGTAATGGTGATTTTATAACCTCTTGCCGCTGCCACATAAGCGAGAGCAATACCGGTATTACCGCTGGTTGCATCAATAATTTCTTTATCTTTGGTAAGAATACCGTCTTTTTCTGCTTGCCAAACCATATTGGCACCGATACGGCATTTCACACTGAAACTTGGGTTTCTGCCTTCTACTTTTACTACTACATTTCCATTTTGCCCAAAGTGTTGTAAACGCACCAAAGGTGTGTGACCGATACTTAATGAATTGTCTGCATAAATAGTCATAATTGCTCCTAAATAATCTCTCTTATCGATTGAATGGCCTTAGATTACTCTTAACTGACACCTATGAATAATGGTTATTGGCTATATTTTATAACTAAAAAGAATATCGACGACTTTTGTTATAATATCTGCTGTTTAGTGCCACCTAAAAATTTGTTGCTTACACAAAAAAGCCCTGAATCATCAGGGCTTTATATCGTTGATATATTACAGAATTTGCCGTTGTAGCTGTCCGATAATTTGCGGATTTTCTAAAGTGGAAACATCTTGTGTAATCACTTCATTTTTCGCAATAGAACGCAATAAACGGCGCATAATCTTACCGGAACGGGTTTTCGGCAAGTTGTCGGCAAAGCGAATATCTTCCGGACGGGCAATTTTTCCGATTTCTTGAGATACCCACTGTTTCAACTCTTCTGCCACCTGTTTTGCTTCATCATCGTCAATGACTGCCTGATTCAACACCACAAACGCCACAATCGATTCACCTTTGATTTCATCCGGTTTACCGACTACCGCCGCTTCGGCAACTTTTTCATTCGCAACTAACGCAGATTCAATTTCCATTGTGCCTAAACGGTGACCGGAAACATTCAGTACATCGTCTGTTCGTCCTAAGATCCAGAAGTAGCCATCTTCATCACGATGCGCAGAATCACCGGCAACATAATATTTACCGCCCAACTCTTCAGGGAAATAGGTTTTCTTATAGCGTTCATCATCATTCCAAATGGTGCGTAACATTGACGGGAACGGGCGTTTAATCACTAACATACCGCCATTGCCATTCGTGACTTTATTACCCTCTTCATCAACCACATCCGCCATAATTCCCGGTTGCGGTAAGGTGCAAGAGCCCGGTTTCAATGCGGTAATTCCCGGCAGCGGTGATAACATAATTGAACCTGTTTCCGTTTGCCACCAAGTATCAACAATAGGGCATTTTTCTTTGCCAATAACCTGATAAAACCACATCCAAGCCGATGGGTTAATCGGTTCACCAACGCTGCCCAATAAGCGCAATGAAGAGAGATCATATTTGTGCGGAATGTGATCACCGAAACGCGTCAATGAACGAATTAAGGTTGGGGAAGTGTAGAAAACATTCACTTTATGACGCTGAATAATACGCCAAATACGTCCGGCGTCCGGATAACTCGGCACACCTTCATAAATCACTTGTGTTGCTCCGTTTGCCAACGGCCCGTAACAAACATAGGAGTGACCGGTAATCCAACCCACATCGGCACTACACCAGTACACATCCTCCGGCTTGTTATCAAAAATATTCCGGAAACTATTAAGTGCACCTAATAAATAACCGGCAGTGCTATGCACAATCCCTTTTGGTTTTCCGGTTGAGCCGGAGGTATAAAGAATAAAGAGCGGATCTTCCGCATCCATCCATTCCGGTTCACAAAAAGCCGGCTGATCTTTAGAAAGCTCGTGCCACCAGAGATCACGTCCCTCTTGCCACGGCGTGTCAATATTTAAACGATAATAGACAATCACTTTTTCAATTGACTCACATCCCATCTCCAGTGCGCTATCAACCGTTTCTTTTAATGGAATAATTTTACCGCCACGCAAACCGCCATTAGCCGTAATCACCATTTTGGCTTGCGCATCTTCAATACGATCACGCAAAGCACTGGCGGAGAAACCACCGAATACAACAGAGTGAATTGCGCCGATTCGAGCGCACGCCTGCATTGCAATCACCGCTTCCGCCAACATCGGCATATAAATCACGATCCGATCGCCTTTTTTCACGCCTTGTTCACGCAGCACATTCGCAAAACGGCAGACACGATTGTGTAGCTGTTTATAGGTGTAAGTATTGACCTGTCCGAAATCTGATTCAAAAATAAGCGCCACTTTGTCGCCTTTATCCGGAAGGTGGCGATCCAAGCAGTTATATGAAGCATTAAGTTTGCCGTCAATAAACCATTTATAAAACGGCGCATTGCTACCGTCAAAAATGGTCATAAACGGTTTTTTCCAGCTGATTAATTCTCGTGCCAAATCCGCCCAATAATGGAGATAGTCTTCATCTGCAAATTTCCATAATTGTCGGTACTGTTCGTCATTGCCGATGTTCGCTTGTTGTCGAAATTCATCACTTGGTGGAAAAACTCGATCTTCTTTTAAAATAGAATCTAATTGTTGCATAGGGTTCTTCTCCTCTAATTGATGGATAAGCAAGCGATGCACCACATTACGAATCGCCAATGGAACACTTAAGTTATACAAAAGTTAAAAAATAAGCAATTTAAAGTTAAGAAAATGTTTGATACATAGATCACATTTTTGAAAAAAATTTTTTGTTACAATGTAAAATTTACAAGAATAGCTAAGAATGATTTTTAAATATCAACCAACAGATTATTGATCATCAGGTTTATATTGAAAGCCGAGCAGAAATGCCCGGCTTTATCCGCTTTAAAAGATTCAGAACGTGTCTGCCGGCACAAACACATATCCTTCCATCAGAATTCTGGCACTACGGCTTAATGTTGCACTTTTCACCACCGGTTTACCATTTTGATTTTCAATGGCAGCGCCTACCTTTAAAGTACCGGATGGATGACCGAAAGTGACACTTTTTTTCTCGCCGCCTCCGGCAGCCAAATTGACCAATGTGCCGGGAATGCAAGCAGCAACACCAATGGCAACAGAAGCCGTCCCCATCATTGCGTGATGCAATTTTTGCATAGATAACGCCCGCACCAGCAGATCAATGCTCGCCGCTTTTACCTCTTTACCGCTTGAAGTCATAAAATCTTTTGCCGGTGCAACAAAGGCGATTTTCGGTGTATGTTGTTTGCTCTCCGCTTCTTTCTCGTTGGCAATCAAGCCCATTTTCAAAGCGCCGGCAATTCTAATGCGTTCAAATCGATCTAATGCCGCTTGATCGCCATTAATATCACTCTGCAATTCCGTTCCTGTATAACCGATTTCATCGGCATTGACAAAAACGGTCGGGATGCCGGCAGTGATTAACGTCGCTTGAAGCGTACCGATTTCCGGCACCTCTAAGGTATCAACCAAATTGCCGGTTGGGAATAACGCCTCATTCGGATCGACCGGTTCAGCAAATTCCAGCACAATCTCTTCTGCAGGAAAAGCAACGCCATCAATATAATAATCACCGATTTCTTTCACTACCCCATTAACCATTCTGACATAGCAAAGAATCGTTTTCTTAATATTGGCTTGCCAAATTCTGACGCAACAAATGCCATTTTCCGGCACATTCTCCACTAACCCTTTCTTGATGGCAAAAGGCCCGACTGCACTGGATAAATTGCCGCAATTACCGCTCATATCAACAACATCTTTATCAATAGCGACTTGGCAAAAATAGTAATCGACATCGTGATTGGCAACTGCACTTTTTCCAACCAACACAACCTTAGAGGTAGAAGAGGTTGCGCCGCCCATTCCATCCATTTGTTGCTTATAAACATCCGGGCTACCGACAATTCTTTGCACTAATTTATCCCGTTTTTTAGGATCTTGCCGTACCTCTTCCGGCAAATCCGCTATATTGATAAACGTGCCTTTTGAAGTGCCGCCACGCATATAGGTCGCTCTGATTTTAATTTGCGGTTTATACTCGCTCATAGCTTTCCACCTTAAAACAAAATAGTTTGTTTATTGTTTTCGGATGACGCTTTATTGTGCATTGACAACATCTTTCGCAAATTTCTGCAAAATGCCACCGTTTTTATACACGTCAACTTCAGCCGATGTATCCAATCTACATAAAACAGGGAATTTAACCACTTCACCATTGCTTCTTGTCATCACCACAGTTAAATCACATCTTGGTGAGATTTCACCTTCAATATCAAATACTTCACTACCATCAATAGCATAAGTATGGCGAGAATCACCGGCTTTAAATTGCAATGGTAATACGCCCATTCCAACCAAATTCGTGCGATGAATCCGCTCTATTGATTCGGCAATGACGACTTCAACACCAGCCAATCTCACCCCTTTTGCTGCCCAGTCACGTGAACTGCCTTGTCCATAATTAATGCCGGCAATGATAATTAAAGGCTGTTTTTTCGCCATATAATGTTCAATCGCTTCCCACATTCTGGATTCTTTGCCTTCAGGCATAATTTTAGTGAGCGATCCCTGTTTAACACTGCCATCTGCATTTTTGACCATTTCATTAAACAATTTCGGGTTAGCTAAAGTTGCCCGCAATGCAGTATTGTGATCGCCGCGGTGAGTGGCATATGAATTCAAATCCGCTACCGGCAATCCCATTTTTAAGCAATATTCGCCCGATGCGGAAGTCGGCAAAATTGCATTCGATGGCGACAAATGATCGGTTGTAATATTATCCGGGAAAACCCCCAACGCTCTCATTCCTTTCAATGCCGGCATTTGCATATATTCCGCTTGCCAATACGGCGGTTTCTGAATATAGGTGGATTGTTTATTCCAAGCATAAAACAGGCTCATATCTTTTCTGTTGCTGTCATCTTTAATAAACATTGGAATATAAACATCATTATACATTTCCGGTCTTACGTACTTTTTCTCAATCGCGTCGATCTCTTCGTCCGTAGGCCATAAATCTGCTAATTTAATGCTGTTTCCAGCCGTATCCTTACCCAATTCATCATTTTCAATATCAAATCGAATCGTTCCTGCTAGCGCATAAGCCACAACTAATGCCGGTGATGCCAAAAATGCCTCTTTAACATAAGGATGAATTCTACCGTCAAAATTTCTATTGCCGGATAACACCGCCGTAGAATAGATATTGCGTTCAAGCACTTCTTGTTGAATTTTCGGATCGAGTGCACCGGACATTCCATTACAGGTCGTGCAAGCAAAGCCGACAATACCGAAGCCTAACTTTTCCAATTCCGGCAATAATCCGGCGGCTTTTAGATAAACCTCAATCACTCTTGAACCCGGTGCTAATGAGGATTTCACCCACGGTTTCCGTTTCAAACCAAGCTGATTCGCCTTTTTCGCGACCAATGCGGCGGCAATAATATTGCGTGGATTGGACGTGTTGGTGCAGGAGGTAATGGCGGCAATTAAAATAGCGCCATCCGGAAGTTTGTCATCCTGTTGCGATAATGGTTTGGCAATGCCTTCTGCTTTTAAGGTGGTTGTCGGTACTAATTTATGCGGTTTTGACGGCCCTGCCAGACTTCTTACCACTGAACTTAAATCAAATTTTAAGGTTCGTGCATAAGTGGCGTCACTTAAACTATCCGCCCATAACCCATTCGCTTTGGCATAGGCTTCTACCAATTTGACCTGCTTTTCTTCTCTGCCGGTTGTTCTTAAATAGGTGAGCGTCTGTTCATCAATGGCAAAAATGCCGGCACTTGCACCATATTCAGGTGTCATATTGGCAATAGTCGCCCGATCACCTAAATTTAAATACTTAATGCCTGAGCCATAAAATTCCAAATAAGCAGAAATCACATTATTTTGTCTTAAAAATGAAGTGAGTGATAACGCAATATCGGTGGCAGTAATACCGGCAGCACGGGTGCCGGTAATTTCAACACCAATAATTTCCGGCACTCTCATATAAGAAGGGTTTCCCAACATCACATTTTCTGCTTCCAAACCGCCCACGCCAACGGCAATAACCCCTAACGCATCAACGTGCGGTGTATGTGAGTCTGTTCCGACCAAAGTATCAGGAGAAGCAATGCCGTCATTTAAATGAATCACCGGCGACATTTTTTCCAAATTAATTTGATGCATAATGCCGTTGCCCGGCGGAATCACATCCACATTATTAAAGGCTTGTTTTACCCAGTTAATGAAATGAAATCTGTCCGCATTGCGTCTATCTTCAATTTCACGATTTTTTCTAAAGGCATCCGGATCATATCCGCCACATTCGACCGCAAGAGAATGGTCAACTATAAGTTGTGTCGGCACGACCGGGTTGACTTTTTTAGCATCGCCGCCCTTTTCTGCCACTGCTTCACGCAATCCAGCCAAATCAACAAATGCGGTTAAGCCTAAAATATCGTGACAAATCACACGAGATGGATACCAAGGAAAATCTTTATCCGTTCTTTTTTCTATTAATTGAATCAGAGAATCTTTTAAATCTTCTTCAGGACATTTTCTTAATAAATTTTCTGCCAACACTCTTGAAGTATAATTTAATTTAGAAAATGAATGAGGGGAAATATCTTCTATCGCCGATTTAATATCATAATATTTAACACCGGGCATATCCGGTAAATCTTTGAGATATTTTTTATTGTTCATCGTGATCTCCACAGATTGCTTTCATTATTGTTCACAGCGGATCATTTTATTTTTAATCGGACTTTTCAGGGTAATGTCATTATTACCCTGTACCACAAATCACGATAAATTAAGTTAGCAAAACTGCTAACTTAATTTTAGCTTTATTCTCTTTCTGATAAAGGAATAAATGCTCTTGGTGCCGGGCCGGTATATTCAGAATTAGGTCGAATAATTTTATTATTTGCTCTTTGTTCAAAAGCGTGTGCAGCCCAACCTGCGGCTCTAGACATAATAAATAACGGGGTATAATATAAACGTTCAATTTCCATATAGTGATAAATTAAACCACCAAAGAAATCGATATTATCCGGTAAACCTTTTTCCGCTTTTACTTTGTCACGAATCGCTTTAGCAATATCAAATAATTTCGGATCAGATGTTTCCAACTCTTTCAATTCTGAAGCCAACTCAAACCCGACCGGTGATCTTGGATCCAAATCACGATAAACGCGATGACCGAATCCCATAATTTTTTCTTTTCTGGCAAAGAGTTCGTCAACGGATTTTAACGCTTGTTCCACGCTATCAAATTGCAATACAAATTTAACCGCAACTTCATTAGCACCACCGTGTAAGCGTCCTTTTAAGGCAGCAATACCGGCAGTAATGCAGGAATAAATATCGGATAAAGTAGAAGCCGCAATTCTGTTGGCAAAGGTAGAGGCATTGAATTCGTGTTCAGCATAAAGCGTTAACATTGCATTCATTGCTTTAACTTCAACATCTAACAGTTTTTTCAATTTCAATCTTTCCAAGATATAACCTGCCATTGTGGTTTCATCGGAAATCAGATCGATCTCTTTACCGTGCTTATGCCAATGATGCCAATAGATAAGAAAAGAAGGGAGCGCACCTAATAAACGAATCGCTTTCGCTAATTGATCGGAAAAATCCTCTTTTTCCGGTTCCACACACCCCAATGCAGAAGTTGCCGTACGCATAACATCCATTGGATGAGAAGACGCCGGAATTGACTTAAGCACATTCTTAACGGCAATCGGTAATTCTCTTGCCGCAATAATTTTTCTTCTAAAGTCATTTAATTGTTTTTGATTAGGTAATTCGCCGACTAAAAGAAGATAAGCAACCTCTTCAAAATCTGCTTTTAATGCCAGATCCTGTATTGCATATCCACGATAATTCAAGCCATTTCCTAACCCACACGTACAGATTGCAGAACTTCCTGCGGTAATGCCCGCTAAACCACTCATTTTTGCCCCCTTAGTAGCATTTGATGAATTTGAGATAGAAAGCCTTACTTCTCAACTACTTGGCTTTGCCTTTGGAAAATAATTCGTCCATTTTTTGCTCATAAGCGTGATAATTCAACATATCGTATAATTCCATCCTTGTTTGCATTGTATCCAACACATCCTTTTGTGTTCCTTTCTCTTTCAATTCCTGATAAACACGCAATGCAGCTTTATTCATCGCGCGGAAAGCTGATAACGGATAAAGCACCATCGCCACACCGACCGAAGCCAATTCATCCACAGTAAATAACGGTGTTGCACCGAATTCGGTAATATTGGCTAAAACCGGTACCTGTACCGCCTCAACGAACTGTTTATACTCTTCCAACGTATGAATGGCTTCCGCAAAAATTGCATCCGCTCCGGCGGCAACATAGGCTTTAGCACGATCAATCGCCGCTTGCTGCCCTTCGCTGGCGTGCGCATCTGTTCTCGCAATGATAAAAAAGTCCGGATCTAACTGCTGTTTTGCATCGACTGCCGCTTTAATGCGGTCGCACATCTCTTCGGTGGAAACCAATTCTTTATTTGGTCTATGACCGCACCGTTTCGCTGCAACCTGATCTTCAATGTGTAAACCGGCTGCCCCCGCTCTGATAAACTCTTTAACTGTTCTGGCAACATTAAACGCATGTCCCCAGCCGGTATCCGCATCAACAATCAACGGCGTATCACAAACTGCGGTAATCCGTCTGATGTCGACACAAACATCTTCGATCATTGTCATCCCCAAATCCGGTAATCCATAAGAAGCGTTGGCGATGCCGCCACCCGATAAATAGATTGCTTTATGCCCCACTCTGGTTGCCTGCAAAGCCTGATAAGCATTAATAGTTCCAACGATTTGTAATGGTGATGTTTGCTTTAAAACTTCTCTAAATTTTTTACCTGCACTGTTCATACATATATCCTCAAAATAAAGGTGAATTTGGGTATGTATAATTTCTATACACAAAGAATGTAGC
>SKEB01001450.1_pt1 | contig 9861 bp, 9 predicted proteins | sample 4826561 | NCBI WGS metagenome assembly SKEB01 (sample SAMN11008820, study PRJNA524170) | human gut metagenome | biome: Human fecal sample; material: Feces; isolation source: fecal sample from pouch patient p17 | host: Homo sapiens | place: Israel: Tel-Aviv | collected 2016-03-29 | reverse complement strand
GATGAAATAAGAACCAAAATGGTTAAGCACTTTTATGTAACCAACAATTTGACTACCGCGGAGATGCAAAACCAGTTACAAAGTAACCTTGATTTACTAACCAGTAAATATGCACTACCTTGGATTGAGATTTTGAGTAATCTATTCATTATTTTAATGTCGGTGGGAGCACTCTTTGACCTTAACTGGATTTTTGCCATAGTGACGGCTTTCTTCATTGTTCTTGACTTATATTTACCTAAGGTTATGGCAAAGCGAACTGCTAAAGCAAATATGCAAGTCTCCCAACAAAACGGAAAACTTTTGACCGTAATCGGCGATTGGATTGCTGGTTTAAATGAATTGCGACGGTATAATTCGTGGTCAATGTTAAACAGGGAGCTGAGCAAATATTCAGACAAATTAGAGAAGTCTAAGGTGAAACGGACCGAAGTAGAAATGTACTCTAGTGCAATAAATGGTGTTGGCAATACAGTTGGTCAAATCTCAATTGCTTTTCTGGCGGGTGTTTTGTTTTTTGCTGGGTATATCAAAATTGGCGCAGTGCTGTCGTCTACAGCCTTTGCATACAATGTTTTTTCGGCAGTTATGGCCATCACGGCTGCTACAGTCAAAATTAGATCCACGCAGAGCGTCAATCATCAGACTAAGCAATTGACCGAAAAAGTGCAGAGCAAACCCGTTTCAAACAGTTCGATTAATAAAATTGAAATCCACGATTTGGTGCTGAAATATGGGTCAAAAAAGGAGCTTCAATATCCTGACTTTGTTATCAACAAGGGTGAAAAAGTTTTGCTAACCGGTGATAGTGGCACCGGTAAGTCCAGCTTGTTTAAAGCAATTTTAGGTGAAATTAAACCGTATCACGGTGAAATTATTTTTAAAACGGAAGAAGGCAAGCAATTTTCACCTGCTCCAAATGAAATTGGCTATTTAGCACAAGATCCCAAAGTATTTCCTGGTACGACTGCTGACAATATTACGATGTTCAAAAAGCAACTTTTAGATCAGGTGCCAGACGTTCTTAACAAAGTTCAATTAGCGGTAGATGTGGCCCGTTTTCCGTTAGGGATTGATACTGAGGTTGACTTAGATCAAGGCAACCTTTCTGGTGGTCAACGGCAAAAAATTATTTTGGCAAGGGAAGAAATCTTTAAAAATGACATTGTTCTGTTAGATGAGGCTACGAGTGCAATTGATAGTGCTGCTACAGAGAAAATCATGCACGAGCTGACTACTTCTGACAAAACGATTGTAGTAATTGCTCATAATTTGAACGATAAAGTTAAGGCAATGTTTGATAAAGAAATTAAATTAGTAAGCAACAAAGAGGAAAAAGATGAATTTTAAAACATTTTATCGGACGAATCGCTTACGGGTGTGGGTAATTGCCTTTTCAAGTCTAATGCAGCCCTTTGTCTTAATTGCTGCTGCTTACCTTAATATGTTGGAAATTAACACTTTACGAGACCATAATAAAAAGGCTTGGCTAATAATCCTGCTTGCCTCATTACTGGGCTACTTGCTCTCCAACTTTTTTGATATGGTGTCCAACTATCTACTAGCTACTCATATTAGGGAATTTAATCAGCAATTAAGGGGCAAGATTCTTAGGCATCTTTATGATGAAAAAAGAACGTATCAAGTCGCTGAAGTTGAGAATCAACTGACAAATGATTTGAACATGGTAAATGATCAGTACTTTAACTTGCTACCAACTATCTGCAATTTTCTTGGCTATATTATTTTTTCCGTAATTGCATTGTTGACGATTAATTGGACGCTGTTAGTGATAACTCTACTAACAGTCTTATGCTCAATATTTTTGCCTAAACTAATTGATAAGCCAATTCAAAAGGCAATGGAGAATGTGTCGCTTAAAAATAGTCAATATTTAGATTTGATTGAAAAATGGCTCAGTGGAATTACCGAATTGCAACGTTATGCAGCGGGCGAACACTTAATGAAGGTGATGCATGTAGGTGCAAAAAAGTTGGAGGAGGCAAAACTAAACCAAACTGCGAAACAGCAAGTTTTATCAATTATTACTGGGAGTATTTCGCAAATAATGATTTTTGCCTTATTTGTATGGACAGGGGTGCTAATTAAAGGGCATATGGCTCCTTTCGGTGCGATTGCTGTTATCGGTAATTTTAGTACGTACATGTCTACTGGAATTGAATATTTACCATTTTATCTAGGCTTAATTAAGGGCACTAGTTCATTAAGAGACAAGATTACCGCGGAAACTTTACCTGTAAGAGAGCATAGTGAAACTGAAATTCATGAAAGTCCCTACGCCTTCAGGACAAAGGACTTAGCAGTGAAATTTCAAAATGGTGAAGCCCTAAAATTTCCAGATATTGAGGTCAAGTATGGTGAGAAGATTTTACTTACTGGTGATAGTGGAGCAGGTAAATCAACCTTATTTAAATTGATTCTAAACTTTCTTGCGCCTAGCTCTGGGCAACTTGAGTTTATGAATCAAGCAGGTGAAATTATTGAACCTGATCTTACTAAGATCGGTTATATTGCACAGGATCCTATTTTGTTCCCAAGCACTATTAAAAGTAATATTACAATGTTTAACGATCAGCTGGATGGCCTGGCTGAAATAGTAGGGCAAAATATAGGGCTCACTGATACATCATCTTTTGCACAAGGGCTTAATACTGAAATTAATCTGCAAAAGCTGAATATTTCCGGTGGTCAAAGACAAAAAATCATTTTGGCACGTGCACAGGTCCATGATAGTAATATTTTATTAATTGACGAGGGAACTAGCGCGATTGATCAAACAGCAACACTGGAAATCTTGCAACAACTATTGCAGAAGCCTAATACCGTTATTTTCATTGCACATAACTTCAATGAACGCATGAATAGCATGTTTGATCGAGAAATTCATTTGAGTAAATAAAAATAGTTCCAAAAAGTATTAACTTGATGGAACTATTTTTTTGTTACTTTAAGGTAAACAGTGCAAGGTTGACTAATATTAAGATGACACCACTCCATAGCCAATCACTGGCTTTAAGTGGCACTGCAACAATCACCGAGCGTTTCGCTCCTTCGACGTAGCCGTGAGATTCCATTCCTTGCGCCAGATTTTCAGCTGAATTCAGCGCTACCAAGATGGCTTTGAAGTATAAAACAGGTGACCAAAAACTGAGGTAAACTCCGCGCATCATTCCAGCAATGCGAATTTGCTTAACTGCTCGCTTCATTTGGGGAATGATATTTAATGCGGCTAAGACGCCATAAGCAAACTTACTTGGTAAATGAAAATTTTGTTCGAGTGAGCGGGCTAATTCTTCAGCAGTTGTTTTGATTGATACGCAACAGATTGTTAGTGTGTAGACATAAATACGGCTAGATAGACTGAGTGCATTTTCGAGGTTAGGCTGCGGGGCAAACCAGTAAAGAGTTGCAAAAATGGTGAATGCCGCAATTAATGGCGTAAGCAGGGTAAACAATAGACTTTTAAATTTGATTTTTTGCGTAAGTAAATAGACAACAGCAAAAACAATTACCAATAAGTTGGTTGTTAAACTAGTTTTAAGCGATAACTCAATTGAAATGATTAGTGCTAAAAGAAATTTGAAACTAGGATTCATCTTTTACCTCACTTATTACTGTATGTTAAATAATGATTACTAAAAACTAAATGGTAGTCGCACCAGTCGGCAAGATTAGTTAATTCATGACTGATAATAAGCAACGTTTGGTGCCGTTGTTTCTGACTCTCATGCAATAAGTGCATGACCTTTTGTGCCGATTCATGATCTAAGCCACTCAATGGCTCATCAATCAGTAGCACTTTTTGGCTGGAAATTAACATTAATAAAATCTGCAACTTCTTTTGTTGACCGCCTGAAAGAGAATAGACAACTTGATCTTTGGTTTGACTTAAGTCGAGATAATCCAACATCTCGGCTATTTTTTCTTCTGTAAAGTAGCTGTCTTTTGCTTGCTTCAGACTGAGCTTAATTTCGTCTTCAACCGAAACGGCAATAAATTGGTCAGTTGCGGTTTGAAAAATTTGCCCAACTTCCAGTAAGTATTTTCTTGTCGTCTGGTTACGGATTTCCCGCTTGTTGTAGGTAATACTTCCTCTGTGCGGGAGCATTTTAGTCAGAACATTAAATAATGAAGTCTTGCCAACACCGTTGGCACCGGTAATTAGTGTTGTTTTGCCAGCAATGATGTTTAGATGGTCTTGCTTTAACAGAATACGATTTTGTTCAACTTGAGCATTAGTTAAAACAAAACATGGTGTTTCATTTTCGGGAAGCGCAAAAGTATAAGGGTGATTCTGTTGACTATCATGCAATAGTTCATTTTTATTTGCTTCATCTAGCAGCGTGACATTATTACGTTTAAACTGAAACAAGTAGTCACAAATGTTTTCATAGCTAGTCAAAACATGGTCAGTTAAAATAATCGTTTTTCCTTTATCCCTTAAATGCGCCAATTTAGTAATTAAAAATTGACGTGCCTCAGGATCGCAGCTAGCAAACGGCTCATCAAGTAAAAACAAATCAACATCCATTGCGACTAAGACAGCTAGTGCAACTCGCTGTTGCTCACCACCCGATAGTGTCGTGATTTTCTGATCCAGTAATTGTTCAATTTGCGTAAATTTTGTTGCATCATTGAGCCGCTCTAGATATTGATCACGACTTAGTTGTAAATTTTCGAGAGCGAAAATTATTTCTTCTCGTGGTGTTGCCATAGTGAACTGCTCACCGGCATTTTGAAACATCATCGCGGAACGTAATCCATCTAGTTCAACTGTTCCGCTAACTTTACCAGCATATTTAGGATAAAGGCCGGCTAAAATTTTTAACAAAGTTGACTTACCACAGCCAGTAGGCCCAATGAGTAGTGAAAATTTGCCAGTTGGAATTTCAAGTGTAATGTTATTAAGTATTTTCTGTTGCTCGTCATATGAAAATGAGAGCTGGTTTGTTCTGATCAATTTTTCTTACCAAGATAAATAAAAAGCCATTGAACAATGATGTTCAACGGCGCAAAATAATTAGTTTCCCTTCGCTGGCATTGTCCAAAGCAGGTTCAATGGGTATATTCTCAGCCTAACGGCACCCCTTTAGTATATTAGTGATTATTATACAAAAAGAACCTAGTACTTGTCTAGATTGCATCAAGAAGTGAAAAAGGCATACGGGTTTTTGTTAAAAATGATAGTTCAAGTCCGACTTAGGGCTAAAAATTACGATATAATAAAATTATGAAAAAAAGATACTAATAGGCGGGTGATAACTATGGCAACGGTAAAACAGGAACAGTATTTAACAAGTGTAATTGATGCAACTACTTCTGATTCCAATGAAATAAGATTGAGTCCAGGAAGTAATGACTTTGATTTGTTTACAATTAACCTCGAAAATCATAACGGCGGGGTCCATCGTTATCAAACAATAGGACTAACGATTCTTTATGAAGCTGTTGGGACTACAAAAACCAAAATTAACGGTCAGGCGTTCACGATTTCTGCTGGTAATATTATTCTTTTGCAAAAAAAGAGTGAATATGAAGTGGAAAAGCAGGGCAAAAAAGATTTACTAGTTAAAATAGAACTTAGTCAAAGGCTGTCCGAACAATTTACTTTAAAAAAGAAACAGTACTTTAGTGAGCAAGAAAAAGCCGTAATTGATCACATCAGTAAGCTAATGACAACAAACAGACTATTAAATTTAAACTGTTCAGCAATGTCGCGCTCTGCACAAATAATGAAAAAGATTATCGATGAATATCTTAATCAGAATCTTTTTGTTGAAAACATGGTGCTTGCCGAGCTTAGTATCTTATTTGTAGCAGCACTTAGAAATAAGGACTTTGAAAAGGCACCGACTGCTGCACCTAAATTTGCACAAACAGCCTTGGAACAATACATTGATGAGAACTTTGCCGATGTTACTTTGAATGAAGCGGCCAAGCATTTTGGCTTGAATCCGAATTACTTTTCGACCTTGGTTAAGCAGAAGACTGGTAAAAGTTTTGTCGAACACGTTGACGAGAGACGAATGCAGGAAGCGCGCAATTTACTTGCCCGTCCAGACATTTCAGTCAAGGAAATTATTACTAGAGTAGGCTATAATGGGAAATCATTCTTTTATAAAAAGTTTGGTGAGTATTATCATGAAACGCCTGTTCAAATGCGGGCTGAACTGTTTAGACAGGCCAATATTAATCTGAAATAAAATGAGCAAAAAATGCATCCCTATTAAGGGATGCATTTTTTAATAACTAAAATTACATTTTTTCTAACCGCTCAATTCGGTCCTTTGTAGGTGGATGACTATCAAATAAATGTGTAGTACCCCTTTTATGAAGTGGGTTTTCGATGTACATTCCCGCACTACTTGGATCTGCTTGTTTCATTGGATCGGAACCATCAATTTTTTCCAAAGCAGATATTAATCCTTGCGGATTACGTGTTAATTCGACTGAGGAAGCATCTGCTAAGTATTCGCGATTACGCGATAATGCCATTTGCGCAAGACTAGCACAAAGTGGTCCCAAAATAAGAACAAAGACAATCGCAACAATTTTAAAAACCATTACAATAGCGTTGTTACTATCATTGTCACTATCACGGTCGTCATCAATCCACCAAATATAGCGGCTGGCAATACCAGATAAATATGAAATAACGCCTACTAAAACAGCTGCAATGGTTGAAACTAAAATATCATAGTTTCTAATGTGAGAAATTTCGTGTCCTAAAACGCCCTCGAGTTCTTCACGATTCATCATGTCGAGGAGTCCTTGAGTAACTGCTACCGCTGAATGCTCAGGGTCCCGCCCTGTTGCAAAGGCGTTTGGACTGGCATCATTAATGATGAAAACACGCGGCATCGGAACTTTACCAACAAGAGCCATGTCTTGAACAACATGCCATAACTCGGGATTGTCTGCTTCATGAACTTCTTGGGCATGATTCAAGCTCATTACTAAGTTAGCTGGATTGGGCAAAACTATTAGTAAATAAATTGCACAAGTAACAAGGGCAATAATCAGCCCCAAGATTGGATTGTCCGCAAAAAGATAGCCGAATCCAACGCCAGCAAGAGCTAAAATGAGCGTAAACACCACCATGATGCCAGCTGTTTTTCGTTTATTACGAGCAATTTGTTGAAATAACATGAGATTAGTATCTAAAATTTAACCTTAGGAACTTCTTTTTCAGCTTCGGCTGTCTGCAAGTAATCAACCTTTTTGAAGCCGTGGATTCCAGCAACAATATTTGAAGGGAAGGTTAATAGCTTTTGATCGTAAAGAGCAGCAGATGAGTTGTAAAGCTGTCTTGAATAAGCAATTTTGTTTTCTGTGTTAGTTAATTCTTCTTGCAATTTAGCAAAGTTTTGGTTTGCTTTTAAGTCAGGGTAGTTTTCTGATAAAGCAAAAATAGTTTTTAAGCTATCTGAAAGCTGGTTCGATACCTTTAAAGTTTCAGCGTGATCATCACTAGGAATGTTAGTTAATTGATTACGCAGTTGAACTACCTTTTCAAGTGTCTCACTTTCATGCTTAGCATAACCTTTGGTGGTTTCAACTAAGTTAGGAATTAAGTCGTTACGACGCTTTAGCTGAACATCAATTTGACTCCAAGCTTCGTCGGTATATACTTTAGCTTTTTGCAAGCCATTGTAGATAGCGATATAAATTGCCAATATTAATACGACAATAATTACTGCTATCCAAATTGTTAAGGTAAGATTAGACATTGTTTTTCCTCCTAGAATAATATTAGTTAATTATAACTGATAACTGTGCACTTGAATATAAAAAAAGGCTTTACACAGCGTTTACTGGTAAAACCTAATAAATAATTAACTTTTAAACTAGGAGCAGTACCCAGCCAATTAAAGTCAAAATAAGCAAGCCGGCGAACTGCATCACAATCCATTTTCTGAAAAATTCACCGCGTGAAACTGAGGCATTTTGTGTAAAGGTCTTGAGTACTAGCATGTTGGCCATTGAGCCAATTGGTGAGCCAAAGCCACCGATATTAGAGCCTAGAAACAGTGCCTTGGCGTGAGTGGTGAACTTACCGACTAAGATAGTTGCAGGTACGTTACTGATGACTTGGCTTGAGAGGATGGAAGTAAAGTAGGTAGAAGTTTCAGAATTCACCGTTGCGTGAATTAAACTAACGACGATTGGAATTTGTTGGATATCACTAATGAAAATAAAAAAGCAGGTAAAAGTTAGTAATAGTGCGTAATCCACTTTTAGTAAAATTTTGGGATTAATTAGTAGAGCCAAGATAATCGCAACAATCATTGGAATTACTACATTGATAACTTTAAAGACACCCAAAAAGAACAGAGCGAAAACTGCGGTAGTGATAACAGTTGGTCGTACACTAATATCAATTTGTTTAATATCTTGAACTGGAATCTTGGTGCGCGGAATAAAGTGAAAGATAATGAATGCGATCACCAAAGCAGAAAGTAGTAATGGCAATGACCACGAGAAAAACTCAAGAGCATTAACAGAGTACTTGCTGACAAGAAAAATGTTGTGTGGATTACCCCATGGCGTAAACGCGGCGCCGATATTTGCGCCCATGCCAATTAACGTAACCGGCAAAATTTGTGGTAAATCGCATCTTTTGGCAATATTTAAATATAGTGGAATCAATGTAAGAGCAGTTATGTCATTACCTAAGAACATTCCAGAGATGATTGCTAATAAGGTGAACAAGATATTTAGTTTCTGCATGTTATCAGCAATACTAGTCAATTTATAGGCTAAAACATCAAGAACATGCAAGTAAGCATAGATTTGAATGATAGTTAGCATTGCAGCTACAGAAAAAATCGTATGTAAATTAATGTCTTCGAGACGTGGTCTAGCGAAAAAAAGGCTTATCAGTGTCACCACTGCAGTAATTTGCAAAATGCGGTCACTAAAAACTTTTTTTAAGACGGTCATAAAATGTCCCCTTTCACACATTACAATCATCCAAAGTCAATAAGTCTATTTTGAGCTTTTTTTTCTGTGTTCGCAATATATATTTTTGGCTAGCAAAAAGACTGCAAGATTAATAAACATAATTTTTGACTTCACAACTTACTATACCCTATACTTAGGGAAACAGACAAAGATTAGGGGGTAATTTTATTATGAGTAATTCAGAAACTGTTAAAGTAAATATCAAACCTGAAGCTGCAGATAAGATTAAGGGCCAAGTTAAAGATGGCCAGGTAGTTTTGTTATCACTGAATGATGGTTCTAATAAATATTCTGACGTTGGTGGTACATGCACCGTTGGTTCAAGTTTCCAATTTGTGATTTTGGATCAAAAAGACCCTGACTTTACAATTGAAGTTGAAAACAATGCAGGCCTTGATTTATATACTAGTCCTGCTGAAATGCAATACTTAGGTAACGACTTAGTTGTTGATGAAAAGAATGCAGCAATGAGTCTTGCAGACGATGGCGGCGTGATTGACGGTGCTGTCACAGTTAATGAATATAATAAATAGAAATAGTAACAACTAATGTGCTAAAACTTTTTAATTAAATGCAAAAAGACAGTCTAATTTAGATTGTCTTTTTGTTTTTGTGAAAAAATAAATGGTAATAAGTTACTTTTAAAGAAGCATCCTTGCCTGCTTGAGCCTTACGTGGTAAACTGAATGAGATTTTCGAAAATCTGAAAGGAAGTATAGTACTATGCGTAAAGGTGAAAATTACAACACTGGTTGTGAACCAAACCAAAGACCTAAGAACAAGAAAAACGGTAAGAAGCGTGTTGCTCACGTAGCAGCAGTTGTTGCTTTCTTGAACAAGGCCAAAGCAGACGAAAACAAATAGTCTGAAATAAAA
>SKEB01001446.1_pt1 | contig 9882 bp, 7 predicted proteins | sample 4826561 | NCBI WGS metagenome assembly SKEB01 (sample SAMN11008820, study PRJNA524170) | human gut metagenome | biome: Human fecal sample; material: Feces; isolation source: fecal sample from pouch patient p17 | host: Homo sapiens | place: Israel: Tel-Aviv | collected 2016-03-29 | reverse complement strand
GTAGTTAAAAATATTTGTATCATATTTTCAATAAAAATATAATGTGCGCCGTTTTAACATTTGATTATCAATTTTAAATAGGAAGTATATAGATGAGTTTTTTTAAAGAATTCCGTGAGTTTGCAATGCGTGGTAACGTCGTTGATATGGCAGTCGGGGTTATTATCGGTGGTGCATTCGGTAAAATCGTCAGTTCTTTAGTCGGTGATGTAGTAATGCCGATTATCGGTTTATTGGTCGGCGGCGTTGATTTTAAAGATCTTAAAATCATTTTGCGTGGTCCGGTCGGAGATATTCCGGCGGTAACCTTAAATTACGGTATGTTTATTCAAACTGTTTTTGATTTCATCATTATTGCATTTGCTATTTTCGTGGCAATTAAAGCGATGAATAAATTAAAACGTGAAAAACCGGCAGAAGAACCAAAACCGGCTGAACCAAGCGCAGAAGAAAAATTATTAACTGAAATTCGTGATTTATTAAAAAATAAATAATTAAGGATTTTATGCAACAAGAACAAACAACTCCAAAACCAAATGCGATTGCTAAATTGATTTTTGCCAGTAGATGGGTTCAATTGCCGATCTATCTTGGTTTAATCGTGGTACAGATTATTTATGCCTTTAAATTTTTGAAATCACTTTGGCATTTGATAGTAAATCTTAATCAAATGGATGAAAACACTATAATGTTAGCAGTGTTGAATCTGATTGATGTGGTTATGATTGCCAACTTATTGGTGATGGTGTTGGTTGGCGGTTATGAAACCTTTGTTTCTAAATTAAATACCGATAATCATCCGGATCAGCCGGAATGGTTGGATCACGTTAATGCTTCAGTGTTGAAAGTGAAGTTATCAATGGCGATTATCAGTATTTCCTCTATCCATATGTTGCAGACATTTATTAATGCGGCTAATTTGCCGGAAAAACAGATTATGTGGCAACTGTTTTTACATCTCGGTTTCTTAGCGTCAGCATTGGCAGTGGCATATACCGATAGAATTTTATATAACACAACGCATAAACAGCATTAATAGGGTGCTTTCAACAGGCATCTCGCATTAAACCTACATTTGGGCATCAGTTCATTTTGTAGGTTTTTTTATAGTAAAAATGGCGTTATTGCTCATAAATAACGTTAAATAAAGAGATTTTGATGAAATGAATGGCGGAGAGTCATAGGAGTTGAACCTACCCAAGACTGCTGGCAGCCTTAACAGGATTTGAAGTCCTGCCGCCTCACCGGAAACGACGACTCTCCCGAGAACATAAGAAAAGTGCTTTGTATCACAAAAGCGCACTCATTTTACTGAATTTTTCCGATAAAAACAGTATTATTTGTTTTATTTCCAATAATTAGGAATCTGTTATGTCAGGGCTTTACCGACAACTTCCCTCTATTGATCGTTTACTGAAAACCGAAAGCGGTACTCGCCTGTTGGAAAAATATGGTCATAGTGCAACGGTTGCGACAATGCGTCATTTTTTACAGCAGGCAAGAGCTTTCATCAAAACATCGGCGCAATTACCGCCGTTTTGTGCCGATGAACAGACCTTTTTGCAGCAGCTGGAGTCAGCGTTGCAACAACAACGACAGCTTGCAATTCAGCCGGTGCATAACTTAACCGGAACGGTGTTACACACCAATTTAGGCAGAGCCATTTGGGCGCAAGCGGCACAACAGGCGGCACTACAGGCGATGCAACAGAATGTGGCGTTGGAATTTGATTTGCAACAAGGTAAGCGCGGACATCGTGATGAAGCAATAAGTGAGCTTTTAGTACGTTTGACAGGTGCAGAAGCTGCTTGTGTTGTGAATAATAATGCGGCAGCAGTGTTGTTAATGTTAGCGACTTTTGCAAAGGATAGAGAAGTTATTATTTCGCGTGGCGAGCTGATCGAAATTGGCGGTGCTTTCCGTATTCCCGATATTATGCAACAGGCAGGTTGTAAATTGGTGGAAGTTGGCACCACAAACCGCACACACTTGCGTGATTATGCCCAAGCAATTAATGAAAATACCGCGTTTTTGTTGAAAGTGCATAGCAGCAATTATCAGATTGTCGGCTTTACCAAAAGCGTCAGCGAAGAAGAGCTGGTACAGTTGGGGCAAGAGAAAAATATTCCGGTGATTACCGATTTGGGAAGCGGTGCGTTGATCGATTTTCGTGATTATGGTTTGCCGCACGAACCGCAAGTGCAACAAAAAGTGGCGGCAGGTGTGGATTTAATTTCGTTTTCCGGTGATAAATTATTGGGTGGACCACAGGCGGGTATTATTGTCGGCAAAAAAGCATTGATTGAGCAGTTACAACAGCATTCGTTAAAACGGGTTTTACGTTGTGATAAGGTGATTTTAAGTGCGTTGGAAGCCACTTTGCGTTTATATCTTGAGCCGGAAAATTTGCCTAAATCATTGCCGACATTAAGCGCACTCAGTAAAACAACGGCAGAATTGCAACCACAGGCACAGCAACTGTTGCAAGCGTTACAGAGCAAGCTCGGAGATCGTTTCGATTTAATGATAGAGGCGTGCGATGCTCAAATCGGCAGTGGTGCACAACCAATGACGAAAATTGCCTCTTTAGCAGTAACTTTGCAGGCAAAATCGGCGAAAAGTGAAGATCTGTATCAATTAATCACAATGTTGAAAGCCTTATCCCAACCTATTATCGGTCGGGTGGAAAATAATAAATTATGGCTGGATTTACGCAGTGTGGCGCAAATAGAAACATTATTAACAACGGTGAATGAATTATGATTATAGTCACAGCGGGGCACGTTGATCACGGCAAAACCGCTTTATTGCAGGCGTTGACAGGCACGAATGCGGATCGCCTTCCGGAAGAGAAAAAGCGCGGAATGACGATTGACCTTGGGTATGCCTATTTGCCGGTTGGCGATCGTATTTTAGGTTTTATCGATGTGCCGGGGCACGAAAAATTTCTCTCCAATATGTTGGCAGGATTAGGCGGTGTTGATTATGCAATGTTAATGGTGGCGGCGGATGAGGGCATTAAGCCGCAAACCGTTGAGCATTTAACGTTGTTGCATTTATTACAGTTTAAGCAAATTATTATCGTGATTACCAAAGCGGATCGTGCTGATTCGACACAAATCGCGCAATTATTGCAGCAAATTCGCCAACAATTCCCATTTTTAGCGCAAAGTCCGGCATTTATCACTTCTGCCTATTCCGGTCATGGCATTGATGAGTTGAAGCAGTATTTATTAAAACTGGAAAATTTGCGTGAACAAAATAAACCGTTCCGTTATGCGATTGACCGCGTATTTACATTAAAAGGTGCAGGTTTGGTGGTAACAGGTACGGTGTTTGGCGGCAAAGTTTCCGTAGGGGATGAAATTTATTTGTCACGCACGCAACAGACGGTTCGAGTGAAAACCATTCACGCCCAGAATCAAGATGCACCGAGCGGCATTGCCGGGCAGCGTGTGGCGTTAAATCTTGCTACTGATTTGAGTAAAGCGGAAATTGAACGCGGCGATTGGCTCACCGGTTTGGCAACAATGCCAGCCAGTGATCGCATCACGGTTAAACTCAACTCGAATCAAACGTTAAATGACAGCCAAGCAGTGCATATTTATTATGCGGCGAATCACACCATCGGTAAAATGAATCGATTAATCAGCGGCAACAATGAGCTGGTTGAAGTGATAATGGACAAACCGTTGTTGATGGCGGTTGGGGATAAATTAATTTTACGCAGTGCCGATGATCAACAGACATTAGCCGGCGCAACTGTGTTGGAGATTAACTCACCGAAACGGCACAAACGCACAGCGGAACGTTTGAGTTATCTGCAAGCATTATTACAGTGTGCGAACAGCGTTGAACGGATTAAATGTTATCTGCAAAATCAGGCATTGGCGACAGCGCAGCTGCAATGGATGGAGCAGCTGACAACAGAACAGCTGCAACATTTACAACAGCAACAACATCTGCTTTTATATCGAGATTGGGTGTTTTCATTGCATTACCAACAGCAACAGCAGCAAACGTTGTTACAACATTTGGCACAGTTTCACCAACAGCATCAGGATCAACAGGGTGTCAGCAAAGCTCGTTTATGGCGAATGAGTGCATTACATCAGCCGATGGCATTAATTTTCCATTTTATTGATCAACTGACAGCGCAGCAGCAAATGTTGCAAGCTAACGGTTGGTTGCATTTGCCGGAACATCAGATCAATTTCACTGCTGAGGAGCAGCAGTTATGGCAAGCGGTGGAGGCGGAATTTGCAAAAACAGCGCAGCCGATTTGGGTGCGTGATATGGCAACAGCCTTAGCGTTGGATGAGCAAGAGATGCGCCGCTTTATGTATAAAGCGGGAAAAATGGGGTTATTAATTCCGATTGTGAAGGATCGTTTTTTCCGCCAACAACAGATTCAGCGTTTTGCGCAATGGTTAAAAGTTTATCTTAAACATCATCAGCAAATTTCAGTGAATGAGTTTCGTGATCAGCTTGGCTTCGGGCGAAAATTATCGGTGCAGTTAATCGAATATTTTGATCGTTCGGGCTTTTTGCGGCGAAAAGGGAATTATCATTTATTAAGAGATGAAGATGCTTTTTAATAAGATAAATGTAAAGAATAGTTAACAACAGGTACAAATTACACATCATTTGTTCTATAATTATGCGATTTTTAAATCGGTTAAGGAAAATAGTTTATGACACGAAATTATTTCACCTATTCCATTCTCGTTTTGGGATTATGTTTATCCGGCGTCAGCTATGCAGCGAATAGCCAAAATACAGAATTGAAACAAATTTTATCTCGTGCCTTTGCAAAAGATCCGGAGTTATTGGAAGCCAAAGCCAATACGATGATTGCGCACAGCCAAACTGAACAAGCGATTTCCGGACATTATCCGACCATCTCGGTGTTCGGGCGGCAATCATTGGAAGATTATTCTCGTTATAATACCAATGACCGTAACAACAAATTTACGCCCGGTGCGCAGGCGAATTTGAATCTTTATTCTTTCGGAGCGGTTGAAAAAAAGGTCGCCTATTCCGAAGCCAATGAAGCCTCTTTTCGTTATAAATATGATGAAACCAAAGAGAATATTGCTTACAAAATTACGGAACTCTATTTAATGGCGATCCGCAGTAAAGATGCGATTGCGGCGCAACAACGCGGTTTGGCACGTTTACGCAGTATTATCGGTGAAATTGAAGCAATTGCGGATAATGATGAAGGTCGCCGTTCCGAATTGGTGCAGGCGGAAGCGCGTATGTTTGCGGTGGAACAGCAACAAAATACCTCTGAGCGTGAATTACAGGATGCATTAAGCCAATTACAACGTTATTCCGGTAAAGTGGTAAAAGCCAACGGTTTGGCAGATCCATTTAAAGGAATGACTGCAGCGCAACTGAAAAAACGTTATTCGCAAAATCAATATTTACACCCGTCCTATCAAACTGCACAGGCAAAAATTACCAGCGCACACGCCGGTGTCGAAGCTGAACGTGCGAGCCGTTATCCGAAATTGGATTTAGTCGGACAAGCAACCAAAGAGGATCGTCAGGTTTATCTCAATGTTTCTTGGGATATGTTCAACCGTGCTTCTTCATACAGCGTACAGGAAAAAGCACAAACTTTGGAAGCGGAAAAAAACCGTTTGGAACAGACCAAATTGGATTTAGAAGAGAAAACCAGAACTGCATTAATCAACTTGGAAGAGTACCGCCGTCAAATCGGTACCTTATCAAAACAGGTTAATTCACTTTATGAAGTTACCAACTTCTATAAATTACAATTCCAAATTGCAAAACGTTCATTATTGGATTTATTGAATGCGGAAAATGAGCTGTTAAGTGCTGAATTAAGCCGAGTTTCCACAGAATATCAATTACGTCATTCCGTTTTGGATTACCTTTATTCACAAGGGATGACCACCAAATGGGCTACTGATCTTAAATAGAAAATAAAAACAGTTATGAAGTTAATTATTGAAAATGTTGCATTGGCAACACAAATTTTAGGGTCGCCACTTTCTGTGGCGACACTTGCTTCTCACACCATTCGCCGCAACGGCAATAATCTTGATTTCTCATCATTATGCGAATATCTGCGTAGCGAAGGTTTTGAGAACAGTTTATCGCACCGCCCGCTGAATGAAATTCCCTCTTTGGCGGTGCCGGTGATTTTAATTTTACAAAATGAAGAAGCGGCGGTAGTTACTGCAATTGATGTCAACGAAGAGGGTAAACGCCTTTACACCGTTACCCACACGGATGGCTTAAAACAGCAGATTGCCGAAGCGGATTTGGCAGCGAAATATCTTGGTTATTGCTGGTTTATTAAGCCGAAAGTGGAGAAAGATATTCGCTCCGAATTGCCGGAATATTCGTTGCCGAAGAGCTGGTTTTTCCGCATTATTTGGCGTTTCAAAAAATATTATTATCAGGTGATTGCGGCGACATTTATTATCAATTTCCTTGCCTTAATCAGTTCACTCTATGTAATGAATGTGTGATCCCGAATCAGGCGTATGAAACCTTATGGGTGTTGAGTATCGGCGTAATTTTGGCAATCAGCTTTGAATTTGCTGCAAAAATGGTGCGTGGGCATTTAACCGATGTGGCTGGGAAAAAAGCCGATCTAATTATTAGTGCGATGTTGTTTCGGCGAGTAATGGCATTGAAGTTGCAGAATCGTCCGGTTTCTTCTGGTTCTTACGCTAATAACTTACGTGATTTTGAGTCGGTGCGTGAATTTTTAACCAGTGCCAGTTTGCTGACTTTGGTTGATTTACCATTCTTATTGCTGTTTGTTACTGTAATTTGGATTGTTGCTGGTAAATTAGCATTGGTACCAGCGATTATTATTCCTTTGGTGATTGTTATCGGTATTTTGGCACAAGCGCCGCTTTCCCGTGCTATCAATGAATCAATGCGTGAATCTTCGCAACGTCAAGGATTGGTGGTAGAAGCGATCGAAGGGATCGAAACCATCAAAAACAATAATGCAATGGCGTGGGCGCAGAAACGTTGGGATTTCTACACCGCCAAAAGCTCTTTCTCCTCAATTAAAGTGAAAGACACCAGCAATTTTGTGGTCAATTTAATCACCGGTTTGCAGCAGTTAAATACCGTTATTCTGGTCATTGTCGGTACTTATCTGATTCACAGCGAAGATCCGGGCAGCCGTATCACAATGGGGGCATTGATTGCATCTGTTATTCTTTCCGGTCGTGCTTTGGCGCCATTGGGACAAATTGCCGGCTTGGCAACGCGTTTCCAACAGGCGTGGTTGGCATTAAAAGGGGTAGAAGGTATTGTATCTAAACCTATTGATAAACCCGCAGATCGTGAATATATCAGTTTAAAACAGGTGCAAGGGCATTTGCAGTTTAATCACGTTTCTTTTAAATATCAGGAAGATAGCCAACCGGCATTGCAAGATTTTAACTTAGTAGTGCGTCCGGGCGAGAAGGTCGGCGTATTGGGTAAAATCGGTAGCGGAAAATCGACCGCATTAAAATTGGGTGTCGGTCTGTATGATCCGAGCAAAGGGAACATCACGTTGGACGGCATCAACCTCAAACAGCTTGACCCTTACTATTTGCGCAATCAGGTGCTGTTATTGGAACAAAATCCACGTCTATTCTTAGGCACATTGCGGGAAAACTTGGATATCGGTCGAATGGACTCCTTCCCGAGCGATCAAACGCTATTGGTGGCATTGCAACGTTTCGGTTTGTTAGGTTTAGTGCAGAACCATCCGCGCGGCTTGGATATGTATCTTGGCGAAAACGGCTTAGGTTTATCCGGCGGACAAAAACAGGCGGTAGCATTGGCGCGTATGACCTTAAAAGACCCGAAAGTGGTGTTATTGGACGAACCGACTACCGGCTTGGATCAATTCCACGAACAGCAGGCATTGGCAGGCTTATCACAATGGGTACAAAACCGTACGTTAGTGGTGGTAACGCACCGTCCACAAGTGTTGCAGTTGGTTGACCGTGTGATTGTGGTGGATAACGGCAAGGTGGTGATGGATGGGCCGAAAGATGCTGTATTGAAACGTTTGGCGCAGCCGCAACAACAGGAAGCGGAAGCCACTGTAAAAATCGAGCATCGTGGCAATGACACAGAAAATAAATAGGTTTGAGTAATGAGCGATAAAAATAACGAAAACAAAAAGGATAACGGACAAAGCGGCGAGCAGAAAAAGCAGTCCGCTAACCAAGCAACGCCGCCGAGTACCGAAGTCAAAAAAGCTGAACAGTCGCAAATGCCGGCAGAAAAGGTCAACAGCAAGGATTTACGCCTGTTAAATGACCTCAATGCCGCCTTGCAGGTGGAAAAACACACAGGTTCATTTGCAATGATTTGGTTGTTGGGCGCATTTTTAGTGGTGTTCCTCATCTGGTCTTATTTCAGCAAAATTGAAGAAGTAACACGTGGACAAGGCACAATTATTCCCAACAGCCGTGAACAGATTATCCAAAGTTTAGATCCCGGTATTTTGGATAAAATGATGGTGCGTGAAGGGGATTTGGTGGAAAAAGGGCAGGTGTTATTAAAACTGGACGACACCAGAAGTTCCGCTATTTTGCGTGAAACACAAGCGAAAGTGGATAACTTGGAAGCGATCACTACCCGTTTGAAAGCTGAAATTTCAGGGCAAACACCGGTTTTTCCGGAAAAAATTCCGCAAGAGATTAAAGATCGTGAAATGGAAGTCTATAAAGCGAAGAAACAGGCACTGGAAGAAGCAGTAAAAACCTTGCGTGACAGTAAAGCCTATCTTGATTCCGAAATTGCCTTGACAGAGCCAATGGTGGCGAAAGGAGCGGTTTCGCAAGTGGAATTGTTGCGAATGAAACGCTCCGCAAATGATATGGCGTTGCAGATTTCCGAACGTGAACATAAATATATCACTGATGCCGGTAATGAATTGGTGCGAGTGCAGGGCGATCTTGACCAAGCGAAAGAAAACCTCGCCGCACGTGCCGATCCGGTGGAACGCTCTTTAATTCGTGCACCATTAAAAGGGATTGTGAAAAATATCCGGATTAACACCATCGGTGGCGTTATCTCCGCCGGACAGGATATTATGGAAATCGTGCCGGTGGAGGATAATTTATTAGTGGAAGCCTATATCAATCCGAAAGATGTGGCTTATATTCGCCCGGGAATGAAAGCAGTGGTGAAATTAACAGCCTATGATTATGCGATTTACGGTGGATTGGATGGCATAGTGACTTTGTTAAGCCCGAGTACTTTGCAAGATAAACGTCAACCGAGTGACTTAAATTTAAATCCGAATAACTCGTTCTATCGAGTGTTGGTAAAAACTAACGGTAGTCATTTGACTGATAAAAACGGTCACGAATTGCCGGTATTACCGGGAATGATTGCAACAGTGGATATTAAGACTGGTGAAAAAACAGTATTTCAATATTTAATCAAACCGATTACACGAATGAAACAGGCATTACAGGAAAGATAATAGAAGTTTAACTTAATGAAACAACTATATCAAAAATGCTTAAATGGTTGAAACCCTACCGTTCAAGGCAATAAATATCTTAATTGGGAGAGGTGTAACCTCTTCCAAATTTAGAACAAAGTTTTATGTGGTTATTCAGTGAGTTGAAGCGTTTTTGTGTCAAGTTAAAATTTGGGGCTGTAGTAGATTAGCAACAATGCTATACTACAAAAATGAAGATAACATATTGTAAATTAAAGAAATCCATGCAGAAAAAACTGCTTGAGTTTTTTGTTGCAGAAGTTACTGCAAGAACAGCAGCAAATTTGCTAGATATTCAACCGAATACAGCCGCTTTGTTCTACCATAAAATCAGGCTTGTGATTGGCTATCATTTATCCCTTGAAGTTAACGAG
>SKEB01001445.1_pt1 | contig 9884 bp, 12 predicted proteins | sample 4826561 | NCBI WGS metagenome assembly SKEB01 (sample SAMN11008820, study PRJNA524170) | human gut metagenome | biome: Human fecal sample; material: Feces; isolation source: fecal sample from pouch patient p17 | host: Homo sapiens | place: Israel: Tel-Aviv | collected 2016-03-29 | reverse complement strand
CCCTCTCTACCTGCGAATACTCAGCGCAGAACGGCAGGCTTGTGGTGGTCGCAAAAAAGACAGCTTGATTTTGACCGCAAATCTTCTGGGAAAGGAGGTTATCTATGGCTGATATAAAGACCAGAGATGCAGTCAAAGGAACGATTAAGACCATTGACAAGGCTGCGGTAGCTTCCGAGCGTATGAAGTCGGCTTACTCCAAGATAAAAAGCAAGGCGGAACAAGGCTATTACGCCGATGAAAACTCCGCCACCGAATATGCCGCCGATAAGGTTTCAGCAGCTTCGGAGCGTATCACGGACGAGGGCGTTCATCAGTTCAACAAGCAAGGTCAAAAAGGAGTAAAAACCACAAAGGACAATGTGGTTAAGGCAAAGGATAAAATATCCGAGTTCAAGCAAAAGCGAGCCGCCAAAGCCGCCGAGCAGCGTATGTCTGGAAACAGCGTACAGACCTATCGCAGTACCGTAAGCCGTTCCACAGATAAGGCGGTCAAAGGCGCACAGCAAACGGAAAAAACCATAAAGCAGACTGCCCGAAGCGGTAAAAAGACAGTAAAAACAGCCGCCAAAGGTACGGTAAAGACTACGCAAAAATCAGTAAAAACCGCACAGGCAACCTCAAAGGCAGCGATAAAAACTGCCGAACATACCGCCAAAGCAACACAGGCGGCTGCGAAGGCTTCCGTAAAAGCGGCTCAGAGAGCTGCACAGGCAGCAAGAGCCACGGCGAAGGCTACGATTGTTGCCGTGAAAGCGGCGGTCAAAGCTACGATTGCGGCAGTTAAGGCGATTATTGCAGGAACAAAGGCGTTAATTGCGGCGATTGCGGCGGGCGGTTGGGTTGCGGTTGTTGTGATTTTGGTTATCTGCCTTATCGGTATGCTTGTAGGCTCGGTGTTCGGTATATTCTTTGCGGGCGAGGACTCAGGAAATGGAATGACAATGCAGACCGTGGTTAGAGAAATCAATACCGAATATGACACCCGCCTTGATGAAATCAAAAGCGATACGGCTTACGATGTTCTGGAGATGTCGGGAAGCCGTGCCGTCTGGAAAGAGGTGCTTGCGGTTTACTCGGTCAAGACTACTACCGACCCAGATAATCCGCAGGAAGTAGCGACAATGGACGATAATAAAAAGCAGCTTCTGACGGACATATTCTGGGAAATGAACGAAATAAGCTCCCGAACGGAAAGCAAGACTGAAACCGTGATAACCGAAACAGATGACGGTCACGGAAATATCGTCCAGACCGAAACCACCCAAACACGGACTTACCTGTATATCACAGTCAGTCACAAAACCGCCGAGGAAATGGCAGACCAATACGGTTTTGATGACGAGCAGCGGCAGATGTTGTCTGAATTACTTGCCGATGAAAACAATTCGCTATGGTCGCAGGTGCTTTACGGCATATCCGTAGGCGACGGCGAAATCGTGACCGTGGCTCTGTCGCAGGTCGGCAATACAGGCGGTCAGCCCTATTGGTCGTGGTACGGCTTCAATTCTCGTGTGGAATGGTGCGCTTGCTTTGTTTCGTGGTGTGCGAACGAATGCGGCTATATCGAGAACGGGATTATCCCGAAGTTTGCAGGCTGCATACAAGGCTCTGAGTGGTTTAAGGAAAGAGGACAATGGCAGGACGGAAGCTTTACGCCAGAAGCAGGACACATTATCTTCTTTGATTGGGAAGGTGACGGTCTTACAGACCATGTGGGTATTGTAGAGCGTGTGGAGAACGGAACGGTCTATACCGTTGAAGGTAATTCAGGCGATGCTTGCCGACAGAACAGCTACTCTATCGGCAGCAGCGTTATCTACGGCTACGGTATCCCTGCTTATTAAAAATTGGCAAAAGAAAACCAGAGGATTTTATTCCTCTGGCTCTTTTGCTTTACATAGTCCGTTTACAGTTGCTTCAATCACGGACAGTTCTTTATCATCTAAATTGTCGAGCTGTGCGTCTAAGCGTCTGCGGACGGAACTCTTTTTGACTTCTTTGTTAGGAAATATATACTCATCAACCGAAACATCGAACATTGTAATAAGCTGAATAAACAGCTCGATGCTTGGATATTTTCCCTCGTTTTCGATAGATTGAATGTGTCTGGGGGCATAGCCAATTATCCCAGAAAGCTGCTCTCTCGTCATTCCTCTTGCTTCACGGGCTTTCTTAATCGCCTGTCCTATCGGCATAAAATCGAAATCAAAATCGTTGTTTCTCTCGTCCATAAGCTCACCACCTTGTGCCAATATAATTCTCTTATTATATTGTATGGATTTGTGGCTTCTTATTAAACGATGTGAAAATGCCGACTATAAGATATTTCACTTCTTGTTTATAGAACTGATAATACTTTTGCAACAGGTACACTTGACAAAAGCGGAAAAATAAATATAATAAGAAACATAAGTTGCACAACATTAGTTTCTTATGGAGGAATAAAAATGCCACCAAAAGTTAAGTTCACAAGAGAACAAATTATAACCGCTGCTTTGAATGTTACGAGAAAGAACGGGATTGTAGGACTAACCGCAAGAGGGCTTGCCGCAGAGCTTGGCTCATCAGCAAAGCCTATCTTTGGTCTATTTCAAAGTATGGAAGAAGTACAAAAAGAGGTCATAGTTGCTGCAAATGCCCTCTATCAATCATACATAAGCCGAGGTATGACAGAAGGAAAATATCCACCGTATAAGGCAAGTGGGATTGCCTATATTCAGTTTGCAAAGGAAGAAAAAGAACTATTTAAGTTGCTTTTTATGCGTGATAGAACAGGTGAAAAGATAGAAGAAAACCGTGAAGAAATCCGTCCGATGCTGAATATCATTATGAAAAATTTGGGTATCAGCGAAGATGAAGCCTGTGTATTCCATTTGGAATTATGGCTGTATGTTCACGGTATTGCCACTATGATAGCAACGAATTATTTAGACTGGGATATAGAGTTTATTAGCAATGCACTTACTGATGCTTTTGAGGGGTTGAAGTATCGTTATACAGGAGGAAAATAAAATGTATGCAATTAAGACAGAAGGACTGACTAAAAAATATAAAGACTTGACAGCCGTAGATAGGCTTGACCTTTGCATTTCACAAGGAGAATTATTCGCTCTGCTTGGAGTAAACGGAGCAGGAAAAACAACTACGATAAAAATGCTTACTTGCTTGACAAAACCCGATAGCGGAAATGCGTTTGTAAATAACAAGAGCATTATTTCCGATGTTGGTGCAGTCAAAAGTATTATTGGCGTATCTCCACAGGAAACTGCCGTTGCTCCCAATTTGAGTGTAAAAGAAAATCTTGAATTGATGTGTGGTGTTCACGGTTTTACAAAGGAGAAACGACAGGCTAAAATCAAAGAACTCTCCGAACAATTTGATTTAAGTGCAATTTTGAGTAAAAGAGCAGGCAAATTATCAGGCGGCTGGCAACGCAGATTAAGTATTGCAATGGCTCTAATTAGCGAACCGCAGATACTTTTTCTTGACGAACCGACATTAGGGCTTGATGTGCTGGCAAGAAGTGACTTATGGGATACCATTCGTGCATTGAAAGGGAAAATAACCATTCTATTGACAACACATTATATGGAGGAAGCGGAAGCTCTTTCTGACCACATTGGCATTATGAAAGACGGAAAACTACTTGTATTTGGAACAGCAGATGAAATAAAAACAAAGGCAGGAAAAGAAAAATTTGAAGATGCTTTTGTTGCTATCGTAAAGGGGGTTAAGAAATAATGAGGTTACTTACATTTTCGTGGAGAACAGCAAAAGAAATCTTGCGTGACCCGCTTAATCTGTTTTTTGGCTTAGGTTTTCCTCTTGTGCTGATTGGACTTTTAACTGCTATTCAAGCCAATATACCTGCATCGATGTTTGAACTTAATCTCTTAACGCCCGGCATAACAGTATTTGGTCTGTCCTTTATGACTTTGTTTTCTGCTACTCTTATTTCAAAGGATAGAGAAAGCGCATTGCTGCAAAGACTTTATACTACACCTCTTACAGCGTCAGATTTTATTTTTGGATATACCTTACCTATTTTGCCGATTACGGTAGCGCAGGCAATTATTTGTTACATTGCGGCAGCTCTGCTTGGCTTGGAATTAAAAATCACAGTTTTATATGCCATATTGTTTCTTATTCCCGTAGCATTATTTTACATTGCTTTAGGGCTTATCTGCGGAAGTGTTTTTACATCAAAACAGGTGGGCGGTATCTGCGGAGCATTACTTACAAATTTATCTGCTTGGCTATCGGGTATTTGGTTTGATGTAGAACTTGTGGGCGGAGCGTTTAAAAAAATTGCCAATGTTTTGCCCTTTATTCACGCTGTTGAATTAGAACGAGCTGCTTTTAATGCGGATTATACTAATATATTACCACACCTTTGTTGGGTACTTGGATATATGGCTGTTGCTATTGTTGGGGCAGTTTTTCTATTCTTGCGTCAGATGAAAAAACAATAGAGTGCACCAATATCGTGGGAGTAGAAGTATGAAACAGGCAAAATGGATATTATGTCCTGTTTGTGGCAGCAAAACCCGTGATAGGCTTAGAGAGGATACAGTATTGAAAAACTATCCTCTCTACTGCCCGAAATGCAAACAGGAAACTTTGATTGATGCAAAGGAACTACATATAACCGTCATCAAAGAGCCAGACGCACAGACGCAGAGCCGATGAACTTGTGAGCAATCATAGTCATCGGCTCTGCGTTTTCTATTAAAATTGCCCATCCATATTTTAATAGCATTGACTTTCTAACGATTGTTAGGTATAATTATATCTAACAGTTGTTAGAAAGGTGGGCGTGAATGATGGGTGATACAAAACAGAAAATATTAGATGTATCTTTAGACCTCTTTTCTCAAAAGGGATTTTCAGCAGTATCTATTAGGGATATTTGTGCTCAAGTAAATATTAAAGAAAGCTCTATCTATTATCATTTCAAAAATAAACAAGCTATTTTTGATGAGTTACTCCATCGCTTTGAGCAAGTGGCAACCGATATGATGGTACGATTAGAACAATCTTTGTCGGTACAATCCTGCTCTATGGAGAAGCCATTTTACCAAACTGTTTCCGATACTTTTTTTGAAAACTATTTTATGGACCATTTTTGTAATAAAATAATGCGGCTTCTTCTGATTGAGCAATTTGGCAATTCGGAAGTTCAAAAGATATATGACTATTGGATGTTTGAAAAACCCCTTGAATTTCAAAGCAAGGTCTTTTATACGCTAATGAAAATAGGAATACTTCCAAAAACAGATAGTCAGTATTTAGCTGTTAAATACTATGCCCCTATTTATTTCTTTGCTCATAGATGGTTATTTAGCGGAGAATTATCAGAAGAACAAAAAAATTCTTTTCAGAATGCTGCTTATCATCATATTGAGAAATTTTTTGCAGAGATGGAGGCGGCATAATGTCTAACATTGTAATTACTGGTGCAAATCAAGGGATTGGATATTATTTTGTAGAACAGGCTCTGAAGAATGGAAATAAAGTGGCTGTATTAGATATAGAAACAAATAACCTTGAAAGTTTGGAACAGTCATTTTCAGATAAACTTTTTTACTACAAGGCTGATGTATGTGATGAGATGCAGATACGCACCGCTATTACAGACATTATTAAAAAATTTCAAAGGATAGATATTGCTATTCATAATGCCTGTCTTTGTACCTTTGATAAAGAAGCGGATACCGATTTCAATATATATGAACGAGTTTTTGATGTGAATTATTATGGTGGACTTCGCTTAGTAAAAAGTGTGTTGCCGTATATGCAGGCACAAAAATGTGGAAAAGTCATTTTTACAAGCTCTGGCGTAGGAGTAACGGGTTTTGTCGGAATATCTCCCTATGCTTCGACTAAAGGTGCATTGGAAGCGTTGGCAAAGTGCCTTAGTTTAGAATATGCTTCTGTCGGTGTTACCTTCCATATTATTCACCCGCCATTAACTCGAACAAAGTCGGCGGAGCCGTTACCTGTTCCGAAAGAATTTATGGCTGACCCACAAAAAGTAGGTTATGGACTTGCAAAGCATATCTCGTCTAAACGATTTATTATTTGTCATAGTTTTGTGCAAAAAATCCAGACGATTATCTGCTATCTTTTCCCTCTAAAGATGGGCAAGCTAATGTCAAAAATGGCATTACGGTATATAAATAGTGAGAAATAAACAGAGGAAAGTAAGCGAAAAGATAAAAACGGCTTTAAAAGATACCAAACAGAGCCTGTTGATAAAAGATTTTAGAACGGATTGGAGTAATTATGAAAAACATTTTGATTATAGATGATGATTTAGATATAGGAAATGTGCTTGAGGAAATCCTGAAAAATGAGGGGTATTCTGTTTCCCATGCATACTCAGGAACGGAAGCTGTATTTGTGCTTTCTCAGTCAAGACCAGACCTTATTCTACTTGATTTGATGCTGCCGGGGCTAAGTGGTGAAGAAGTATTGCCGCATATTAAAGGTATTCCTGTAATTGTTATGAGTGCAAAAGCCGATATTGATAACAAAGTAGAACTATTGCTCGGCGGCGCTGTTGACTATGTTACAAAACCTTTTAATACAAAAGAGCTATTGGCTCGAATTGCGGTACATCTTCGTACTTTTGATACACTTGGAAAATCAGAAGTATTGTCTTTTGAAGAAATTAGTCTTGACACAAATACTCATATTGTAAGTGTAAAAGGTGAGGAAATCAAATTAACAAGGACAGAATATGCCATTCTTAAAATCCTATTACAAAATCAGACACAAGTTGTTGCAAAATCGCAGCTTCTTGACCGTATAAGTGAAGATACGCCAGATTGTACCGAGAGTTCATTAAAGACACATATAAGTAATTTACGCAAAAAACTCCGTGATGCGGGAGGAAAAGATTATATTGAAGCGATTTGGGGGATTGGGTTCAAGTTGAAAACAGAATAAAATCTCAACCATTTCTTAACTATTTTCTTTACCGTTTTCTTAACTGTTTATTGATAGACTGTCAGTACCAAATAAAAGGAGGTAAAACTATGGAGTATGTTCTGAAAACAAATGCTTTGAGCAAAACATATAAGAACTTCAAAGCGTTGAATGGACTTACTATGAGTGTTCCCAAAGGGGCAATCTATGGTTTTGTCGGTAAAAATGGTGCTGGCAAAACAACTTTAATTCGTTTGATATGTGGGCTTCAGGAGCCTACCTCTGGTGATTATTCTTTATACGGAATAAAAAACACAGAGAAAACAATCTTGAAATCCCGAAGAAGAATGGGTGCGGTTGTGGAAACCCCCTCAATCTATATGGATTTAACAGCCGTTGATAATCTGAAAGAACAGTATAGAATTCTCGGATTGCCTTCTTACGACGATATTCCAAATCTTCTCAAGTTAGTAGGTCTTGAAAATACAGGAAATAAAAAAGCTAAAAACTTTTCTCTGGGTATGCGGCAGCGTTTAGGAATTGCAATCGCTCTTGCAGGCGACCCTGATTTTTTGGTACTTGATGAACCTGTTAATGGTCTTGACCCTCAAGGCATTATTGAAATGCGTGAGTTGATTTTGAAACTCAACCGTGAACATCAAATAACCGTTTTGATTTCAAGCCATATTCTTGATGAGCTGTCACGCCTTGCAACACACTATGGATTTATTGACGGAGGAAGAATGGTAAAAGAAATCAGCTCGGAAGAATTAGAAGCTGCTTGCCGCAAGTGTGTCCGCATTGAAGTAACAAATGTCAAAACGCTCGCTCGTGTTTTAGATGGAATGAAAATTGATTATAACATCGTTTCAGATAAAGCGGCTGATGTGTTTGCAAAAGTCAATGTTTCAAAATTAACCTCGGCACTATCGAAAGAAAATTGTGAAGTTCTTTCTATGCAGGAGCGAGATGAAAGTTTGGAAAGTTATTATGTCGGCTTGGTAGGAGGTAATAAATAATGAGTAGACTATTATCTGCGAGTTTTATTCGCTTGAGAAAAGATAAATTGTTCTGGATTGGTACGCTCTTTATGGTTGCTGCGGGAATATTTATTCCTGTAATGAGATATATGGATATGCAGCGGTCACAGTATACTGTAACACTTGACAATGGTTTTTTTGTTGGCAGTATTTTGATAGGTATTGTAAGTGCAGCATTTTGTAGTCTGTTCATTGGTACAGAATACAATGATGGAACAATTCGGAATAAAGTGGTAGTTGGTCATACAAGAGTTTCTATTTATATGGCAAACTTCATTACGGTTGCAGTCGCAAGTGTAATTATGTGTGTTGTGTATTTTATCGCTTATCTTTGTGTAGGAATTCCATTGCTTGGATTTTTTGAGATGGAGATTAAAACAGCACTATTACTTACATTAGCTGTGTTTATGTTAGCTATTGCCTTTTCCTCAATTTTTACCTTGGTTTCTATGCTAAATCAAAGTAAAGCAATTACGGCGGTAATCTGCATTTTGATGGCATTTTCGTTATTGTTTATAGGTGCACAACTTAACAAATCATTGAACGAACCAGAAACAAATATGGGAATGGCAATGACAGAAAACGGAATGGAAACACAAGAGTTGCCTAACCCTAAATATTTAGATGAAGACGCACGAAAAGTAGTACAATTCTTCTATGACTTACTGCCCGGCGGTCAGGCTATCCAATGTGCTTCTGGAGAAGTCGTGAATTTAACATTGCTGCCTGTTTATTCCCTTTTAATCATCGTTTTAACATCGAGTGTGGGGTTGTGCCTGTTCAAACGGAAAGAACTAAAATAAGGAGATATTATGGAGTTTTGGTTGTTAGTCGTTATCGGCATTTTGCTGATTATCATCATTATCTTATCAATAAAAATTCTTCTCGTACAGAAAGCCGCACGAGAAATAGAAACTGCATTTGCCGAACGACTAATGACCGATACAAATACGCTTATAGATATTTCTTATCAAGATAAGACAATGCGTAAGTTGGCTGAACGCTTAAATATAGAACTTCGCAAACTTCGAAAAGAAAGACATAGGTTTAATCGTGGCGATTTAGAACTAAAAGAAGCAGTTACCAACATTTCTCACGATTTGCGAACACCTCTTACGGCTATAAGCGGTTATTTGGATTTGCTTGACAGAGAAGAAAAAAGTGATGTTGTAAATCGTTATATTGAAACCATAAAAAATCGAATTGAAGCAATAAAACGACTAACAGAGGAGCTATTTCAATATTCCATTGTTAACTCTGCCGAGTACGATTTAACAATGGAGAGCCTATCAATCAATAATGTGTTAGAAGAAAGCATTTTAGAGTTCTACGGAGTTTTACAACAGCAAAAGATTACACCAAATATTCTTATTACAGAAAATAAAATAGTTAGGAAAGCCAACCGTATAGCTTTGTCCCGTATTTTCTCCAATCTTATGAGCAACGCAATTAAATACAGTGATGGTGATTTGGAAATATGTTTGACAGATACGGGAAAAATAATTTTTTCTAATTCTGCTTCTGACTTAAACGATATGGAAGTAGAAAGACTTTTTGACCGTTTCTATACGGTTGAAAATGCACGGAAATCAACAGGACTTGGACTGTCTATTTCAAGGATATTGATTGGTAAAATGAATGGTGAAATAACTGCACAATACAAAAATGGCAGACTAAGTATTTGTGTTCAGCTTCCTGAAAACTAAAATGAATTGAGGGAGGTATGTATTTGATAGATACACAATGGATATTATGTCCTATTTGTGGCAGCAAAACTCGTGATAGGTTTAGAGAGGATACGGTATTGAAAAACTATCCTCTCTACTGCCCGAAATGCAAACAGGAAACTTTGATAAATGCAAAGGAACTACATATAACCGTCATCAAAGAGCCAGACGCACAGACGCAGAG
>SKEB01001443.1_pt1 | contig 9890 bp, 9 predicted proteins | sample 4826561 | NCBI WGS metagenome assembly SKEB01 (sample SAMN11008820, study PRJNA524170) | human gut metagenome | biome: Human fecal sample; material: Feces; isolation source: fecal sample from pouch patient p17 | host: Homo sapiens | place: Israel: Tel-Aviv | collected 2016-03-29 | reverse complement strand
GTCTGGATTTTTATATTTTGCAATATCAGTAAGTGAAATGTAAGCATCTTCATTAACAACATCGCCCATTACTCTGATTTCCGTTCCATTGGCATCTATTTTCATATTTTTCACTCTTGAAGCCTCCCCTTTCTGTATTTTCCACTTTTCATTTATCTTTTTCTTTCTTTGGGAAGTACTCGATCATGAGCTTCCGAAATTTAGAAACCTGTCCGGTTTATTTAGAAACTTGTGCAACCACTTAGAAATGTGCTTGCGCGCTTTTACTATAGCATAGAGCTTTCTTTTGTGCAAGAAGAAGCTGTACAGAAGAACGCTCTCAAATCCATGCGCAAAAAAGGTACAGCGGCTTTTGCCGCTGTACCTCACAACATTATACATGTTCACATGTATTTATATCTTCTTTTATTTTGTCTCTTTTTTCCGACGTTTCATTGCCACAAACAGAGCGATCAGTGCCACAACAGCAGCAACGATAATTGCGATACTTACACCCAGAGTCTTATTCTTGTCCTGAGTTTCCTTTCCGGCATCGATATTACCGGTCGGTGTATCCTCATCATCCAGATTGATCTGATCCTGCGGTGTCTGCTCATCCGGATTCTCTACTGTACCATTCCCGTCAGCATCCTGTCCGCCGTTGGCATCTGTTCCACCCGGAGTTGTCGTACCGTCCGCATTTGTTCCGGTGCCGTTTGCTCCGGTGGTTCCATTCGCACCCGTACCGTTTGTTCCATTGGCTCCGGTTCCGTTTCCACCGGTGGTACCTGTGGTTCCTGCCGGAATGGTCACGGTATTTGTAATGGTATTGCCCGGAATTACGACAGTAACGTGGTTGACCGTCTCTACAACACGATTGGTAGCTCCCGGTGCGTATTTGAATGTAAAGACATTCTCTGCCTCATTGTCACTCAATGTCTTGGTCAGCGCCAGCGCCTGCGGCACATAATTCTCGATATAGCGGTAAGCTACCACCGGTTTATCACCGACGTTTCCATAAAACGTCTGGCTTTCTGCCAGTTTATTGCCCTGCTCATCCTCATAGTTCACGGTATAAGCTACCATGTCACCCTTGATTCCGTAAGCTACCACATAATCTGCATCGCCGTTTACCCGGAATGCAGGTGCTGCCAGTGCTTCGGAATTATCACGTCCGCTGAGACGGATTCCTTTGACATAATACTTTTCATCTGACACTTTGATGTCATTAATATCAAAAGAAACCGTAGATCCGGCTGCCAGATCTACTTCTTCCACTTTCTGCTGTCCGTTGATGGTTCCCTTATTTCCTGCTGATAACGTCACTTTGTATGTGTAAGGTGTCACAGTCTGTGCTGCCTTTACCGGTGCAGCTCCAAGCCCTGCGATCACGGATACACTCAGAAGAGATACGAATAATTTTTTCCATTTCAACATATTATTTCTCTCCTTTCCTCTGTGCCGTTTCCGCTTCTTTCTTTCTGCGATTCATAGTCACTACCGCCAGGATCAGGCATACAACGCCGCTGGCCAGTGCGATCACACTGTATCTGAGCATCAGATTCGTATCGCCGGTTTTTACACGTTTGGTAGTGGTGATGACTTTGTCCTTCTCGCGGACCTCTGTCTTCTCTGTCTTCTCGATGGTCGTAACCGTATCCTGTGCTACCTTCTCTGTTGCAAAATTCATACGAAGCTTTGCCAGTGTCAGCTGATAACCGTTACCCTGTGTCTCACCTTCGACACCTACCGTCAGATGAACCGTTCCGCTCTCCTGAGATGCCAGACGTCCCAGGTAAAAATATTCCTGTGTGGAATTATCTACCTGCTTCAATCCTTCGCCGCCTTTGGAAGAGCCCTCGCCGCCGACGGTTGTGCTGTCATACAGCACGGTTTCTTTCTTGTCGCTGCCCACATAAGTCAGACGGTAGCTGTATCCGCCGCCCTCCGCAGACTGCTGTGCATCCTCCAGTGTCTGGATGACCTCGTTGGTCATATACCAGTCGGTACTTCCACTGTCGGAATTCATTACGTTTACTTTCAGTTCGATGCTGTCACCCGGCTGGATATTTGCCATTTCGTCTGTCACATCATTATCCTGAAAATTACTGCTCATCTTGCTGCCGTCGAATGTCACCTGCCATCCGTCAGCTCCCTGATAATCTCTTGCAAATGCTGTTGTCGCTGCCCCGGCCGTCATTACGAGGGTCATTACGAGGCACAAAATCTTCTTCTTCATAGCTCTGTACCTCCTTACTGCAGACTCATAACAGTCTCATCATCGTTCACGCTGACATCCACACCCCAGGCACTCTTGATCGCTTCCTGTGCGTTATGCGTCTGGACTGCATCTACTTCCGCATCTACATGAAAACTGTAACCGTCATATTTATAAGTGTATCGAATGGTATTTCCATCTACTTTCTTTGTCACATCCTGTGCAATGGATTCATTGACACGGATCGTATCGGACAGTGCCGGTGTGGTCTCTCCCACTGGCAATGCCTTTGTATAATACAGAACCGTACGCTCCGGTGTGGACTGATCCTCTGCGATTACCCAGCCGTTATCAGTCAGATAATTCAATTCGATCAGATCTGGAGACAGCGATGTATTTTTCTTTCCCTCGGTATCCTGCCAGCTTCTGGTCAAAATGACACGGACGAACGTATCAATGTTTCCGCTATTCTTCACGCTGATGGCTTCATTATAGCGTTTGCCCGGTGTAAACTTCTCATCCTCACCCAGCATATTTGCAAGCAGTGTACCCTCTGTGGTGCCTGACCACTCATTATCAGATACATAATCTCTGCTGCTGACTACCGCATCATTTTCTACCAGAGATACACCGATACTCTGCATATTCATCTGTGCGGAATAATTCTCACTGTAATACGTCAGTGCCGCTCTCGCACTTCCCACACCACTTCCTACCAGAAGCACTGCGGAGGCAGCCAGAAGCAGGACTGTGATCTTCGGAAATGATTTCTTTCTCTTCTTCATGTCAACCTACCTCCTACTCCTGTGTATCGCCACTGTCTGCTGTCACTGCATGATTCCAGTCAGCATAGGCATTTCCATTTTCATCGAACAGAACCGGTGTACATTCCTGAATGACTACGACATTGAATTCAGAAGCTTTTCCGTCACCTGACGGGAACTGATAAGAGATATTCAACTCCTGCTTCGTCGTTTCACCTGCCGGAAGGACACTTTCATAATACCAGTATCCGTCATCACCAGCCTGCCATCCACCATCCGGTGCCAGATACGTCAGTGCCACCGGCGCAAATGCTTTGACTCTGACGAAACAATCATAATCACCTTTATTGATGATGGTGACATGTTTGCCTTTTTCATCGATCTTCTCATCCGGAACAGTGGTCGTGAATCCCATATTCATCTTGACACCACCGCCCGCTGTGGCATATGTCGTAAAATATGCCATGGCACTTCCCACGGTCAGGGAGCCGGTCAGAGCAATCGCTGCAGCCGCCAGAACCAGTGGTTTCTTATGTAGCTTTCTCATTTGGCATCCCTCCTTTTATCTCACTTCAGCAATATCATACAAGCCCTTATCATTTAATTCAAAATGGTTGATCACGCCGTAGCCGCCATTGGTACTATCATTGACGTCATTGACAAAGGAAACCTCTGCCACCGGTGCATCCGCCTGGCTGTATTCATCATTTGCTTTGATCTCTGTCTCAACTCCGTTGTCAGATTTCAGGTCATAAGATGCCCCGCTGTATACCTCAGTCACTTTCACGACAGCCCCTGCCGGAAGTCCTGTGAGATGTACGGACTGATCACCAACATTATCAAAGGTCAGTGCCTCGACTTTGCTTTCTTTCTTATCACCATTTGTAATATCGATCTGGAAAACGAAGGTTGCCTTATCGCCAAAAGTAGTATTCTGATTTTTCAATGTCTTGTTGATGATCAGATCTCCGGTTCTCTGCTGCTGCTCCGGTTTCAGGCCGATGGCATTGTCACCGGTGAGATTATATACCCAGGCATCGCTGGTTCCCTCGCCGCTGTAATAGTTATTCGGCAGAGAAATCAGATACGGTGTAAATGTATAGACATAATTCGGTGTTACCAGCTGTTCTACCGATACGAGATAAAGTCCGGTCTCCAGATTTTTCACCGTAGCTTTTCCATTTTTAATAGTAGGATCTGCTGCAACAGCGGTGTTGGCTGTCACCATATCCTCTGCAGCCTGTGCACGTTCCAACCATTTAGCTGCGGAATCCTTATTCTCCCGGCTCAGTGCACTCAGATCCAGTCCGGAAAAGTCACTCACCGGTGTATAAGCTCCGGCTTTATCTACAGAAGCGACCCGATACAGCTTTACCGACAGGTCATTCGTGTTCAGCTCCTCATACTCACCGCCCACGGAAAACTCCACCGAGCAGTCTTTTCTATCCACATCTATCGCACTCGCCGCCCATACACCAGGCAGAACGAATACCGACAATGCCACGGCCAATGCCAGTAAGATGGCACTTCCTTGTTTTACTCTTTTTTTCATCATCGCCTCGTCTCCTCCTTTAATGTCTTTCCTCTATGTATTGCGCTGTTTTCTTCCTGATGCGACTTTCATGATCACAATGATCAGAACCGTGATCGCAATTCCGAGAAGCAGATATAACATATAGTAGTTCTGGATCGCATGCAGCATCGTGTCTGCTACGGAACCTGTTACTTCCTCTTCTCCATTATATGGTACTCTCGTACCTCTGACAAGAAGTCTGTGGGAATTGACACCATACGGTGTACAGGTAAATAACGTCACCTGATCCTTTCCATCCTCAATCTTCAATGCATTCTGCAACGTCTCATGATCATCCTTGTCCACCATCGGCAGGATCTGATCTACCTGATAGGCAAGTACCTCATCCAACACATGGATGTAAAATTTGTCCCCGGCTTCCATCTGATCGATATCGGTAAAAAGTCTGGCACTCGGCAGGCCTCTGTGTGCCGCCAGCACTGCATGATTACTTTCTCCTCCAATCGGAAGTTTCGTACCGTTCAGATGTCCGACTCCGGTCTGGAGTACATCATCGCCGGTTCCGTGATAAATTGCAAGTTTGATATTGATCTTCGGAATGGACAGATATCCCATCACTCCGTTGTCTTCTACATTCAGGACCTTCCAGTAATCTGTATTCTTCAGATCACCGTCATCTTCGCCAAACACATCTCCGTAGAGATCATTGTCGGTAATGGTCTGATTAAAGGCTTCCGCTTTCTGCCACTCATCGGTAAAATCAGTCGCATCCAGGGACTGTAAGTTATCTTCATAATTACTGATCAGCTGATTCTGTCGGTATGTATTCCACTGATTAGAGATCGTCGGATAAGCCAGGATGCCGAATCCAACGAGAAACAGTAAGCCGAAAAGAACCGGAGCCAATCTCCTCTTTTTCTTTGCAGGTTTCTCCTGCGGTTCTACTTCTTTCATTCTTCTGTTTCCTTCTCCCGTGCTGCTTTCTTTCTGAATCGTTTCTCTCTGATAAACAGAATCAGGATAAACACCCCGGTAATCAAAATTCCTACGATTACCCAGAGCAGATAATTTGTATGAAGGCTGATGCCGCTGAGCGGTGTCTGCTCTGCTGCTACTTCATCTGCCACATAATCCACACGGTGTCCACGCACCAGAAGTCTCTGTGTATTCACACCATATGGGGTACAGGTCAGCAATGTCACCAGATCTTCTCCCTCTTCGACGGCCAGTGCATCGGTATCTTCCGGTTCAACCACCAGAATCTGATCCACTTCGTAACATAATGTGTTGTCCAGCACATGAATCAGGAAATGATCACCGATCTTCATCTGATCCAGATCGGTAAAAAGAGAAGCACTCGGTAAACCGCGGTGTGCGGAAATAACTGCATGTGTGCTCTCACCGCCAATCGGAAGGGAACTTCCTTCCAGATGTCCTGCTGCTTGCTGCAGCACCTCATCACTTGTTCCGTGATAAATCGGAAGCTTGATGGCAATCTTCGGGATCTCTACGATTCCCATCATGCCGTCCCCGGTCAGGTTCAGGCAATTCATATATGTACTGTCTTCTTCCTCTCTGGCATCCGCCACGGCAAAGGAATCCGGCAGGATACTCGGTACCAGTGCGTCGTTGTATGCCTGTGCTTTCTTCAGTTCCTTCGCATAATCGATATCTCCGGCTTCTGTCAACTGTGTGAGGTTATCTTCATAACTGCTGATGAGCTGTTTCTGTCGGTGATTATTCCACTGGTTTGCTACGAAAGGATACAGCAATAAGGACAATCCGGCTAAAAATATAATGACTATAAAAAATTTACTTACTTTCTTTTTCATCCGGCCTCTCCTTGTTGTTGTATGTATCTCATTAATTTATGGTGGCATATCTATTATACCACATTTTTTATTAATCCGGGGCGGCTATCGCCCCGGATTACCTTTTTTATTCAGTAAAACTTACTGATTCGTTATTTATTTGTTTACTCTTTTGCGGCTAGCGAAGAAGAATCCTGCTGCTGCAACCATGATTGCACAACCTGCGATTGTGAAGAGTGTAGTACCCATACCACCGGTAGATGGAAGAGCGGAAAGTTTGGAGTCGTACATTTTGATAAGCTCTGGCTGTGTTGGAGCAACGCCTGTAACTACTCCAGTAGTCTTATCTGTTGTTTCTGCCATTGTAAATGCAATATCAGTATTGCTAATGCTGTATCCATCCGGAGCAACTACCTCTTTGAAATAGTAATCACCAGCTTTAAGACCTTTTACAGTAACAGTTCCGTCATCAGCGGTAGTAAGTGTTGATCCTAATCCAGCCGGAACTACATCTTTTGTAGTTTCTGCAGTCCACTCACCTGTAATCCAACCCTCATTATCAATTACAGCATACTCTTTTTTATTGGTTTCTTTATTAATTCTGTATACAACGAACTCTGCACCTTTTAATACATTTGTTGTATTAACTTCATATTTTGTAATTGTTGCATTACCTGAATATGTTTTTGTAGTTGTACCATTCGGATCCTGTGTAGAGGTAGCATTGTTTTCAACAAGATTTGCTTTATTTACCAGAGCAGTATAAGTAATAACTACTTCCTGACCTGCATATGTATTATCATCTTTTACAAGGTCCATTAAATTAAGTTCAAATGCACTCTGTCCATTTAAAGTTTCAGACAGTTTTTCGAATCCAGGAACTGTTGCTCCATTTACAGTAATTGTATTAACTGCTGCTGTTCCTTTTACTGCTTCTCCGGTAAGGTAGAATGTAGCACCTGTTAAGTTATCAGATACCTTGAATTCAGTTACAAGTTTCTGACCATTCGGTTTTACTTCCTGATAAGGAACTGTTGTTTTTACTTTATATGTAACTAAATCTCCAACTTCAATGTTTGTTTTATCTGCCTCTTTGCCTGTATGATATTTATCTGCTTTTGCAACTACGGATGCATTTAATGGTGCAATCAGATTGTTTTTTTCATCATACTTATATGTTTTTGCTACCATTGTGCTGTATTCTGTTTTATTAGTAGGATCTGTAACAATTACTAAATAAGCACCTGCCTGTAAGCCAGTAAAATTAACGTTGCTAGCAAATTTTCCTGTTGAAAGCTCTTTTGATTCTTCTGTTGCAGTAGCCTTTGTCTTCAGAGCTGCCGTTCTTAATGCACTAATCACATTAGAATCAGCTAAATTATCCGGTGTTACACCCGTATCTTTTGTCCAGTCTGCTGCTACCCAAGCATTATCATTGTCATCTAATCTGTAAATTTCATAGATATCTACTTTCTGTTTTGCATATGTTGCAAGACCTTTTACTTCAAGCGTTGCGCCTGCTTTTGCTGCGAAAGCTGTCATACTCATTCCGAGTACCATTGCCAGTGATAAGATCACTGCTAAGAATTTTTTCATCTTTTTCATCTCGTTTTCTCCTTTTCTTTTTGGGCTTTACCCATTTATCTTGTCCCGTTTCGGGAAGATAGTTAAATTGATTTGTTGTTGCCAGCGGCGGCAGGCCGCTGAAAAGTCAAGTTACGATATCTTATCTTTTCAGCACCTCCCTGCGTTTGTTTTTATATAAGATCCACGCGGCTGCTCCCATGAGAAGCATTCCACCGATCATATACAAGAAGATTCCTGTTCCGCCAGTTGATGGCAGTGCATATACCGGAGTATTTTCATATACATATGCATCATATGTCTTTCCAGTAGTATTATTTGTTAATGAAATAGCTGATATTTTATTTCCATTTGCATCTTTAATTGTTACTGAAGTATCAGCTATCTCGATTGTCCACTGAACTTCACTCTTTGCGTATCCTGCCGGTGCTGATGTTTCTCGAAGAGTATAAGTGTCTTTTACCATCTCGCTTAATGAGACTTCCTTTTCACCTTTATACCATTCTACGAAGCCATCTGAATTTGATTTTCCTGTATAGCAAACTTTAGAATCTTTCAACAGTTCAAATTTTGCACCACTCAGCATTGGACGATTTCCTGCCGAATCTGCACTTGTACTTTGTTTTACAATCGCCCAAAGAGCAAGAACATGTACTTTGTATGTACCTGTCACGGATGCATCTGTAACAACCGCTCCACTAATACTTGTATTTGCATCTGGTTCAAGAACTGCAGTATCTTTTAGCATATCTTTTCGTTCCGCAACTACTTTTGGTACAAATGTAACTGTTAATTTATATTCTTCTACATCCTGTCCTACTTTTGTTGCGGTATGATTTTCTAAAGAATTAACTTTTGTACCTTCTGCTTCATACTTCGTGTTCCTATACATGTATACAAATTTACCTTCAATATCTGAACTCGAGTTTGTATAGCTGTATGGAACTTCTACTGTTCCGCCATTCTTTAATTCAGCAAGCTGATCTTTTGTCAACTGAGGAATACCTACTGCTGTTTCTCCATCCAATTCTGTCATTTTATAGGTTCCTAACAGTTCACCGGAGAATTTGCTGGACTCAATCTCATCACCTTTGTAATAAGTAATTTCCTTATCACCAATATCTGGTGTTAACAGCTTCACATTCACAGATGGCTGTGGGAATAACTTTGTATTTTCACCTACCGTAATTCCTGAAGTAGGACCATTTGTAGGAATCATATTTCCACCGATGAAATCATCTTTTGCTTTAATCTCAATGGTTTCATGCCATCCTGGTGTATTTCCGGTTTTGCTATTTACGGTTGTATCAGTCCAAGTTACGGTTGTGGTTCCATCATCGTTATAAGTAACTCGCACATCGCTTCTTTTTGCGAACGTATCTTTCTGCTTATCAGTAAGTTCAAATCGGCTGTCAATTACATCTGTGATGGTTGCAGTAACGGAATTAGGCATATTCTCAGTAATGCTGTTAAAAATATTGTACAAACTTTCAATACTATCAGCTGTCATGTACTTGCTAGCATCAGAAGCAACATCTGTCATGAATTTATTAATTTTCGCTATTGATGCACCACTGAGTTTACCATTACTACCAGCCGCATCGAAAATGCCAAGAGAATATATATCTGCTTCATAGTCTCTTTTTATATCCGAAGCATGTGTTACAGCATTGATAGCAACCGTATCACTATAGTCACTATGAGTTGTCGGTACACCATCTGTTAAAAATACTACCATTTTCTTACGGCCATCTGTTTGATTAACATCAGCCCATTTTTCACTGGATGAAAATACTTCTTTAGCTTTTTTTAATCCATCCGCTGTATTAGTTGCCCCGTCAGCATCCAACTCATCGATCCATGAATCTATCTTCGTCTTTGAATCGCCAACCCGCAACAAATCAATTTAACTATCTTCCCGAAACGGGACAAGATAAATGGGTAAAGCCCAAAAAGAAAAGGAGAAAACGAGATGAAAAAGATGAAAAAATTCTTAGCAG
>SKEB01001441.1_pt1 | contig 9900 bp, 5 predicted proteins | sample 4826561 | NCBI WGS metagenome assembly SKEB01 (sample SAMN11008820, study PRJNA524170) | human gut metagenome | biome: Human fecal sample; material: Feces; isolation source: fecal sample from pouch patient p17 | host: Homo sapiens | place: Israel: Tel-Aviv | collected 2016-03-29 | reverse complement strand
AGATTGATCTTCTGGTATCTTGTCAGGATTTTCTGTAAAAACGCAAGAGAAGCTGCCAGTGGCAGCTTCTTTCAAATGCATGGCAATCAAAACCAGTGCTTCTTTACTTCTTTACATAGTAAGAAGCCAGCTATTCATAACTTCCTTCTATATTCCCGCATTTCATACTATTTTTCAAATGGAATACAATTCCACAATTCCAATAATTTTATTTTTCCTGTTTCGTTTTCCCATTGTTCCTTACTCAGTATCACTTTATCAATTTTTTCCGTTTTAAGTTTCTCCGTCCCATAATGTCCCTGTTGTCTCTTACAATAAAGCATTTCAATCTTTCCAAAATACTCCGAATGTTCTTTCCCTGTTACAACTGCATCTAATGCCACATCCCTGGCTTCTGAACCATCAAAACTAATCAACAGAACATGATCACTCACAATATTCCGTCCAGCGATACTTTTTACTCTAAATTGATCAATACCATTTCGTTTTCCCCAAAATTCCAACTCCACAGGCTCTTCTACTGCTTTTGAAATAACGGAAATTTCTGAATTGTACTTTGATGTTAATTTTTCCGTTTCCTTCTCAGTTGTTTTTATTGACTTATCATTTTTCCCTGAAATCATCCAGGTTAACATCACCATGATTCCCAATATGACAATAACACCTATCAACCAGCCAGGTATTACATGCCACGATGATTTTACTCCTGCTGTTCCTGCAGCTCCCATAAATATCCCCCACACAATCAACATTGGATATCTTACTTTTCTCATTTTCTCTTTCATACTCTTACGCCCGCCTTTCTTCTACTTAATCTTTACACTTGCCTTGCTTATAATGTAAACGATCAAGTAACTTGAAGGTCAATATTTTTCGAGAAAATTTAATAGAAAATCGGAATCTTGGTATTTTATCATAAAGTGATCAAATGTGTTCAAGCTTTTTGAAACAAAAATAAGAGAAACGCTGTAATTTCAACGTTTCTCCCATTTTTACTTAATGCCGCATTCCCTCCACTGCTTTGCATTTTTCTATTTTACAGTGTCAAAATATCCAACAATTCCTATATATCCATCTTTCTTTAAAGGAGACCATAAAGTATGCAGTTTCAGATCATACATCTGCCTTTTATTTTCCACCTTTGCCATTAACTGCAATGAGATTTCTGTATTCTGTATTAATGTCTGGTCCAGTAACGCTCTGATATGTTGAATATCTTCACTGCTTACTTCGAACAGTTTGAATATATCAAACTTCGGATCATCTCTCTGACACAGTATCTGCCGATTTCCGTTAATTATAATCAGCCGACCTGAAATTGCATTATACTCAATGGAAATTTTGCCACTGTCCATTTTAAAAAAATCGGTCTTTTCCTGCATGAGCTCAATGACACACTGCGAATAATTTTTACGGGGTAAAGACTTTTCCTTTAGTATTTCGTCAGAGAGCCTCTGTGCTTCATAATACTGTTTATTATCATTCGTTTCATTCGTATACATCTTGGAAAACTGAAGGCTTAGTTCTTTCAGGCACTTAAGAAGAACCGGATTGAACTGCCCGCATTGCCCGTCCAGAATCATCTTGATTGCAGTATCATGCTCAAATGCTTTCTTATAACATCGTTCACTGGTAAGAGCATCATAAACATCCACAATAGACACCACCTGTGCAGAAATTGGTATTTCTTCACCTTTCAGACCATCCGGGTAACCCTTTCCATCCCATCTTTCATGATGCCATCTGCAGATTTCCCATGCGGTATGTACCAGTGGATGATCTTGTAAAAAATGCATATCCCAGATCATGGATGCTCCAATCTCACTATGAGTTTTCATAATTTTAAATTCTTCATCGGTCAGTCTTCCGGGTTTATTCAGTATTTCTTCCGGAATGCGTATTTTACCAATATCATGAAGCGAAGAAGCGGTTGTGATTATAGCAATATCAGTCTCCGTCAGATGATAAGCATCCGTTGTTTTTAACAGTTGTCTCAGCATCATTTTCGTCGCAGTACGGATATGTAAAATATGTTCGCTGCTCTCACTGTTGCGTGACCCTAATACATTGCTCAGAATCCTGAGCATAATATTATTGTTTTCTTCTTTTTCATAAACCTGATCAACAACCACATTGATCAGACGCTTTTGGTTCGCATAAAGTTCTAGGGTATTCTGGACTCTTTTCTTTACAATAACAGAATCAAAAGGTCGTGTAATATAATCTGTAATTCCCATTTCATATGCTTTACGCATAGCATCAACAGATTCTTCAGAAGAGATCATAATAACTGGAGTTTCATCAATACACTGGCTTCTTTTCATTATTTCCAAGACTTCAAAACCATTCATCTGTGGCATATTGATATCTAAAAGCATCAGATCAATTCCAATATTTTCTCCTATCATCTGGATTGCCTGATTTCCATTTTCAGCTTCCAGATAATTATAAGTATCTCCAAGAATCTCCTTCAATATGTCCCTGTTAAATTTCGCATCATCTACAATCAGTATTTTTTGTTTTTTATCCACATTTTTTATTTCCTTTATCCACTCGTTTTTTATGATGTTACAAGCACATGGCCCAGGACAAACAGTCGTGTCGCACTTAATGTGACATCTTCTTTATTTCATCAATCATCATCTCATATACTTCTGTTACTTTTTCCATTGCTTCCGGTATCCCCGGCTGCTCTCCGGTTCTATCTCTCGCGTCCCAAAACAGCCTCATAGTTTCCTCCGATAGTTTTATAGCACTCCTGCATTGTCATCTTTTAGCCCTCCTGTCAATTGTATTCCACTAATTCATGAACCCTGCTAATCATTATGAACATACCTTAAAATCGTTTTTATAACTTCCTCAATCACAATCGGCTTTGACAAATGTGCATTCATTCCTGCATCCAGTGATGCCTGAACATCTTCAGCAAATGAATTGGCTGTCATTGCTATAATAGGAATGTTTTTTCCATCCGGTCTGTCATTCATCGCCCTGATTGCTTTTGCCGCTTCATAACCGTTCATTTCAGGCATCATGATATCCATCAGGATTACATCAAATGTGCATTCCGGATGATTTCTGAAAATCTCAACAGCATTCTTTCCATCTACAGCTCTTTCTACATTCATTCCAAACTCTTCCAGCTGCACGGTCGTAATTTCTGCATTCAGCTCATTATCCTCTGCAAGAAGGACTTTCACACCTGTAAGATTTACCTTTTCAGAAAAACCTGTGTCTGACTTATTACATTCCTTATCAGTAATTTCCAGAGGAATATCCACAGTAAAAGTGGTTCCCTCATGCTTTTTGCTTTGCACGGAAATGGTTCCACCCATCATATCTACATACTTCTTTACGATAGCCATCCCCAGTCCAACTCCATGGTACTGCGTTCTCACATCGGAATCTTCCTGTGCAAATTCCTCAAAAACTTCTTTTGTAAATTCCTCACTCATGCCAATACCAGTATCCGAAATGCGGTAACGCATATTTATATATCCATCCCCGCCCTTTTCCAGACACCGGGCTTCAAATGTAATCGTCCCTCCATCCGGAGTGAATTTCGCGGCATTGCTCAGAATATTGACCAGCACATCACGCAGGCGTGCAGGATCCGCAAGTACATTTGGAATCTTTGCTTCTTCACGCTGAATCTTAAAGTTGATATCCCTGTTCGTAAGAAAGCCTTTTGTAATATCCAATGCAGAATCTGTAATGTTTTTCACATCCGCCGGTACCGGATTGTATTTCACTTTTCCATTTTCGATGCGGGTCAGATCTAATATATCATTAATCAGCGACAGTAAATGCTCTGAGCTTTCGTCAATCTTTTCCAGACAATTTTTCACTTCGTCTGACGGATTGTTTTTCATTGCAATACCGGTAAATCCTATGATTGCATTCATCGGTGTCCTCATATCATGGGACATATGTGACAGAAATGCTGTTTTTGCCTTGTTTGCAGCCTGTGCATGCTCTGCCAGTTCCGCCATTTCCTCAGCTTTCTCCTGGGCCGCCTTCTGAGCTTTTTTTCTTGCACTGAGACGCACCATTGTCCCAGCTATAATAGTCAGCAGCCATCCAAAAATCAGAAGAACCCAAACAGTAACAACAGGATGCAGACGTATCCAGTCAACAAGTGTAAGCTCTGTTGCTTTGTATGTGGTATACTGTGCTGCAAGATCTTCAACAAGATTTTTTGGCATGGCATACATTGCTTTCGTCAGAATACCAGCCAGCGCATGGTTCTCAGTTGATGAAATTACCATGCGGTAGGTGAATGTAGACTGTTCCAGCAGAGTATATGTCATGGTGCCCGTAGTGTCACTGTTCACAAACGCCTGTGCCATGTAATAGTAGACAAAGGCAGCATCTGCTTTACCCTCACGGACAGCTTCCATCATTTCCTGTCGGGTACTGCACATCAGTTTTTCTGCACCGGGTGCCATTGCATCTTCAATTGAATTTGATGCTGTCTGGTCAACAGTAGTAACAACATTAATTTTTCCATCAAAGTCACGCCGTGTCACCCTTGCCAGCTGCATCGTAATGAAAGGTGCCGTAATCCCCCATTTTTTCGTCTCAGCATAGTTATCTGTTTCCAGGCGTGCATCGATGCTCATATCTGTAGTTTCCGTATTTTTCTGATAAGCAATATACTCATCTCTGGTAGCAGGTGTAAGAAACTCATAGGAAATCCCGGCATAGTCTGCAATTTTCCGGAAATAATCCGGGATAATACCCTTCATCTCACCATTTTCATTATAAGAATATGGATAACGGGTCGGATCACACAGAACATGAAGCGGGTTGTCCTTGGAATACTGTGAAATAATACTTTTTTCTTTCTCCGTATATTCCAGATTCTTAGTTTCTATGCTTTCATAATTTTTATTATAAAGTGTCGTTTTCCAGTCACCCTCAACTGCATTCATCTGGTCGATTGCATAATTGATCTCATTCAGCAATTCTGTATTACCTTTTTTAACCATGACATAGAAATCGCTGCTGTCAAATTTATCCACGATACGCTCATTGTTTGTTTTTCTCAGAGAACTGGCAGCAATCGCATCAACATTTCCGCTCAGAAGAGCTTCCTCCATCTCTTCTGTCGTATCAAAATAAAATGGATCGTATGTAAATCCTTTATTGGCTGCAAAATCCGCAAGCTCTTTATCTCGTGAGCTTCCGTTCAAAAGTGCCACACGCATACCGTTGTAAGTACTGTAATTGCCATCCACAATCGTGCTGTTGTCACTGCGGACGGTCAGAATCCCATTATTGGTTCCGATCGGACGTGAAAAATCAAACTTTTCTTCTCTTTCCGGTGTTTTGCGGGGAGATGTTACCATATCAATCTCGCCATCTTCAAGCATCTGCTGCATATCATCCCAGCTCTTATCATATCCGACATATTCGTAATCTACATCCCAATAACGGGCCATCAGCCGAAGAAAATCATAGCCATACCCACTGCGGTTGCCTTCTTCATCCATCACATGATAACCATCCATGGCAAAGAAACCGACTTTGACAGTTTCATGCTGCGAACTGTCCTCGGCCGCATATGCAGTCTGGGGAGAAAATATCATACACACGCATACAAAAGCCAGTAATACTGCCACATATTTCTTTGCTCTCGAAATCATATTAAATCTCCTGTCTGTCTGTCTGTCAAATATATTTCTCCATACATCTCCTTGTCAACCTCCTGGTTTAATAAAATTGCACTGCCGTATCAAATCCATTTGTCACTGTTCAATAACCTGCGGTTCGGTACCCCCCCCACCAGATTTTATACTTCTGATTGTTTTTTCCAGCACCTTCATCTCAACCGGTTTTGAAATATGTGCATTCATACCGGCTGCCAGAGAATGCTGAATGTCCTCTGAGAATGCATTGGCAGTCATGGCAATGATCGGAATCGTCTTTGCCAGTTCATGGGAGCTTCTGCGGATTGCCTTCGTTGCCTCATAACCATTCATAACAGGCATCTGCACATCCATCAGGATCACGTCATAATCACCTGGAGCAGACTGCTCAAATGTTTTCAAAATCTTTTCGCCATTTTCACAGATGGTACATTTTGCACCTTCAATCTTTAACAGCTCCGTCAGGATTTCTGCGTTCAGCTCATTATCCTCTGCACACAGGAATCTCATTCCCTGCAGGATATTACCATCCTGCTCATCTGTTTCTTCTTGTACCACCGGAGCAACCGTTCTATCCTCTGCAATTTTCAGATCCATGAGAACCTCAAAACAGCTTCCCTGTCCCAGTTCACTCTCCACATCAATGGTGCCTCCCATTGCCTCAACCAGATTCTTAGTAATCGCCATTCCAAGTCCGGTTCCCTGTATTTTATTTGCAAGGGAACTTTCCGCACGGGTAAACGCATCAAAAATTGTATCCTTGAAATCTGCCGACATTCCCATACCATTATCGCTAACTAAGAAACGGTACTTTGCATAGACAGATGACTTTGTCTCACATTCTTCTACAAAGAACTGAATTTCCCCACCTTCCTGGGTATACTTCACTGCATTGGAAAGCAGGTTGCTGAAAATCTGCATCAGGTGAACCTGATCCCCATTCACCCACTCATGCTGAATATTTTCTTTTATGATTGTAAAGGTCTGCTGCTTTTCATATATTTGAGAATGAAATATAGTGTCGAGTTCCTGCATAAAATCCAGAATAGAAAAGTCAGAATACTTGAAGACTGTTTTTCCTGCCTCAATCTTACTCATATCCAGAACATCATTAATAATTCCCAACAGATGCTGTGATGAACTATCTATTTTATCTGCATACTCTATAACTTTTGCTTTATTACCTGCATCATGTCTGATCAAAGATGTGATACCAATGATTGCATTCATAGGAGTACGAATATCATGAGACATATTAGACAGAAAATCCGTTTTCGCCTTATTTGCATTTTCAGCTGTCTGTAAAGCCTCTGTTGCAACGTTCTTTGCCTTTTTCAGTTTTTGATTGATTACTTCCATTTCCTTCATTGTCTGCAAATGAAGTTCATTCTTTCTTTTTTCATATTCTGCTTTTTGATCTGCAAGACTGAGTCTGGAAATACTGTAGAATAATCCGGCAAAAAGTAAAAGTATAAAACCTGCCATGAGTATTGTTGTAAACAGCACCGTTTTCTGGTAATCCATCAGCACATTGTCAACAACTCCCTTTGCCACAATGCATACCAAAATGGTGTTGTTGCTTTCTATCGGGCAATACCCCAGATAATAGGGGTTCTGTTTTCCCAAAAGTGCAACTCCGGATTCTCTGTTATCAAACTTCTTTTTGAACCAATCAGCCTCTTCTTCTGTAATGGCCTGTTCCCCTTTTAAATGTTTTAGCAAAGAATAATTACGCTGGTATTTATCTCCACTCTGGTTCGTATACGTAATATTTCCGTCATTATCCAGCATGAATAAATATGCTTTCCCGTCATAACCTTTCAGTTTTAACATGGAATCCAGTTTCGAATGATCATACACAGTTCCAATTGCCGTATAAGTTTCCCCATTGATCGTATATTCCTGACATGGAATTGCAACCAGATAACCGTCTTTTTTCTTCTGATCATAATCAAGACGCACCAGTTTTCCAATATTGTATCCATTCTTTAAGTCCAGCAGAAGTTTACTTGGCATATCAATCCGCATTTTTGTTCCACCTGCTGATATTGCCTGACCATTCTCCTGAATGAATATAAGGGTACTTTCCGATTCTTTTTCCCATGCCTCAAAGAAACTTTTGTTCACATCCGTTTCAAGAGACAGCTCCCTCTCATGAAGTAAAAATTCCTCAACCAACTGCAGCTGGCTGTAGTATCCACTCACCTGAAGATCATAGGTCTGCTGTATCTGTTCAACAACAGCTCCCATACTGCTTTTTCCGTTTTCGCTGATATACTTCTTAGACTTACTTATCAGATACTTGATACAACCTAAGCTTAAAAGAATAATAAGCAGTATAAGCAACAGCCTTGTTATTTTTTTTCTTTTATTTACCGTTTGTTCTATCTCCACTTTTACTGTTCAACCTCTATATAATCTTCCGGTGCTGACGGCTGCTGTCCTTTTGACATTGCTGCGATCCATGCACTTGATAATGTTGTATCTTTAAGCTGCTCAATCTCACATTTCGGATTTATTTTTTTCAAAACAGACATTGTGGTGTCTGTAAGCAGAATAGAGTATTCCTTTTCTTTGTCTATTTTCTTATCATTAACTGTCAAGTCCTTTAATGAACATCCACTTTCCGCTTGATTGACGATCATTTTCATACCAGATGCAATTGGTAATTCGTATTTATTGGTTACGTAAAAATTCTCATCCGCATCGGCGAGATAATTTTCCACGAGTTCATAAACCTGTTTACCATTGATTTTTGCAACATATAATGCTGTATCTGAACTCTTCGCTGTCATCATGCCAACCCGGCTGCTGGTGCATTCTCCTTTGTACATAGAGGAAGTGAAATAATAATATGGTGCCAGAGCCAGCTGTGCATCATTTTCTTCTCTGATCGTAGTTAAAATGGAAGATGCTGCATCACGGCCATTTCTATCGTTCAGTGAAATGGAATATTCATTTTCAAAATTCACCGTTGCTTTTTCTTCTGGATCTTTACGATTCATTACACTGCGAAAAGTATCATAAGCCTGTATTTCATCCATCTCCCCTGACAGTAATCCGTGAACAGCCTCAAGACTTGCATCAAATGATTTTTGAGCGGAATACCGGATATAAACAGCATTATTATTAATTTCCTCTTCCAGTCCAGGCACATCCTGCATCATGGTTGGAACATCTGTATTCAATGAAATAACGCCGCTTCCATCCGCAATCAGCTTTTGCCCCTCTTCTGAAATCATACAATCCAGCACATCCAGTGCAGTATCCAGTTTCTCCCGGTCTTTTTCCAGGTTTTTGTTAAATGCAATGTTTAAGGACGGAGTCATGTACACATAGGATTCATCCGATGTCTGTGAAAAATAAGGAATACGGATCAGCTCCGCATCCATCTGTTCCTGCAGCTGCTGCATAACCGTCGGATGTCCATGAAACATTGCTGATTTTCCCTCGACAAACATCTGGATTCCTGTATCGACGTCAATATTGATATCTTCTTTACCAAAGTGCGAGTCCTTAAGAAACTGACTGGTTTCTGAAAAAATACGTTTCCATAATGTATCATCAAACTTTACTTCATCCCCTGCAGTCTCTGCACCGTTTCGCCATTCAATACCATCCAGGCTTGTAAACTCACCGATTGCCGCCGCCTGGATGATTTCATTATTAGACCAGTCTTCCCCAAGATCCATGCAATACGGTTTTATGCCATTATCATAAAACTGCTGACAGACCTGTACATACTCCTCATAATTTTCCGGAATCTTAATTCCATACTGATCAAACAGTGTTTTGTTGGCAATGATCGTCTGCGGAATACCACAGATTGGCAGCCACTGGATTTCATCCTCCTCATTCTTATAATATTGCACCGCATAAGAATAGTACTTGGAAACAACATCATAAGAAGCAAAATCCATAAGATAAGGCTGTAAGTCCTGTGCATCTGTTCCAGAAAATCGACGTACTGTTATGATATCCGGTAATTCATCATGTTCTTTAAAATAACTGTATAAATCGGTATCATTGTTCCCAATAATAAATTCAATATCCTGATCAGGAAACTGTTCATGGATATAGGGTGCAATATTTTTCATCAAACGATTTTCCCACAGATAAACGGTAAGATGATCATCGTTTTTAGATACTTCTTTCTTTGACTGTCCACATCCAGACAAGACAGCAGATGCTACAAGTACACCTGACACCACTGCAATCAGACAACGTTTTGCCTTTTTCATACTTTTAT
>SKEB01001440.1_pt1 | contig 9910 bp, 14 predicted proteins | sample 4826561 | NCBI WGS metagenome assembly SKEB01 (sample SAMN11008820, study PRJNA524170) | human gut metagenome | biome: Human fecal sample; material: Feces; isolation source: fecal sample from pouch patient p17 | host: Homo sapiens | place: Israel: Tel-Aviv | collected 2016-03-29 | reverse complement strand
ACACATACCCAACCAAAACCCCAGACACAACCCTGCAACTCATCATCGCAGCCCACCACACACTCAAAAAACAAGGCCACTACGCAGGCGCAAGATCCATACGACAACACCTACAACAAGCAGGACACCAACCAGCACATGAATCCACAATCCAACGCAAACTCAAACAGGCAGGACTAACAAAACAAGAACCCAAAAAACGCCCACGAACATCCTGGAACCGCTTTGAAGCTGACCTACCAAACGAACTATGGCAGTCAGATTTCACACACCTACGCCTCGCAGATAACACCGACGTAGAAGTAATTGGATGGCTAGACGACCACTCCCGCTTCCTGCTCCATCTCTCAGCCCGCAAAAGAGTCCTCGGCGCAACAGTAACCGACACCTTCTGGGAATCCTGCACAAAACACGATCCACCCGCAGCAACACTCACAGATAACGGAGTCGTCTACACAACCCGCTTCGGAGGCGGAGGAAGATCTATCCCTAACGCCTATGAAACATTGGGCATAGAACAATGCAACTCAAGACCAGGGCACCCCACCACCCAAGGCAAAATCGAACGACTCTGGCAAACACTAAAACGATGGATAACAGCACAACCAAAAGCAACCGGTATAGCCGAACTCAATGAACAACTAGCCAGATTCATGCGGATCTACAACGAAGAAAGACCACACAGCGCGTTAAACGGTAAAACCCCGCACTACATCTACACAACACAACCCAAACTAGGGTCAGTAGCGCTATCGGAGTCAGCAATCCGATTTAGAACTGACAAGGTAGACCAAGAAGGCAAAATCACCATCCGGTACATGAACAAAATCAGACACCTAGGAATAGGAAGAGGGTACGAGGGCAAAAGAGTCTATGCGCTGATATCCGGAAAAGAAGTCACAGTGATACTGATAGGCAGCGGAGAAATAATCGGGGAATACATCCTAGATCCCAACAAGAACTACCACGCAAGAAAGCAACAATAACTGTCTCATAAGTCTGGATAGATGCACCGGAAAAAGCACACGAAAGGGCGTCTCATTTCTCCGGCTAGATAAACGTGTGGCAAGACCTATGAACTGTCTCATATGTCTTGCCACATCACATTGGACCAAAGGTGGTCACGATGGATACAAGAGCCGGGTGGGTGCGCTTTGAGGACCGGTGGGTGGAAAGCAGAGCCGGGTGGGTGCATCTTCGGGTGAGGGTGGGTGCATGCGTTGATGTGCGTTGGTGCTGGTTGTCAGCGAGGACAATGAAGCCCCAGGTCAACAGGTACCTGGGGCAAGGGGTGCGGCTGGTCTAGAAGGTTGTGCCGTCGTTGAAAGTGATAGCGATTGTTCCGTCGGGGTGGATGGTGGCGTGGTCGACGAGGGCTCGCCAGGCTTCAGGTGTGTAGCTGATTACGGGGTTCTCGCTGCGGTACTGGTGGAACTACGTGGCCCGGCGCGAGACCAGCGCCGCATGGATGAACCTGATGGCCCGCATCGGTCGAACCCGTGGCCGTCGTATGCGACGGGGCGGCGGCATCCGCAAGGCCCTCAGGCACGCATGGCCGCACGCCCGCGTGCAACGCCGCCTGTTGCACATCTGCCCCGACATCGGCGCCATACTCGGCACGAACCCGCGCCACGAGGCGTCCCGGCAGCTGCTGCGCCTGGCCAAGGAACTCACGCGTGTCAAGGACGGCGACGCCATGGCCGCCTGGCTGGGCGCCTATAACGCATGGGAGACGCGGCACAAGGACTTCCTCGAGCAGAAAAGCATCTGGTCCGACGGCAGCGAGAACGACCTGCACCAACGACTCGTCAAGGCGCGCGACACCATGCGCCGTCGCATACGAGAGCACACCATGTTCACCTTCATGGACCCGGACTGGGCATTGGCACGCCCGTGCCGACCACCAACAACGCCATCGAATCAGCCAACGCGCGCATCCGCGAGATACCCGGGAACCACCGTGGTCTATGCCTAATCCGTCGGATCAAGGCCGTGTGCTGGTGGTGCCACCAGCACACCGAGCACCCCGAAAGCGCCGCATGGCTAGCCCGCCACGCATGGCGCGACGAGCAGATCGAGCAGCTCTACCGACAGGCATGGGAATACAGCGACGAAGGACAACGGGCACTACTCGGCCTCCCCGCCGGATACGGCACCGGCATCGACTGGAACGAATCCCACACCAGCACACCATGGAGAAACACCGACTAGCCAGACACACATTTTGGCCTTGGGAGAGTCTGTCTTCCTCGATGAGGAAACATACAATCACGACCTGGAAGTACACGGCACAGTACTGCGCCTTGAAGCCCAGATTAGAACCTACGACGAGAAAGAAGAACTCAGGAGCCAGCGCAATCACCTGCTCGAAGACATCCCGGGAAAATCAGTCACCGGGGCGATCACGGCTGACTTCAACGCCGTTATGAATGAAGTCAACAGTGAGCTGTATCCGCACGGCGACCGGAAGGTATGCCCAAAGTTCCGGTTCAAGGTGACACAGCCAAGGGGATCAGTTACGAGTTCGATCACTGCGGAGATCGGGGCTCCGGAGCAAAATCACGACACATGGCTATCTTCGACGTCGCGATGCTCCGCCACACCCCACTGCCATTCCTCATCCACGACTCCGCAATCATCAAGTTCGTCGAGCACGCCCCCGTTAGGGAACTGCTCAGCGTCTACATGCAGTCCGCAAATCTCACCAGCAGAGCGGGTGAACCAAAGCAAGTCTTCTTCTCCTTCGACGCAACAACGGCATACGGCCAGCGCGCCGAAGAACTCGTCGCAGCCACATGAGTCATCCATCTCGGCGACGGCGCCCGAGCACTCTACGGCTTCATCTGGGACACAGAAACGACCGACGAGAGCAACTAGCCATGCCTATCACCTTCAAACCACTATGGAAACTCATCATCTACCTAGATATGACAAAAGAGGAGATGCGAACCCGAGCAGGCTTGTCCCCTGCCACCATTGCCAAACTTGGTAAAGATGGCAATGTCACCTCCGCAGTCCGCGCCAAAATCTGTATAGCACTGGACTGCCGACTCTCTGATATTGCAGCCATCGTTCCCGAGGAGCCCGCGGAATGAAATTTAGTAAGAAAGCGCTTCCGTAAGTATTAGTTCGACAAAGTCGACAAGAGGACGCCACTACCTTTTCGACACGAGGCTCATACCTTCAGATTGGACCGACAAACACCGGGTGAGGAGCTGCCTGAGAGAGTGATCCGAAGCGACATCGGGGCTTCACCAGGAGCTTCTCATTATCTCCACGCGGCTCAGGCTAGAGCCCCTGAAGCCGTGCGAGCACAATAGAAACGTTGCCCCAGGTGCCTCCCCAGTTGCACCAAGCCTCTTTGTGACCAGAGGGATGTATGGAGGGTTAGCCTTGGGAGACCGTGTCGAGCAGCTCCCGTACATGTGTTCTGATCTGGTCGATGATGCCCCGTACTTCTTCGAGTGAGCGGCCGCTCGGGTCGTCGATCTTCCAGTCTTGATAGTGGACGCCCGGGAAGAAGGGGCAGGCTTCGCCGCATCCCATGGTGACGACCCAGTCAGACGTTTTCACCTGTGCGGGGTCAAGTGGCTTGGGTTGAGAATCGGGTTGGAGGCCGAGCTCGGCGAGGGCCTCAACGACGACGGGGTGAACTGCATCGGCGGGTTCGGATCCTGCCGACAGGATCGTCACGCCTTTTGGCGCAAGTTGCTTGGCTAATGCTGCGGCAATCTGGGAACGTCCGGCGTTTTGCCGGCAGGCGAACAAGATCGTGGTTCCTGTGATTGCGTCATTGACGTTCATGGCGACTCCTGGGGCTAAGTTTGCGAGAAGATTTTGATCAAAGTCTGGGTTGAGCGTGAAGTATGCCCATTTCCCCCTCTTTTGCCTTTCGAGAACTCCGGCTTTGACCAGCTTGCCTAGATGGTGGGAGATCGTTGACTGGCTCATGCCGAAGGCTTCGGGGAAGTTGCATGCGCACACGGGGGACGGGGCAGCCTGTTTGACCATCAAGGCTAGCTGCAGCCGGGTGGTGTCACCCAATGCTTTGAACTGCTCTACCCGAGCCTCAAGTGGCGCTGTAGGCGAGGTCACCTCACCTACTGGGCAGGTACACGTGCGACTATCATTCACTCCTCCATGATACCACATATTGACAGTCATCGATATGTAGCCTAGGATGTTATATATCGACAATCGTCGATATGACATGTGGAGGTAAGAAGATGACCAAGATCGACATCTTTGATCCGGCGATGTGCTGTTCGTCGGGCATATGCGGAGAGAACGTTGACCAGGAAGTCGTTGATGCGGCAGCGGCTGTGAGTGCCGCACGGAAGGAAGGGGTGGACGTGGCGCGGCACAATTTGGCCAGCGCTCCGTTGGACTTTGCATCCACTCCGGTTGTACGCGAGTTGCTCGAGTCCGAAGGGGCCGATTCTCTTCCCGCGGTGGTGATCAACGGCGAGATCGTCCTCAAGGGCGCGTATCCCACCTTGGCGCAATTGCGTGCGTGGGCGCGTCGAGATTCCGCAGGCAACTCCGATTCTCAAGTTGCACATGACGGCCGATCGGAGCTTCGAGTGGCAAGCTCGTCGTGTTGTGGAGGTGCTTCGGGATGCTGTTGAGCCAGTGGCCGCCAACAACAAAGTTTCTGATGTTCACCGGCAAGGGTGGGGTCGGCAAGACGACTGTGTCATGCGCTACCGCCCTTTCACTTGCCACGCAAGGGCGCAAAGTCTTGCTGGTGTCGACGGATCCGGCCTCAAATGTCGCTCAGGTCTTCGGGCAATCCATTGGATCCGAAATCACCGCGCTAGACGAGAGCGTCGCCAGGGAGACGGGGGTGAAGGTCAGGCTCGATGCGATCGAGATTGACCCGAACATGGAGGCAGAAAAGTATCGTGAGTCGATTCTTGCGCCAGTTCGTCACCTTCTGCCGCCCGAAGTGCTGCGCGAGTCCGAGGAGACGCTCTCTGGATCCTGCACGGTGGAGGTCGCCTCATTCAACAGGTTTGTTGATTTCCTCGTCTCCCCGAACATTGTCGATGCTTACGATCACATTGTTTTCGACACCGCACCCACAGGCCATACGCTGCGGCTGCTCGCACTGCCGGGCGACTGGTCGTCTTTCATTGAGAAGAGCACTGGTGACGCTTCCTGTCTTGGCCCGTTGTCAGGGCTTGATAAGCATCGCCAGACCTACGACGATGCGGTCAATGCGCTGAAGGACCCTGCGCTGACCACTTTGGTGCTTGTGGCGCGCGCTCAAGATTCCACTCTTCAGGAGGCTGAGTGTGCAGCCAGCGAGCTCTCGGAACTCGGGGTTAATCCGCAGGCGCTGGTTGTCAACGCACTCTTGCCTGAAGCAGACAACGACCCGCTCCACCGTAGGCTCATGCTCGGTGAGCAGCATGTCCTCAATGGGCTGGCGACCACCCATCCAGCACTCAGTGGATTGGTATGTTTCACGATCCCCATGAACCCAGAACCTGTCATGGGAATTAAGGGGTTGACCACTGTTGCCCCGCAGTTCCATGAGAACGTGCCCGGCCATGAGGAACTGCCATCTGCCGAAGTTGTCGACGTTAACGAAGTGGCGCAATCTGCCCTGTCTCAGGCAACAGAACAGATCATCGAAGGCGGCCCCAAAGTCGTTTTGGCAATGGGTAAAGGTGGAGTAGGTAAGACGACCGTCGCGCAGGCGCTTGCCACTTCCGTCGCCAGCAAGGGGTTGCCTGTGCTTCTGGCGACTACCGACCCGGCTTCACACTTGGATATGACTCTTCCGCAGAAATATCCAGGGCTCGATGTGGTGAGCATTGATCCTCACAAGGTCGTGGAAGAGTATCGTCAAGAAGTGCTCAACACCAAGGGCGCGACACTGGATTCGGATGGCCGAGCACAGCTCATCGAGGACCTAGAGAGCCCATGCACGGAAGAAGTTGCTGTCTTCAGGGCGTTCTCTGCTGTCCTTGAAGAGGCCGACCGACGCTGGGTCATCATCGATACTGCTCCCACCGGGCACACCCTGCTGCTTTTGGACACTACCGGCTCCTATCACCGAGAGCTCCTTCGTCAGTCCGGGGCAACCGAAGGAAGCGATGGCACACTGACCGCTCTTATGCGTCTGAGAGACCAGGACCGGACATTCCCGGTCCTGGTAACGCTTCCCGAGTCAACTCCGATCTTGGAAGCCAAGGAACTCGCTGATGACCTCGCCCGCGCTGGCATTACGCCACGAGCCTGGGTCATCAACCAGTACCTACCAAAGAACCGGCCGCAGTCGACGTTCCTTCAACAACGAGCCACAGCGCAACACAACACCGTGGAGCGTTATCTGGCCACAGACCAGATACACACCCCTATTTGGGAAATCCCGGTGGCATAGCCACATCAGAGCAAAGGTGGGGTGTCCAGGACAAGTCAACTCCTGGACACCCCAACTTGATCGTTTCTAAAGGCATTAAACACGATCTACATTGCGAATTGCGTCTACTTCCACACAAGAAGACCGGCTATCCCATGGCTATAGCACATTCTGCGAGAACGCCGAAAAACACTTCGATCGCCCCGACGATTGAGCTTTCCCACGCCACATACGAGATCGGTGAATGGCTTCGCAAGCATCATCAAAGACAACGGCTTTCTGACCAACATCCTCACAGATGCATCGGAAACCTTTTGACGCGAACCCCATACTTTTTGACGCAGGGCCAAACCTTTTAACGCAAGGCCAAACCTTTTGACGCTACCTGCCAGAGAAGACCGAAGAATACTCTAAGAGGGCACTCCAAAAGACCAATCAGCCACCCCAAGAGCCTCTCCACAGTTCCACACGACCGGACCCCACACCCCAAAAACCGCTCTAGAACAGCAAAAACGCCACCCCGGACACCTCCCGGCAGGGCCAGGAATTGTATCCAGAGTGACGTTCTAGTGGACTAAAGGTGGTCACGATGGATACAAAGCCTGGGGTGGGTGCATAACCAAGCCAAGTGGGTGCACTGCGAGGCCCGGTGGGTGCATCTCTGGGTGCAGGTGGGTGCAAAGCCGGGCCTGGTGGGTGCGCCGCTAGGTGCGGACGGGTTCACATTTCGCGCGAAAACGATTCAGAGGCGCAACGGACCGGATGTCAAATTGGTGAGGTGTCATGAGAAATTGTGGAGTCGGCTTGCTGACTCCAAAGGAACTTATTTATGAGGTAGTAACTGACAACAAGTATGGAATCGCCGTGCGAGATGTCCCTCGGGAGTCGTTTTTCCGGGCCTCCTGGTGCCATTTTTATCCAGAACACCCTTCGCAACACGAAAGTTTGCGCTGGAACACGTGCCTTGGGATCGGAGCACATCACCTCTCGTGAGGTTCGGGTGGATGCAACCAGTGGTTGCGGGAGATATGTGGTTGCTCTGTGGATCGCAACCGTTGGGTGGTGGATGTGCATCGTCCTCACTGGCACAGTGGATGATGAACCGCTACAGGGGAATCGGATCTCAGCCGCCTCTCCTACGGCCTGAGTGCAGGAGTTGCCATGTCCTTTCGTGAGAACCTTCAGTACCTGAGGTCCAGTCGTGGCCTCACCCAGGAGCGTTTGGCTGTCCTGCTCGGGGTGTCGCGTCAGGCGATCTCCAAGTGGGAGTCGGACCGCGCGGCGTGTGCACCACTGGGCTCGCCAGGCCGCCTCTCCAGTGCCCGTGCTCGCAGCAGCGGGTGCGCGCACCAAAAACATCGAGGCGGGCACCGGTGTGATTGATATGCGCTAGCACATGTCTGGGTTGCAGCACTGGCTCTTCATCGTCGGATGACGGGTCAGTCATCCTCGTCTTCGAGGTCCTCTAGCACTTCGAACGGTGACTCGACGTCGCCGCGCCAGGCCTCCAGGCCCTCGCGCACCGCGAGCACCGCCACGACCAGCGCCGCGACCGAGTCGGCCCACCACCAGCCGAACAGGCTGTTGAGGACGAGACCGATGAACACTGCACCGGAGAGGTAGATGCACAGGATGAGCTGCTTGGCGTCGGCCATCACGCTCTTGGAGCCCAGCTCTCGCCCGGTGTGGACCTCGATCCATGCCAGCAGAGGCATGACGACCAAGCTCAGCGCGGTGATGCCGAGGCCCAGCGGGCTACGGTCGGGGCCCTCCTGGCCGACCAGGGCCAGCACCGCGTCGATCGAGACGTAGGCCGCCAGCGCGAAGAACGCGATGCCGATGGCCTTGACGGTGACCGTCTCCCACCGCTCAGGGTCCTTGCGGGTGAACTGCCAGGCGATGGCCGCGGCCGAGAGTACCTCGACGACCGAGTCGAGCCCGAAGCCGATCAGCGCCGCCGAGGACGTGAGGACGCCCGCCCAGACGGCGACGATGGCCTCGATGACGTTGTAGGTGATCGTGAAGCCGACGATGAAGCGGACGCGGCGGTGCAGTGTCGCGCGACGCGCGGTGGTCAGGGTCTCACTCATGCTTCCACCGCCGTTCCACAGCAGCCCGGCACCGAGCATGCCGGGTCGATGCACGGCGCGTCCTCGTCCACCGCGAGCGTGACGTCGATCAGGGCAGTCAGTGCCGCCGCGAGGTGCGGGTCGGCGATCTCGTAGCGCGTCTGGCGGCCCTCGGGCTCGGCGACAACGATTCCGCAGTCGCGCAGGCAGGTCAGGTGGTTGGACACGTTCGAGCGGGTCAGCTCCAGCTCGCGCGAGAGCACGGCCGGGTAGCTCGGGCCGTCGAGCAGGGTCATGAGTATCTTGGAGCGCGTCGGGTCGGCCATGGCCCGGCCGAGCCGGTTCATGACATCGAGGCGCGAAGCAATAGTCAGCATGCACTGAACTATACAGTGCACACTGACCAATGTCAAGGTGCAAGGGCTGCCGCACGCGCTCCGCGCGCTTGCCTTCGGGAACCATGGTCACCGCTTGCTCCAACTCGGCCACTTCGGCATCCCGCGCCCGCTCCAGGTCTCCACCAGGCCGACGACCCAGCGGGCGGATGCGAGGAGGGCGTAGCCGGCCCCGGCGAGGCCCACGGCGACCACGAGCCACCGACCGACGCCGAGCCACACGCTCCCGTCCACATCCAGCGCCCACTGAGCGCCCGTGATGAGCCCGGCGATACCCATCCAGAGCCCGGCGGCGACCACGACCACCGGCAGGAGAGCGAGGCACATTGCCACGGCCGCCGACCAGAGCTGACGCGCTTCCAGCTTCGCCGTCGCCGCGATGATTCGCTCGGCCCGTTCGTTCGAGGCGTCGAGGTTCGCGGTCATCGTGGCCGCGGCCTCCCCGGCGACCTGCTCGACAGCCTTCTCGACCCGTTCCTCAGTGCGCTTCTCGATCCGCTGAACCACCCCGCCGACCTGGCTCACGAGCTTCTGGTTCGCCGCGGCCTGCGCCTTAAGCCCCTCAATCGCCGAGGCCGTAGCCGCGCGATTCTTCTGTGCCTCCGCAACCAAGCTCCGCCACGCGGCATTCAAGCTCTCGCCGTTGAGACTCTGCGCGAACTCGCCGAGCGTGCTCGCGATCTCGTTCTGCCTGCTCTCGATACTCGCGATCCTCGCGGACACGTCGCTGGAGGGCGAGGAGGTCGACGCCGGGGCCGCGATCCGCTCCAGCCGCCTCGTCCATGACCTGTCTAGAAGCAACACATATGAGACACCCCTACCAACACAGCAAACCAAACATCTAGCACAACAAACGAGACACCCAACCCCACCCACAACCACCACCCATCTACCCAAACATATGAGACAGTCGCCACACTATAAAAATGACTGACTCACACAACCCCAAAACCTCCCGAAACAAAGCAATCATCACAGCCATAACAACCTGCGCAATGACACCCACACAAGCAGCAAAACACTTCCACCTCTTACGCTCACAAACCTACAAACTCCTACGCAAATACAAACAACAC
>SKEB01001439.1_pt1 | contig 9916 bp, 15 predicted proteins | sample 4826561 | NCBI WGS metagenome assembly SKEB01 (sample SAMN11008820, study PRJNA524170) | human gut metagenome | biome: Human fecal sample; material: Feces; isolation source: fecal sample from pouch patient p17 | host: Homo sapiens | place: Israel: Tel-Aviv | collected 2016-03-29 | reverse complement strand
TTGGTTCTATTCTGTGGTTATCAGAAATCAAAATCTTCCTTGCTTTCTTTGTACTTGCTGTGTATTGCTATTGGCTCCATATTATTCGCAAATACATCAAAGTAAAAATATTATCAACTGACAACAAACCAACACTTTATCCATACTCTTCAATGGTGCAGTGATTTTATCCACTGTGCTTAGCAAAACCTGTAATACAAGATTGTTCATATTAGCATCCTATTTCTTGACAAGTGATTATGTTGGTCTAATAATTGTTTTAACAAAGGAGGCGACTATGGTATTGATTTATTTTCTTCTTTTTCTTTTTGGCATCACTTTTGTCGCCGCTTTTATCATTGGTGCGGGCGCATTAGTGCTTGGGCTTTTTATTTGTCTATTGCCATTGGTTGTAAAAATTTTACTTGTGGCCACTCCTATTGTTTTGATATTAATGTTGATCGGAATGACAACTGAATTTATCGGTGAAACAGCCGCTTTTATTTTGTTATGCGTTTGCGGTTTAACCTATTTTTTAAATCGCCAAAAGCCTTAATCGTTCCGGCTTAGCCCCCTTAATAATCCATTCTTCCACTAACACTTTATTCCACCCTTCAACGGCGCAGTTAATTTATCTACTGCACTTAATAAAATAGTTAAATTGAGCTTGCTCATATTTCATCCTTATTTTTATTGACGCCTACGTTTTATCTATTAATAATTCACCTAGTGAATCGGAGGAAACTAAAATGGCATTGTTATTAATACTGTTATATTTAATCGGCTTCTTCATCGCTTTGCCGTTTATCTTAATCGCTTTTGCTTTCGATATATTTTTGCGGTTATTACCCACTTTTATTGCTGTTTATGTCATTTTTCTTGCAATCGGCATTTTCGCCTTACCATTAAAACCAATAATGAACAAATATGCGAAACAGTTAAATACCCTCGGCAAAATCACCGGTTTCGTGTTATTTGGTCCATTAATTCTGTTATTAATCGGCACGGTGTTGTCTCTGCCTTTTGTTTTGATTTATTCTTTATCTGATAATCCTATCCAATCTTTAGTAATAACTTTTGCGATAATCTTGGTTGTTATTTTGGTTAATATCGTAAACAGTAGATTAAAGAGATAACTGCTCAATAACCAACTCCTCAATCAATGCCCTATCCTCATCACTAAAGCCCAACAATTCACGTTGCGGCAAAGTTACACGCTTTCGGCGTTTGCCCATCGTGACCGCTTTGCCGTATTGATGCACTTCGGCAATGGTTGACGCACGTCCGCCAAAACCAACCGTCACTTCGTTGCTGCTGCTTTGCACTTTTAAAAATCGTGCGGTTTTGAGCTTCACAAACATCGCTCGGCGGCGAATACGCCCCTTTTTGCGGCGGATTTTTTGCGGTTTGCGCGGCTCGTAACGGCTGCCGTCCGGATTTTGTTGCGCCGCAATGCGGCGGCGTTGCGAAACCAATAATGCATGGCCAAGGTTACGACTTAACGCCTGCCGTTTAGACGCTGACAAATTGGCAATCAGTGCGCTAAACTTCGCCTCCAACTGTTCTATATCGCCCACGCTGCCTCCGCTTCGGCTTCAGTGATTTTCATTTTAAATTCATCTCGCAAATAGACGGCTATTTCACGTCCGTTAACATCTTGCTGCGGTTCCGGCAGATACGTGACTGCCATTTGTTGCGCTTGACGCTCCACTTTAACACGCTCGGTCAGGCGTAACGTAATCGAAAAATCTTGCGTGTCGTTATTAATGTAATCACACTCAAAGCGGATGCCGTCCGCTCGCCGATCCGGGTTATCAAACAGCTCATTTTGATTAATGCGCAAATATGCCAACAACGGCACAATCACACTTGCCATATCCTGATCAAAATCGGTGATAATCACATTCAGTTTATAGCGGTATTCAAAACTTAACGAACGGGCATTGGTTGCCACCACTTGCCCTTCGTCAATAAAAAGCTGTAAGCGTTCCGGATTATTCCGTAAATAAGGCAGGGTTCGCTCCAGCAAGGCTCTAATCTGTTTTGGTTTTTTCATCGTCTAACATTCCGCTGCCGTTGTTCATAAATCGTTTGGCATTCAATACAACGTGTCACACCCTGTAACTTTCTTCTATTTTCCGGGATAGGTTCCTCACAATCGATACAGTGCGTTAAACTTTGCTGCGGTTGCTGCTGTTGTCGCCGTTTAATTTGTGCGTCACGTTCCATTTGTGCGAGTTCATTCGCGCGGTCAATTTGATCCATTAATACAATCCTTTAAAATCCGGTTTTCAATTTTGCAAAGTTCAATCGTATTTAACGCCTCTGCCAATGTGGCCACTAAATCGCCGTTAGTCTTAATATCGACAAGCGGCGTACGGCATTGATGGCTTTGTGGGCAAATCAAGCGTTCAGTCGTTGCTTTTGGCGGTGTTGAGCAAGCGGCTAATGTCGCTAGGCACAAGCTGATCACGCCAGCTTTTATGATTTTCATCCTGCAATACCTCGTTAATGCGTTGTTTTTGTTTCGTCGCTTGTTGCTGCTGTTGCTCAAGCAGCGTCAATAGCTGTTGTTGTTGCTGTTTAAAGGTGATGAGTTGTTGTTCCGTTTGTTGAAGCTGCTGCTGGAGTGCAGCGATCTGTTTTTGCTGTCGCTCCGCTTTACTCATAAAATATTGGCTTGTTGCTATCAGTGCCGCAATCCCGATTAAAACGACAACATCAGTGATCATTTTTAGCTTAGACATAACGCTCGCTCCTGCGCTCTTCGCTTGATTAAGCCTGTTGAGGGCTGACCAGCAAAGTAGACCCAACGGCTGAATTGGTCGCACATTGCGGGCGTGTAGCCTTGGCGGGCCATCTTAAATAGCGTTGAATTTTGCAGCTTTACGCAGCCAATGTTAAAGGTAATAGAGGTAAGTGCATCAAACGCCCCTTGGGGCATATTGCCACCGTTGGCGTAACGGTTGACGCACCGCTCGGCAATCTTGATGTCGTTCACCCAACGCCCGGCAATCTCTTGCAAGCTGTATTGTCGCCGTTCAATCGCCTGCCCACCGGCAGCAGTTGAGCCGATACCGACCGTTAACACATCATTCGGGCATTGGTAAGGTTGCTGCACACACCCTTCCGCATTGCCGATAAGTGCCAATCCGTTTGGTGAGGTGCGGATTTCATTGCCAAATTGATTGACAACAATTGCAAGCACTGCGCCCACACTGCAGTATTTAATCGATTTAATCGCCTTCTTCATCGTTATCATTCTGCTGCTTACTTTTCAGTTTGAGCTCTTCATTTTTGAAATACCAATTAACCAAAAAAGTGGCGACACCTAGCCCAATTCCGATGAGTGACGCCCATTCATTAATGCTTAAACCGCTAAAAAAAGAGATAACCGCCCCCCAATAAGCATAAATCGTTGAATCTTTCATACCTAATCCCATAAATTAATGCCGGCAATCTGCGGTCTGGCTTGACTATCATCCAATTTTAAATAAATCAGTGTGCCCATCGGCAAGATTGCCATTGCGGTTAAATGCGGATTGATCGCCAAAGTCGCCTCAAGCAAACCGCTGCTTCTGCCGAAATAACGATAAATCACGCTGTCCAAGCTGTCGCCTTGCTGTGCGGTAACGGTGATGACACTCTGTTTCACACTCATAACAATGCCGCCGTAATTTTTCGTTTACCCAACAAGGTGCGTACCGAAAAACGTGCATCTCGCCGCAAATCGTCAACGCTCTGATCTAAAATCGCCATCCGTTTTTCACCGTCATTGGTGAGATCATAACTGGCGTAACGTTCATATAGGCTGGCTGCGGTTAAGCAGTAGACTGCATTCAAATAGTGATAGCGTTGATGCTGATGCTGATTCAGCTCCTCTGTGCCGGCTTGGCTTAGTGCAGCAAGCTCATCATTAATTTGATAAATCGCTGCCAAACACGCCTGTTTTAAACGCTCCGTTGTGATGTTGCTGTCTATACGCATTGCCAAACGCAACGCCTTTAAATCAACTGCCGGGAAAAAACGATCCGGACAAATCGCATTACTGTTAAGGCTTTGCTTGCTCTGTTTGTTCAGCGCTGTTTCTGTCGGCGAAAATGAGATGTTTAAATCTGCCATTAGCTTTCCTATTCACAAAACAAGGTGAGGAGGGAGAAAGTGTTCACGACTGAACACCGCCCTCCGCCTTGTGCTTGCGTGCTGTGCTCTGTTTCCGCTTGGCTGTTGTCTTTCTTGGCTTTTTCACTGCTTTCACCTCAACTTCCGGCTTGGCATTGTCTTGCTGCTTGTTCAGCTTGCGCAACACGGTTTTAAGCCCGATACGAGGGTTTAATAACAGCGCGGCAGTAATCGTCTTTTTTGCCGCTTCCGGTGCTGTTTTCTGCTGCATTAACCCCAGCTCTTTCAGTAATCTTGCACGGCTTTGATCCGGCATATCCTGATCGGCTGTCAGTTGTGCCGCACGTTGCAAAATAGCAATATCAAACGCTTGCCCGGTTGCGGTGGCACGCATTGCGCTGTCGGCAATCTCTTCCGCTATTGCCGTTGCTGTGGTGCGCACAAAGCCTTCCGGCAACACTAAGCTATGTCGCAACGCATACTCGCCAATCCTCAACGCCAGCTCAAAATTCTCAATATCAATCGCCCAAATCAACCAGTTCATCAACACATCATCCTGTCGCCCGTTGCCGTTGGTTAACACCCCCTCCAGCCAACTTTGATAATCAGGGAAAATCTGTTGTTTATAGCGGTTTTTATGCGCTCTCGATTGGATATTTTTTAAATCTTTTTTATGGCGTGCGAGCAGATAAAGCATTTTGTCGTATTCTGCCAACACCGCAGTGGATGACTCATTTTGATTCAACTGCGTGGCAACATACTGCATATGGCGTTCCGCCGGGCTTAATCTGCTCATTTTTTACCACTATTAATGTTCGCTTGTGTCGGCAACCGCTTTGTCTTCAAACACGATATTTTCAATCAATGCCGCACAATCATAATTTTCCACAATGAAATCAATATTTTTACTGATAAAGTCTTCAATGCGGTTGCGTTTCGGATTGTTGATAATGGCACGACGCAAAGAGCCCTCTTGCAAGTAAATGGAGAGATTATCGAGTCGTGTAATCAACATTGAATTCGCTGGGAAATACGGCACACGGATCGCTTTCAAGCCGCCAATCTGTTTTTGCGACAAAATCACCTGCCCTGCCAATTCTTCGGTAGGCTGGTTGGTTTTGTTGATCATTTGGAAATATTTATCCGCCAAGATATTGCGTCCGCAAATCACCACCAACTCGGTGTCATCAGCATACTCTTCCGCAATAATTTTATTGGTGGCATCGAACACCAAAGCATCAAGGTTTTCATAGCCTTTTGCGTCTTCGCCCGTGCCTTGCCCTTTACCGACTTTGATTTTGTTTTCGCTGTTTTTGCCGTCCATTACTTTTAACGGTGCTTCTTCACGGATTTTCTGTAAAAAGCCTTTTTTCACATCTTGCAATAATTTATTGCGACTTAAATCAGAGTTTTCGCTTCTTGAAGTGCCGTTAAAGCCCATCATAATTAAATTTAAGCCGATGGTTTTTTGTGTCTGTTTTGCCAATCGAGTTTGAAAATCCGGGAATTTTGCCCACTGGTCTAATAATTGATAGCTAATGTGCGTATCAAAATTGACGCTTTCGCAATGATATTTACGGCTGTCTAACTGGCTGATACTTTTCGTTTCACGCTCTTTGCCGTCCGTGTCGGTGGTGCTGGCAATCGCATTCGCCACCGACAACCCAATACGCTCACCGATTTGATTGGTGACAGAAATCACGTTAATGCGCTGGAGAAAATCAGAACTTAAAGTGATTTTATCAACCAATTTCTGTTCGGCGGCCGGTTCGACACTAAACCCCTCTTTCACGTCCTCTGCCGCAACGTTGTTTAATTGCGCAATACGATCGACATAACCGGCAAATAATTTTTTGGTGTTGTTTCTCATCATTAATCCTTCATTTTTAACAATCGGTGAGTTGAATTTGATTCTCGCTGCCGCTGATTTCCGGCAAATTGAATTCTTGTTTCGGTGTTTCGCTCAATGTGGCAAACTGCGCTTTTAATGCTTCCACCTCATCATAAAGCGCTGCCAGCTTGGTGAGGTCCACTTGTTCGCTGAACGCCGCAAAGGCAGCGCTTAACTGATTAAGCTGTTCACTGACCTGTTGCCGGAAAACCTGTTCCGGCTCATCATCAGCAACGGCATTTTCGGCTGTTTTGTCTGACGCAACACCAAACTCGGTCATATTTGCTTCATTTCGGGCTTCATTCTGGTGAGAAAATAGCGCCTTTAACTTGGCAAACAAACCTTGAATATCACCTTGTGTCGCTAACGCCTGACCATCTTCAAAGCACAAAGCGGTATCAATCGCAGCGGTAAATAAATTATTCGGATGCTGTTTGCGGTGCGCTAACGGATTCTGTTTCGCTGTGGCTGAAAATGCCAACATCTCTGTGCCAAGTGATGCCGGATCATCCGTCACCGCTAACCCGACCAAATAAGCGGAATGCAAGTCTGCAAAATCAGGGTTTACCTCTATTGAGGTGTAAATTTTTTGTTTTGCCTGCACCATTGCCACCAAATCATCGGTCGGCGCAATCTGCGCCAATAAACGTAACTTGCCGTCACGCTCTTCGGTGGTTAATGCCAACACATCCCCCAACCGCTTAAAATCCCCATCAGGAAGAATCCCTTTAAAATGCTCGAGGTTGACGCGTGCGCCATAGACGCTCGGATCATAGTTAGCTGCCATCTCTTCAATCCAACGCCGCTCAATCGTGCGACCATCGGCAGTCGCGCCTTCTGTGGCAACAACAAACCATTTTGATGTTTTCATTTTGTCCTCCACTTAAAAATCTTGCTGCCATCTTGCGTTCTAATAGCGCACAACTCAAACGCTTGCGGTTGTGATTTAGGTTTTAACCTTTAGCGGCAGCATTTTTTTGCTAAATTTTTACGGATAATCTACAGAATGGAAAAGCAAGAAAAACAGACCATACCTTATTCGGTATCAGACAAAACACAGGCAAAAATAATGTATTTCGCAGGTTATCGGCTTGCGGATATTGCTGCTTTTTTAAATTTACCGCACTCTACCGTCAGCAGCTGGCGCGACCGGGAAAATTGGGATGGTATTGCGCCTGTCGGCAGGATTGAAGCCTCTTTAGAGGCGAGATTGTGTCTGCTTATCGCGAAAGAAGACAAAAACGGCGCAGATTTTAAGGAAATTGACCTGTTACATCGTCAACTGGAGCGTTCGGCAAGAATTAAAAAATACAGCAACGGCGGAGGCAATGAGATTGATCTCAATCCAAATTTAGAAAAACGCTATCCGAAAGAGCGCAAAAAACGGGTTAAGAATGCGATCAGTGAAAGCCAACAACAAGCGCTTATCGATAATTTCTACAAAATAATGTTCGGTTATCAACAGCAATGGTTTCAAGCAGGGCAACAATATCGCATTCGCAACATTTTAAAAAGCCGCCAAATCGGTGCAACCTACTATTTTGCACTTGAAGCCTTGATTGATGCGCTACAAACCGGCAGAAATCAAATTTTTCTCTCCGCCAGTAAAAAGCAAGCAATGCAATTTCGCAGTTATATTTGTGATTTTGCCAGCAAAACAGCGGAAGTGGATTTAAAAGGCGAAACCATTAAATTTCCAAATCAGGCGGAGTTAATCTTTTTAGGCACCAACTCAAAAACCGCGCAATCTTATCACGGCAATTTATATTTCGATGAAATTTTCTGGGTGAATAAGTTTGATGAAATGCGCAAAGTCGCCTCCGGTATGGCATCACAAAAGCAATATCGGCAAACTTACATCTCCACACCGTCATCTATGTCACATTCCGCTTATCCGTTTTGGTCAGGGCAACTGTTTAACCGTGGCAGACCGGCAGATCAGCGACAGGAGTTCGACATCTCTCACGCCTATTTGCAACCCGGTCGCTTGATGCCGGACGGTCAGTGGCGTCAGATTGTCACCATTTACGATGCAATGGCGCAAGGCTGCAACCTGTTTGATGTTGATGCGCTTAAATTGGAATATTCGGTGGAAGAGTTTGAGCAGCTTTTTTTATGTCAATTTATTGATGATAACAGCAGCGTCTTTAAATTTATCGACCTGCAAAAATGCGGTGTTGACTCATTAGAAGTCTGGTCTGATTTTAATCCGCTGGCAAAACATCCCTTTGCCGATAATCCGGTTTGGATCGGCTATGACCCGGCACATACCGGCGACCGTGCCGCATTGGCAGTAGTAGCACCACCGGCGGTTGAGGGCGGAAAATATCGCCTACTGCACTACAAAACCGTTCACGGAATGGATTTTGAACAACAAGCCGGCTTAATCAAGGATTATTTGCAAATCTACAACGTGCAAAAAATCACAATAGACCGCACCGGATTGGGAGAAGGCGTTTATCAGTTGGTGCGTAAATTTTACCCTTTGACACGTGGACTGACGTATAACGTGGATTTGAAAAATGAGATGGTGCTTAAAACACTTAACATCATCGGTAAACGCCGCCTTGAATTTGACAGCGGCGATAAAGAGGTCATCAACAGCTTTATGACCATTAAAAAACAGACCACGCGAACAGGGCAGAAAATTACCTATATTTCCGACCGTTCAAAAGAGGCAAGTCACGGTGATATCGCTTGGGCAATTATGCACTGCTTGATGAATGAAAGCTATCACTCCGGTGCAGACACAAAAATCAAAATGATCACTTTTTCTTAGGAGTTTTTATGCAAAAATTAAACCTCTTCAGTTTTGGCGAACCGGTGCCGTTTTTAGACAAATCTGAAATAATGGAATATTTGGAAAGTACGATGATGTTTGAGAAATATTACTCGCCGCCAATAGACTTTAACGGTTTAGCGAAAGCCTTTTATTCAACGTCTTACCATTCAACGGCAATCAATGTTAAGAAAAATATTCTGTTAAGCACTGTGGAAACCTCCAGCTTAATCAGCCGCTTAGATTTGGAACGCATTGTGTTGGATTTTTTAATTTTCGGCAATGCCTATCTGTTTGTTAATGAAAATAAATTAAATAAACCCATCAAAGTAAAAGCATTATTAGCCAAACACATTAGACGAGGCAGAGAAAAAGGACAGTTTTTTCAGGTGGCAAATAGGCTAAATGAGATTGAGCTGCCTAAAGATCAGGTTTTGCACTTAATGCAGCCCGATTTTAATCAAGAAATTTACGGCTTGCCGGAATACATTTCCGCCTTGCAATCCTCATTTTTGAATGAGGCTGCGACTCTGTTTCGCCGTAAATATTACATTAACGGCGCGCACGCCGGCTCGATTATTTATATGACCGACCCGATGCAAGATGAAGAAAGCATTAATAACATTCAAGAACAAATCAAAGCCGCTAAAGGCAAAGGCAATTTTAAAAACCTGTTTATCTATGCACCGAACGGCAAAGAAACCGGCTTAAAAGTGATTCCGCTTTCCGATGTGACGGCAAAAGATGAATTCTTAAACATTAAAAACACCAGCCGTGATGACATCTTGGCAGCGCACCGTGTTCCGCCGCAACTGCTCGGTATTATTCCAAACAACACAGGCGGTTTTGGTGATGTGGAAAAAGCCGGACGCGTCTTTTTCATCAATGAAATTGAACCTCTGCACCAAAAATTGGCAGAAATTAACACTTTTTTTGCTGAACGTTACGACGTTAAACAGGCACTGATTCGCTTCAAACCTTATCGACTGCTCGATGGCGAAAAGTAGTGATAATCCTATCCATCGCATCAGCAAATCAATCTCCAGCCAATAAAAGCCGACAATAGGCAATAGGCAATAGGCAATAGGCAATAGGCAATAGGCAAAAGGAAATAGTCAAAAGTCAATAGACAATATAAAAATTCA
>SKEB01001435.1_pt1 | contig 9942 bp, 8 predicted proteins | sample 4826561 | NCBI WGS metagenome assembly SKEB01 (sample SAMN11008820, study PRJNA524170) | human gut metagenome | biome: Human fecal sample; material: Feces; isolation source: fecal sample from pouch patient p17 | host: Homo sapiens | place: Israel: Tel-Aviv | collected 2016-03-29 | reverse complement strand
GTCGAATTTAACCTCAAATAAGAGGTCTGTATACCAATATCGATAGATTTTGAAAAAGCACCCTAAGGGAGCTCTATTAAAGTTACCCTTTTTTACCACCGATATGAAAAAGAAATTTTTTACTAATTTATGGTTGACTTTTCATAGCTGGTCTCCTTCTGATTTATTGCACATTGTCACGCGCATTTTTTATGTTAATGTAACAGTTTATCCCCGTCAATCGTACTTTCGTACTTGAAAGCGCAAAAAAGCTTACATGCCCTTTTGACATGTAAGCTTTTTTTGATCTCACTTTTCCGTTCTTAACACTTTGTAACTTTTACATCTACCGGATGGTCGCCAAGTTCTACACTTAAGCTTAATTTGCCGCCAAGATTTGTCTTCATCTTTCCTGCATCTGCGCCATCGATCGTGATGTCGTACTCTGACTCATCCTCAAGTTCTACTGTGATCTGTGCATCTTCCGGTCCCTCTACCTGAAATGTCAGGCCTGTATCTGTTGCATTCAGATTCATGACAGCTGTTCCCGGAACAGATTCATATACGAACATGCCATTGCGCTCTAACTTGGTGATCTCGGAAAATGTCTTCACCTTGTAGATATCTCCCTGATGTTCGAAATTATCAAGTTTCGCCTTTGCACCTAATGTGTAATCCCCAAAACTGATCGTTCCATCTGCTTCTGAACGAATTAATTCGCTGATCGTTGCCATTTTTTCCTCCTGTGATAAAGTAGTTTTCTCTTTATCGTAAAATTTTGTGCCCTTATTATATAATATCCCCGTCACGATTTCCAGTGCTTTCCCGGATATTTCAGTAAAATTTTATTTTGTTTCGAACACGACTTTTTCTTTGTGGATCGTCACGACCACTTCCGTATCTTTTTTCACTTTGCCGGACAGGATTTCTTCTGCCAGTTCATCCTCGATATCGTTCTGGATCTGACGGCGCAGCGGTCTTGCACCATATTTCGGATCATACGCTTTATCGACAATATGCTTTTTGACGCTGTCACGCACGGTAAGGTGGATTCCCATCTGTTTTTCACAGCGGTCTGTAAGTTCTTTTAACATCAGTGCAACGATCTGTTTCATATCGTCTTTGTTTAACGCTCTAAATACGATCGTCTCATCAATACGGTTTAAAAATTCCGGTTTAAAAATACGGCGTACTTCTTCCATCACGCTGTTTTTCATGCGGTCATAATTCTGTTTTTCATCATCCGAAACTGCAAATCCAAGTTTTTTCGGCTCAATGATCGCCTGTGCTCCGGCATTTGACGTCATAATAATGATCGTATTTTTGAAATCCACTTTGCGTCCCTGGGAATCCGTGATATGACCGTCGTCTAACACCTGCAGTAAAATATTAAATACATCCGGATGCGCCTTTTCGATCTCATCAAACAAGATCACCGAATACGGATTTCTGCGCACCTTTTCGCTGAGCTGTCCGCCCTCCTCATGGCCTACATATCCTGGCGGTGAACCAATCATCTTTGATACGCTGTGTTTCTCCATATATTCCGACATATCAACACGGATCATAGACTGTTCGCTGCCAAACACTGCCTCCGCAAGTGCCTTTGAGATCTCTGTTTTTCCGACACCGGTCGGGCCTAAGAACAGGAAAGAACCGATCGGGCGCTTCGGATCTTTTAATCCGACACGTCCTCTTCGCACAGCTTTTGCCACTGCACTCACCGCATCCTCCTGACCGATGACACGTTTGTGTAAGGTAGCCTCTAATTTTCTTAAGCGGGCAGCCTCCCCCTCGGCAATCTTTCTTACCGGGATCTTCGTCCATCCGGATACCACATCCGCAATATCGTCTTCTGTCACTTTTAACTTTTTACTGCGGCTGTCTTTCTTTGTCTTTGCCTGTATTTTGGCAAGCTCTTCTTCACACGCTTCTTTTTCGTTCTTCTTCTGCTTTGCACCTTCCACATCACCATCGTGCAGAAATTCTAACATTTCCTCTTCTAACAGGTTGATGCGATGTCTTAATTCAACGACTTCCTCCGGTTTTCCACCCGCGCGCAGACGTACCTTTGCTGCAGCCTCATCCATCAGATCGATTGCTTTATCCGGCAGGAAACGGTCATTGATATAGCGCGCAGACAGGCGTACTGCTGCCGATACCGCATCATCCGTAATCTTTACCTGATGATGCTTTTCATACTGTTCCCGCAGTCCCTCTAAAATCTGCACTGCCTCCTCTTCCGACGGCTCTTCTACCGTAACCGGCTGGAATCTGCGCTCTAGCGCAGCATCTTTTTCAATATATTTGCGGTATTCATCGATTGTCGTTGCACCGATCAGCTGCAGTTCCCCACGCGCAAGTGCAGGTTTTAATATATTGGAAGCATCGATTGCTCCTTCCGCTCCGCCCGCTCCGATGATTGTATGCAGTTCATCGATGAAGAGCAGGATATTGCCGGCTGCCCGTACTTCCTGAAGTACCTTTTTAATGCGCTCCTCAAACTCACCGCGATATTTTGAGCCTGCCACGATTCCGGACATATCCAAAGATACCACCCGCTTTCCCGCAACGGTATCCGGAACCATTCCGGTTGTAATACGCTCCGCAATTCCCTCAACGATCGCAGTCTTTCCAACGCCCGGTTCACCGATCAGACATGGGTTATTCTTTGTCCTTCTGCTTAAGATCTGAATCACACGGCCGATCTCTTCCTGTCTGCCGACTAACGGATCTAATACTCCCTCTGCCGCCAATGCAGTCAGATCTCTGGAGTATTGATTTAATACCGGTGTATCCGATGCTGTTTTTTTCACCGGCTTACCATTCATGAAATCTTCTTTGTACAGGCTCGCATCTTCTCCCATTGCGATCAGGATATCCACATACATTTTCTGGATATTGACCGCTAAGGTATTTAAAAGGCGGGATGCCACACACTCTGTCTCTTTCATCATCGCGATCAGGATATGCTCCGTCCCGATCTCCTCTGCATGAAAACGAGCTGCCTCCCTTGCTGCCCCTTCTAACACCTGCAGTGCCCTCGGCGAATATTCCTTAGCCTCTGCCGTCAGCACCTGTGCATCCGGTGCAATGAGTTCCTCGATCAGCTGCATGACTTTGTCAAGTTCTACTCCATTATCATTTAATACCTGCGCAGCGACGCCCGTTCCTTCTTTTAAAAGTCCGATCAGGATATGCTCCGTTCCGATATAATGATGATGCAGTGATTTCGACATCTTTGAAGCCTGATCGATTGCTTTTTTTGCTTTTGATGTATATCGTATCTGCATAGTTTCTCCATTCTTTTTCTATTTATAAATCATTTAAATCGATGATCTCTAAATCATCTTCTTCCTCTTCTTCTCTCGGAATGTGTTTTTTCTCCGGAGTATGTTTCCGCTCCGGCTTTTCTTTTCTCTCCGGCCTTTGTTTCTCCTCCGGTTTTTCTTTTCTCTCCGGACGCTGTTTTTCTTCCGGTTTTTTTCTTTCTACCGGCAGGAAATCTTCGTCCTCTTCCCAGTCCTCATCGTCAAGATCGTCAGACATGCCACGTCCAAACAATCCCGCACGCACTTTATGGATCTTTGATACGCCGACTTCGTTCTCTGTATCGTTTTCTTCCACATCATCCGGCTCTTCTTCCACTTTTTCTTTTGGTTTTCTGTGGAAAAATCCTTTTCTCTGTGTTTCTTCCTCCTCCCAGTCAGCGTCTTCCGGATCATCTACTTCCAAATCATCTTCTTCCACGCCAGGATTCTCTTCTATATTATCATCTTCTTCCAGATCAGTATCATCTTCTGCGTCCTGATCCTTTCCCTGTTTTTCGGACTTCCAGTCCCAGTCATCCTCTTCCTCATCCCAGTCGTCACTCTTACGTCCTCTCAATAGAAGATTGATAATAATAACGACAAGTACTGCGATCACAAAAGCCATAATTCCCATCATATTTCTGGAAAAAGACTTTTCTTTTGCATATTGTTCAGAGAGATCATTGTATTCCTGCTGGAGATATTCCATATTAGAAACATCTTCCGCTTCTTCTGTTTCAAACTCTGCGTTCTGGTCTGCTGCCTGTCCATCTGTTCCATCCGCCGGCTGGTCTGTTGTCTGACCGTCTGTTCCATCCGCCGGCTGGTCTGTTGTCTGACCGTCTGTTCCATCCGCCGGCTGGTCTGTTGTCTGACTGTCTGTTCCATCCGCCGGCTGATCCACTGTTCCGTCTGCTGTCTGTCCATCTTCTCTGGTCAGTGTGATCGTATACTGGGCGAGTGCTCCGTTCTGCGCCTTCACGACTACTTTTATCGTATTTGTACCGACCTGCAGATTGTCATTTCCTGTGATCGACTGTACCGTCGCAAATTCATTAACCGGTGTTGCCGTCACTGTAACGCTTGTGACATCATTCGGTACGGTAGCTGTATATTGTACTGTCTTTCCTGTAAAGTCCGGGGATAATGTTCCCGCAGAAAGTGATAACACTTCCAGCGAATTATCTGCGGAAAGTGTTGTCTGTGCAGCAGCCACCTGGATTCCGGCAGCCTTTATGTCTGCCGCAGGTTCTGTCGCAAGACATCCCATGCAGAAAAGTGCAGCTATGAATCTTACTTTTCTCTTCATTCGTTTCACACTCCCTCTATTGCCATCATTACTATGGAATTATATGAGATATTCGAAAATGCGTCAACCTCAAACTCCCTCATTGTCAAATTCCGGAATAAAACTCTCCTCCGCCGTCTCCCCCTCCTGGATAAAACCGTTTTCAATCCCTATATCGATTGCAAAATCAATAACCTCATCATATTCCCGATCCGTGATCTTACGGTTTAATTCCGGATATTTTTTCACGTTAGAGAGCGGTGTAAACTGGTGCATGATACTGATATATATTTGATTCTCATAGGTTTCATGCAGATATTTCAAAACTGCTTTGGAATCTTTCGTGCACCCCGGCAGGATCAGATGGCGCACGATCGTACCACGCTTCATCAGGGAATCCTCCCCGTTTTCAAAAACTGCCGCACCCGTCTGACGCACCATCTCCGCTATCACCGCCTTAGCCACAGCAGGGTAATCCGGCGCATGGGAATATTTTGCACTCAAAGCGGTATCAAAATACTTAAAATCCGGAAGATAGATATCCACAATTCCTTCTAAAGAACGGATCGTATCCACATTTTCATAGCTGCTGGTGTTATAAACGATGGGAATCTTTAAATTCTGATTTCTTGCAAGCTCTACCGCTTTTATGATCTGTGGTACAAACTGCCCCGGTGTCACAAGGTTGATATTATTGGCACCCTTTTCCTGGAGTTCCAGAAAAATTTCGCCAAGCCGCTCCGTACTTATCACCTTACCAGCTGTACCATTTGCAATATTTTCATTCTGGCAGAACACACAGTGCAGTGCACAGCCGGAAAAAAAGACCGCACCGGAACCCATCTCCCCGGAAATACAGGGTTCTTCCCAGAAGTGCAGTGCCGCACGCGCCACCTTAATCTCTGTGGTCTGTCCGCAGATGCCGCGCTCACCGGATTTTCGGTCCACAGCGCACATTCTAGGACACAATGTACATATTTTCATGGTATACCATCACTCTTTCTATTTAATTTAATGATTGCGCAACCGTGCCTTTTTTTGTATGATAGACATTGCAAAAAGAAGATCAAACACAAAGGAGTTTTCTTATGAGTCCAAAAAACTGTATGGTAGCACAGTCAGGCGGCCCTACTGTTGCGATCAATGCCAGCCTTGCCGGTGTGATCGACGGTGTAATGCGTTCTGACATGTATGACACGGTTTATGGTTCCTTAAACGGAATCACAGGTATTTTAAACAACGATCTGACGAATCTTTCTGAATTAATACAGCAGAATTCGGAATATCTCGACCGCTTAAAGGTCACTCCGGCAATGTATCTTGGCTCCTGCCGTTACAAACTGCCAAATTATTTAGATGATGATTCTTCCTATGTATTCATTTTCAAACAGTTTGAAACTTACCATATTGATGCTTTCTTTTATATCGGCGGCAACGATTCCATGGACACCGTCTTAAAGCTCTCCGAATATGGCAAAAAAATCGGCAGTCCTGTGCGTATTGTCGGTATTCCAAAGACCATCGACAATGATCTCTGTGAGACAGACCATACACCAGGATTCGGTTCTGCCGCAAAATATATCGCATCTTCTCTTTTAGAAATCGCACATGACACATTTATCTATGCAGTCAAAAGTGTGACGATCGTGGAAATCATGGGACGTGATGCCGGATGGCTGACCGCTGCTTCTGCACTGGCAAGAAACGGTTATAATACAGCACCACATCTGATCTATCTCCCGGAGGTTCCATTTGACAAAGAGGACTTTTTACTGGATGTAAAGCGTATGCTTTTCGAGCGCAATAACGTGATCGTTGCCGTATCCGAAGGTATCCGCGATGCTTCCGGCAACTATATCAGTGCTTCCGAAAGTTCTGTTGACACCTTTGGTCACAGCCAGTTAAGCGGAGCCGGAAAAACACTTGAATTTTTAGTCAAAGAAAAACTAGGCGTTAAAGTCCGTTCCGTGGAAGTCAACGTATTACAGCGCTGCGCTGCACACCTTGCTTCAAAGACTGATCTTGATGAGGCTTTTACTCTCGGTCAGAAAGCGGTTGCTCTCTCCGAGGAAGATGTTACCGCTTCCATGGTAACAATGCGCCGTATCTCCGATGCTCCGTACGAAATCTCCTATGAGCATGCCGAGATCCGCCACATTGCAAATGAGGCAAAATCAATTCCGAGAGAATGGATCAACGATGCAGGCAATGATGTCACACAGCCACTGATCGATTACCTTTCACCTCTCATACTCGGTGAAGTTCCGGTAAAATACGAAAACGGTATCCCTGTCTATATGGATGTCAGTCATTTAGCAAAACATCAATAAATTTACCGATCTCAACCCACGCTCTTTTAGATTCCGGCAGCATTTTTGCTGCCATCTGAAAGATGTGGAACATTCCTTCATAAATACTGATTCTTACTTTTACTCCCTGTTCTCTGGCTTTTGCAGCCACATCCACAGAATCCGAGAGCAGCATCTCATAGGAACCAACCTGTATCAGCATCGGCGGAAATCCCCTGAAATCCCCATATAAAGGCGAAATATAAGCATTATACGGATCGTTATCCCCAATATAATCTTTATTATAAATAAGGCTGTCCCTTGTTTTTCCAAATAACGGGTCGCGCTCAAAGTTTGTCTCGTAAGATTCCCCGCTCGCCGCAAGGTCTGTCCACGGTGACATGGCTACGATCCCACACGGAAGCTGCTTTCCGTGATCTTTCAGATAATGGCATAATGCCATCGCAAGACCGCCTCCTGCGGAATCTCCTGCGATGATGATCTGCTCGGAAAACCACCCCTGTTCCAACAGATAACAGTATGCGGCATAGGCATCTTCTAAAGCCGCCGGATACGGATGTTCCGGTGCCACACGGTAATCGGGTGTCAGAACACTCATTCCATGGCTGACTTCACAGTAAAGTCCGGCAAACATACGGTATGCATTCCGCATCGCTCCGACATATCCGCCCCCGTGAAGCTGTAAGATTACTTTTTCCGTATTCGGATTTTCTTTTGCCTGTAAATACTCCATGGAGAAATTATCCATCTCGATCACATCTAATGAAAAACAGTCCGGACATTTCCACGGCGGCTCCGAATCCCCGATTTTTTTCCTCAGTTCTCCATTTTTTATCTTTTTCCCAATCAGGTGATCATTTGTCACATGGGCGATCAGGTCCCTCATGACTCTTCCCCTGATACTCGCTTCGCTCTCTCTCATCCGATTGCTCCTGTTCTTTTTATTCTAAATATAACTCAGCGGACATGAAATCTTCGTTTCAGTTCCACCCTTGCCCTGCGGTCTCCGATGATCAGTGTTCCAAGAAACAGAAACAGGGAAAACGCAAATGCGATCAGTGCAAAAAGCTGTGCCGTCACGATACCGGTAAAAATCAGTATTACCGGAACAATGCTGCATAAAATCATAAAAATCTGCCACATCATATAGCTCTGCCAGTTTCTGCGGTTTACGATCATACAGATGATAATACCAACATCGACTAAAATGATCGCCGACGGCAATGCATAATTGACAGACCATCCGCGGTAGCCGACCAGAAAATCGATTGCGATCACGATCAGTATCGCCATCAGCGTGAGTACCGTGATTTTGGCGCGGTAACCTGTCTTTCCAAGAATTGCAAAACGGATCAGCATATATCCGTAAAAGAATCCAAGCCCCGTGATCGCACTCCATGCAATCTGTGACTCGGTGACCACATTGATATAAATGAGCAGCACCTCAACCAAAAGTGCACAAAACAGATAGATTTTACTGATCATTGTCATTTTCCGGGTGTGCACTCTCACATCCGGGTACATATTCTCCACTTCACCTGTGTATTCTAACACGGATCCGCAGAGTGGACAGCGCTCTGTTTCATCTGATATCTCCACATTACAATTTCTGCATTTACTCATAATTTACTCCATTACTCTTTATTTCTACCGCAATCCCGTCCGAGGCTATTTTCCGGAAAAATCCACGCTGCACAGACGCATCGACAAGATCATAACTGAAACTGAATACAAGTGTATCCCCGTAAGAGCAGATCGTTCCTTTCAGATGCTGCCCCTTTGACATGGCAAGAAATGCATGAAACATTTCCACATAAGGGCGGTACTCTTCTGTCACGGAAATATTGCCGATATTTGTGATCGTCGCAGTATTGGCAAGTGCAGAAGTTGTATATACATACTTCATTGCAAGGTTTTTCAGGAAAAGCGGCACAACTCTTGCAATCAGCAGTTTTTCATTGGAAACGTTATAGGAAAACAGCTTTTCAAGATTTTCCCGGTTGATCTGGCTTCGCAGGCTTTCCTTCACGATTGCAGCCACCTCTGCAAACGTATAGGTCTCTTTGGTCGGATGAAATTCTGCGGACACCATGACAAAAAAGTTTTTCGTGGTAATAGAATTAAAATACGGCCGCAGATTAACCGGCACCGCAACACGGATCGGACACTTTGACGGCATGCCGTGCAGACATTCTGTATAAACGCTCCAGATGTACACACTTACCAGATATTCGTTGATACTGATTCCCATCGCATGACAGACCCTTTTCAACTCCGGTATTTTCATATAACCGTGCATCACGCCGAACTCGCCCGGTCTTAACTTTTCTCCACGGATCAGATATGCCTTTTTTGTCTGGTATCCTTTTGCGGAACTTTTTTTGTAATTTTTTAAGAAACTGTCTTCCCGGTTCAAAGACGTATCAACACTTAATGAATCTCCCAGCTTTTCCTGCAGGTCTTTATGTGCCAGACGCAGATACTGGTAAGTCAGCTCTTTTAAGAAATTAATTCCTCCCATTCCATCCGTCAAAACATGGAATACTTCCAGATTGATCCTGCATTTATAATAGGTCACACGGAACATATAACTGCGGTTTTTATTCTGCTGGATATATCTGCATGGAAAATTGTTCTCCATGCGAACCTTTGGCGCCGCTTTTCCGTTTTCCTCAAAATAATACCAGAACACCCCCTGCCGCAGTCTTAAGTTAAACCCGTCAAACTTCGGAAGCACCATATCAAGTGCCCTCTGCAGTAATTCCGGATTGATCTCCTCTTTCAGTGTAACACTGATCCTGTACACATTGCTCATGCTCTCCCCGGCAATGACCGGAAAAAGGTGTGCTGTATTATCAAGTCTGTCCCAACGGATATCACGGTTTGTCGGAACTCCTTTACTCTGTTTTTTCATATATTCCTCGTTTCTGCATATTTTACAGGCAGGCTGGGTTTCTGTTTTTTCTTCTCTCCCCCCGCTCATAAAATACACAATCTATTGTATGCAATTATAAAATAACCTGACATAAAATACAAGTTTGGGCATATCAAAATT
>SKEB01001434.1_pt1 | contig 9945 bp, 6 predicted proteins | sample 4826561 | NCBI WGS metagenome assembly SKEB01 (sample SAMN11008820, study PRJNA524170) | human gut metagenome | biome: Human fecal sample; material: Feces; isolation source: fecal sample from pouch patient p17 | host: Homo sapiens | place: Israel: Tel-Aviv | collected 2016-03-29 | reverse complement strand
CAATTATGATACCTTAATTATATCAGATATATGATTTTACGACCACTTTTTCAGTGGCGTCCTTGCAGAAGTGGGAGTCTCAACTCAGACTGAGATGAATGCATACTTTTTTATAAATGACTTGCCCACTCCCACCCACCTTGTTATACTCTCTATGTAACCTTTTCCCATCACGCATGTAAGATCGATCTAATGCGTGATTTATGACTTTGGGGAGATATTTATAATTATTGGAGGAACAGACATATGATTTATTTTCGCTCAGACTACAGCCAGGGCGCACATCCAAAAGTCATGGATGCACTGATAAAAACAAATTTTGAACACACAGACGGATACGGATTAGACGAACACTGTGAACACGCAGCCCGTATGGTACAGGATCTGATTGACAATCATGATTGTCATGTGCATATGATGGTAGGCGGCACACCATGTAATGTAACCACGATTGCCGCTAGTCTGAAACCATACGAATCAGTAGTAAGTGTGCGCGGTGGACATGCTTATTTCCATGAAACCGGTGCCGTAGAAGGCACAGGACACCGCATTGTCACCATGGAAGGTACCAATGGAAAACTGACACCGGAAATGATCGATCAGGCGTGGGAAGAATATGAGGACGAACATACACCGATTCCTAAACTTTGCTATATCTCACAGCCCACCGAACTTGGAACGATTTACAGCAAAGCTGAAATGACCGCCCTTTCTGAAAAATGTAAGGCACACAACATGCTGCTTTATGTAGACGGTGCCAGACTCGGCTGCGCCCTGACATGTCGTGACAATGATCTGACCATTCAGGAACTGGCAACGCTCTGTGATGCTTTTTATATCGGCGGAACAAAAAACGGAGCTCTTTTCGGAGAAGCACTGGTTATCTTAAATGATACTATGAATGATCATTTCCGTTGGATGATCAAACGTCAATGCGGTCTGCTGGCAAAAGGACGGCTCATCGGTGTTCAGTTTGAAGTACTGCTGGAAGGCGGCATGGACAGCATCTATTTTTCCATGGCATCCCATGCCAATGAAATGGCTGCTCTCCTGCGCGACTCTCTGACAGAACTTGGTGTACCGTTCTTCGGAAGTTCCCAGACAAACCAGATTTTCCCGGTTCTTCCGACTGCTGTTGTGAAAGAGCTGGAAAAAGACTTTTTCTTTTATGAATGGGCACCGGAGAAAAATGGTATGATTCCAATCCGTCTGGTCACCGCCTGGGGCACAACAAAAGATGATGTGGAATCATTTTTACATACCATCAAAAAATTACTTTCATAGAAACAGCTAAGACGTCTTCTATCAGTCGAACGCACCGGTTCTCACGTGCGTTCGACTTAATTTAAGCCAAACACACATAAAATCCGGTGCGTCATTCCATTCAGTATAAGCTCTTATATTTTTCTTACAATCACTGCATATCCCGATTCTGCCCAAGTGGCAAAGAACCTTTTTAATGAGCAAACTGGCTGTTATATAACTTATAATAAAACCCTTTCTGTTCCAGCAGTTCCTCATGATTTCCCTGCTCGATGATACTTCCATCCTTCATCACCAGAATCCGGTCTGCATTCTGAATCGTGGACAGACGATGCGCCACGATGAAGCTGGTCCGTCCTTTCATCAATTTTGCAAATGCATCCTGAATCTTGATCTCGGTTCTCGTATCAATGGAAGAAGTTGCTTCATCCAGGATCAGCATCGGCGGCTGACACAACATTACCCGCGCAATGGAAAGCAGCTGCTTCTGTCCCTGGGACAGGCTTCCACCATCTTCTCCGATCACAGTATCGTAACCATCCGACAAACGCTTGATAAACCCATGTGCATGGCAGGCTTTTGCTGCTGCGATCACTTCTTCATCAGTGGCATCCGGACGTCCCATTCGGATATTGTCCCGAATAGTACCTGCCTGCAGCCAGGTATCCTGCAGCACCATACCATAGTTTTCACGGAGACTGTGTCGTGTCACATGCCGGATATCCTGATCTTCCACGCACACAGAGCCGGCATTGACATCATAGAAGCGCATCAGCAGATTGATCAGTGTCGTTTTTCCGCATCCGGTCGGACCTACAATCGCAATGGTCTGTCCCGGTTCCACCTCCAGATTCAGATCCTCGATCAGTTTTTGCTCCGGCAGATAAGAGAACGCTACCTTTTTCAAGTTTACTTTTCCCTCTATCTGATGCAGTACAACTGCATCCTTATCATCCGGAATTTCTACTTTTTCTTCAATCAGCTCAAAAATACGTGCCGCACATGCCAATGCATTCTGCAGTTCTGTAATAACACCGGAAATCTCATTAAACGGTTTCGTATACTGGTTGGCATAACTCAGAAAGCAGGAAAGACCGCCGACCGACATGCCGCCTGCGATAACACTTAATGCGCCTGCCAGCGCCACGCCTGCATATACCAGACTATTGACAAAACGGGTACACGGATTTGTCAATGAAGAAAAGAAGGTTGCACGCAGAGAACAGTTCTGCAGCCGTTCATTAATCTCATCAAACTGTTCCAGTGCTTCATCCTCATGAGAAAATGCCTGTACGATTTTCTGATTTCCTACCATTTCATCAATCAGTGCTGTCTGCTCTGCTCTTGTCTCCGACTGCAACCGGAACATATCATACGTCCGTTTTGCAATAAATCTCGCCACAAACAATGAAATCGGTGTCAGACCGACTACCACCAGCGTAATACCCGGATGAATGGTCAGCATAAAGATCAACGTACCGATAATTGTGACCACACCGGTAAACAGCTGGGTAAATCCCATCAGCAGACCATCCGCAAACTGATCTACATCCGCAATAACACGACTGACAATCTCACCATAGGAATGTGCATCCATATATTTTAGCGGTAGTTTCTGAATTCTGATAAATGCCTGGTTCCGCACATCACGCACTACCTGATACGTTACTTTGTTGTTGATGGTGTTCATGATCCACTGCAGCACTGCGGTGCTCACCGCAAGAATGGCAATTTCCACCAAAAGCTTTGTAATGCTGACAAAATCAACATTTCCACGATCAATGATAAAATCAATGGCACGTCCTACCAAAATCGGAATATATAAGGTCAGAGCCACTGTTACCGCTGCCAGCACAATGGATGCCAGCATCCAAAAACGATAAGTTCCGATATATTGCAACACTTTTTTTAACGTGTTCATCTGTGATCCGGACTTTTTCACAAGTTGTCCCTCCTCTTGCATTTTCATTCACATAAACTTCCCTGTTCGCAACACTTTATTTCGTCCGTTTATACTGTGAATCATAAATTTCTCTGTATACTTCGCAGGTATTCATCAATTCCTCATGGGTACCGATACCAACCACCGAACCGTCATCCAGTACAACAATCTTGTCCGCATATTGAATAGCGGAAGTTCGCTGGGAAACGATAAACAGTGTCGGTTTATGTTGCATGGATCCGATGGCCATACGAAGTGCCGCATCTGTTGCAAAGTCCAATGCTGAGGAACTATCATCCAGGATCAGAATCTCCGGCTGTTTTACCAGAGCGCGGGCGATGGTAAGACGCTGCCGCTGTCCCCCTGAAAAATTCTTTCCACCCTGTTCTACTTCTGTATCCAGACCTTTTTCTTTCTTTGATACTACATCTTTTGCCTGGGCAATCTCCAGTGCCGCAAAAATATCCTCATCCGTAGCATCCGGTTTGCCCCACTGCATATTGGAGCGGATGGTTCCGGCAAATAATACCGATTTCTGTGGAACCACACCAATCTTGTCTCTGAGCTCTGTCAGACCATAGGTGCATACATTTCTGCCATCCACATACACCGCACCGGAACTGCAGTCATAAAAACGTGAAATCAGATTTACCAGCGAAGATTTTCCGGAACCGGTTCCACCGATGATACCGATGGTCTCTCCCGGACGGACATTCAGAGTGATATCACTGACCGCTTCCTGCGCCGCATCCGGATAGCGGATTCCCGCATGTTCGAATACCACACTGTATGCTGACTTACCGGCTTCACCATCGCCAGACACCGTCGCTGCTCCGTCTTTAACAGAAGGCTCTACTTCCAGTACGGACTGGATACGGTTTCCACATGCTACCGATTTTGTAATATTGATGATCAGATTGGCCAACTTGATCAGTTCTGTCAAAATCTGAGACATATAGTTGTACAGTGCAACAACCGCCCCCTGGGTAATAATCCCCATATCCACACGTATGGCACCAATCCAGATCAGTGCAATGATTGCCACATTAATGATCACATATGTCAAAGGATTCAACAAAGCGGAAATACGTCCCACAAACTTCTGTGTATCTGTCAGTGTCTGATTCTGCTTCTGAAATTCCGCTTCCTGCTCTTCTTCTTTGCAGAATGCACGCAGGACACGAACACCGGTCAGATTTTCTCTTGTCAGCCCCAGTACTTTATCCAGACGGTTCTGTACCTTCCTGTACAATGGAATACATGCAAGCATTACGCCAAATACAACCACTGCCAGTGCCGGGATTCCCACGACAAACACCAGTGCCGCCTTCACATCAATGGTAAATGCCATGACCATGGCACCAATTACGACAAACGGAGAACGCAGCAGCAAACGCAGGGTGAGATTTACACCATTCTGTACCTGATTCATATCACTCGTCATACGGGTGATCAATGTGGATGTTCCCTGGGTATCCAGTTCTGCATAGGACAGTTTCTGGATATGTCCAAATAGTACATGACGGATCGTTGTCACAAATCCAACGGCTGCCTTTGCGGCAAAATACTGTGCCGTGACAGAAAATGCCAGGCCGATCAATCCGAGCAAAACAAGAACGAGGCACATCTTTACGACGTAGCCTCGATCCTGATTTCCGATACCGGTATCAATGATGGCTGCTACTACCAGAGGCACAAATAATTCCAACGTAGCCTCCAGTAGTTTGAACAGTGGTCCCAGTACCGATTCTTTCTTATATTCTTTTAAATAACAAAGCAATTTTTTCATAATTTCTTATGTTTCTCCCACATTTCTTTGTAAAGCGGACATTCGCAATCCGCTTTCGCTACTTGCTCATGAACGCAGTCGCTTTGCGACCTGTCAGTGGGAGCTTTTAACTCCCACTGACATAAGCATCCCCCTTACCCACCGCTTAGTGCTCTACGCATTTGAAGCGGGGGAATGCTTATTCTGCGTTCACATCACTGTAATGCAAGAATTCTTCATAATCTGTTAATTATTAACTCCATGATGCACTGGAATCGTATCTTTGGAAATCGGATAAAAAGAATATCCATTATTCTTTCCATAGGTAATGATACTCTGCAATGCGTCTGCAGATGTCTGTTTTGCGGAAGTATCATGCATCAGCACCACATTATTACGATTATGCTTGAATCCACCGGTAACATTTTTAATGATCAGATTGACCGGACGGTTATTTCCTTCCGCATCGCCGGAAGATACATTCCAGTCCATATACATCAGGCCACTGTCTGTAACGGTCTGTACCAGCTGGGACATTACACCCACACAATACTTCTCACTGACTGTATTGGAACTTCCACCCGGAAAACGGACCACATAAGCATCATACCCGGTATCTTCCTTCAACTTGTTCTTCAACTTGTTGATATTCTCCATAGAAGCTTCTTTGGAAGTATAAATCTGACTGTAATCATGGGAATAACCATGAATACCGATCGTGTGTCCCTCATCGATCATTCTTTTGATGATTGGAAGTTTATCTTCATCATAATCGCAGATAAAAAAGGTTGCTTTAATGCCATTTGCCTTCAGTGTATCCAAAACTCGGACTGTCACATCAGAACTCGGACCGTCATCAAAGGTCAGATAAATGGAATCTCCCGGATTGGTCTCCACCTCCTCTACCTTCACAGTCCGTGTAGCCTGTGATACATTTCCGCTGGAGTCTGTTGCCGTATAGGTCACAGTATAGGTGCCCGGCCGGTAGACATCCACATAGCCGCTTTTCACCAGATTGGCCGTGATATCACCATCCCGGTCATCCGTTGCTGTTGCACCTGCATCCTCATATTTTTCCAGTTCTTTGACTGTCACAGAAGATTCACCATTTAAAGTAATCTCCGGTGCTGACGTATCCTGCAAAATGATCTGACGATCCATTGAACCGGTATTACCATGGCTGTCTGTCACCTCATAATGCACCTGCATGGTATAATCATTCACTTTTTCTTTTGTGATCTTGATATCCTTTGACACATCACCGTCACAGCCATCCTGTGCCGTAGCTCCTGCTTCCTGATATTCTTCAAAGCTGCCTACAATTACTGTGGCATCTCCGTTTAACGCAATCACCGGAGCTGCATGATCGATCACCTTAACGATACGCTCTTTGGATACTTTTCGTTTCTTGTATTTCAGCTGATACTCCACATGATAAGTACCAAGCTTTGATGTATCCACATTGCTGGTGGTCATCACCAGATCACTGATATCCTCATCTTTTGCGCTGGCTTTTACACCTGGATCCACAAATTCACTGCCACATTCCACCTGCATTTCTTCCTCGCCGTTCAAAGTGATGATCGGGCTGGCACCAACCAGCGGGCTGATGGCCATTATAAAAATACAAAGCCCAATCAGCACCAGCACCGCTGCACCCATCAGGCGTTTTTCCTGTTCACTTTTAAAAACTTTGCCAATAATCTCCTTTATTTTATCCATTTTGAATTTCCCTTAGTATCTCCTTTTATCTATATGCATCAAACGGGCTTTCATGCGCCCGCTGATTATCATAGCACAGATTTCAGAAAAAAACATTTAAGTTTGTGTTAATTTTTTCTGACACAATATGGGAACATACACAGTTTTTTCCAACACAGTTTTTTCCAACACACTTTTTTTTGCATATGTTCACCTTTCACTGTGCGGTAAAATTCAGATACTGTGCCGCATCCTGCACAAATTCTTCCTGGTTCACTGCTCCGCCCAGCAGCTTTCTAGTCAGGTTCCGCCAGTTATCACCATCCTCCTTCTCCAACACGGCATACCACAAAGGTGTGTAGTGAACTGCCTGATCCAGCTGCTCATGGAACTGCCGTACAGCCAGTGCTTCCTCTGACGGTGCCTCAAGACCGCTGTCTTTTACAAAATCCACATAATCATACTGTGTCACATTGCGCTCATTTACCCGTTTTGCAAATTCCAGGCAGAGCTGTGCTGCCTCATCCGGATAGTTTGTATTCGAACTGATACAAAGCCCCGGAGTCAGGGTATGATTGATATCTACCATATATTGTGCATAGGAATCATCATAGGCCGCATTGCAGCTTGGAAACTGTTCCATACTGAGCGCATCTGCCCCCATCTCATCCAGCAAATGATAAACAATGGTTGACTGATGTGGAAAAAGCACAGCTTTCCCATCTGCAAAATTCTGCACTGCTTCTACTTCTCCGATTTCCAGAAATTTTTCAGGGAAAGCATTCATCTCTTTTAGCTGCATCAGTTTTTCTGCTGCCTGAGTAAACACCGGAGCGGAAAAATCCAGTTCCCCGGAAGCCAGTTTTTCCTGTGCATAAGGATCCATACGGTTTACGATCACCGTATAGAGCAATTCTCCCAGCCAACTATCCTTGTCCCCCAGCTCTATAGCAGCATATTCTGTCCCATGTGCTTCATTATACATATTGACCTGCTGCACCAGTGCCACCAGTTCTTCCCATGTATGTGGCACCGTAAGTCCCATCTCCTGCATGAGATTCCGGTTGCAGTAGGTAACGGCATATGCCTCCACCAGACACGGGATGATATAATTGTGTCCATCTTGATAAGGCAGCACATAATTATCTGCAAACTTTGTCTCCGATGCTTCCAGATATTTTTCCACCGGCAGACAGGCATTCGCATCAAACAGAAAATTCGGATAATTTCCTCCCCAGACGGCAAAAACATCCGGCAGTTCATTACATACCAGCGCGATCTTCAGCTTGTCTTTGATCTGTTCTGTGGAATACGTCTTCAATTCAATGTCATAACCATACTCCTCCGCCAGTTCTTCCCACAGATCTACATAATAGGTTCCCGGTGTATTTTCATCAAAAAAAGCCCAGACCGACAGGGATACCTTTTCCCCGGAATCTGTCTGAACATTCGCAGCTTCTGACGTTTTTGGCTGCACTGCAGTTTTGCATCCGCTGCACAGCATAACTGTTCCAAGCGAAATTACCAGCAGCAGAGCTGTAAGCAGACTTCCCATGATATCATTTTTCTTTTTTACTCTGTATTTTTTCATCCTGTTTCCTTTTTCTTTTTTACTTTATCCGCGCTCACAATACCATCTGACAAATCCCGCCATCTTCCACTCAACAGATGGTATCTCATACTGATGATTGTCTCTTTCTGTGCTTTATTTTTACATGAAACCCCTGCTTCGTCAAGTTCCGATTCGTATTCGAACCTTCAATAACAAAACCCCCAGACAACATACATTGCCCGGGGGTCCTGTCTCACTTGTTTGCTTCACTTTTTTATAGATAACATCAGATTGTTTTTGCAAAATCCTCTGCTTCTTCGCTGCCTTTTGCTTCCTGTTCTGCAATCCAGTCTGCATTGTATTTGTGATCTTTTACAAATGCGATGATCACAATCACATTGATCAGAGCCAGACATGCATCAATGGCATATGCGTAACGGATGTTTCCACCTGTCATATTCATAACTGCGCCGTTGATGGCAAAGGTCAGTGCTGTAATGATACCCTGGATTGGGAACAGTACCGAATTTACTTTATCAAATCCTTTTCTTCCGAATACAGATGCCGGAAGAGAAGTGGTGAAGTTTGCACTTCCGCCGATACCGATACCGATCATAACGATAGAGATCCAGAAGCCTGCCATCGTATCTGTGAAGTTGAATAATAATGCACATGCATACCAGCATCCAAATACGATCATTGCTTTCTTTGTTCCAAGTTTCTGATCCAGCACACCGATCAGGAAAGATCCGACAACACCTACGATGGCACATGCAGACATAATACTTGCAGCTACGGTAATAGAGAATCCAAATCCGTTTGTAGTACGGTTGATCATCTGTGACATGGTTCCTACGGAGCAGATCTGGAATACACCGGTTACCAGTGCAACAATCCATACCTGATCACATTTTAACAATTTTCCAATTGTCCAGCCGCCATCTTTATCGCTGTCTGCCCCATCAGAAGTATCATAAAATTCATCATATACTTCTTTGGATACATGGTCCGGATAATAGCCACGCTCAAACGGAGTATCACGGATAAATAAAATTCCGACAATACCAAGGATGATACATCCGATAGAAATCGGGTAACATGCACGGGTTACTCCGAATCTTCCAACCAGGAACAGGATCAGTGGTACATAGATTGCTGTTGCAAGGTTGTGTCCCATAGTTGTATATCCCATAACGATTCCTTTTTTCTTAGGAAACCAGTTTGCAACCAGCACACCGCCGCACAGATAACCTGCTGACATGATGGTTCCGCAGGTAACTGCCATCATAATGGTATAAACAACCGGGTTCGGAGCATTCAGCACGCCGATGTATGTGATGCCGGCAATGATGCAGTTAATACCGGACATATATCTGGAACCGATCCTGCGGTTTAAGATACCGATTACGATAAACAGTGCCACACCTATAATTCCGGCTATGGAATTACAAGTGGAGATCGTTCCTGCCATTTTTGCACTTCCCAGCATATGTTCTGCAATTTTTCCTGCAATGTTGTTACTTCCGTCGTTGATCATTCCTACATAAAACCAGAACATCAGCATCATGTAAATAATATGGAACCAACCATGTACGCCAAACGCAACCACTGAATTTTGATTGTCTTTTTTCTTCATGTTTCAATTTTCCTCCCAATAATAAATACTTTTTCTGCACGAAAAACCCTAACTCCTTCGTGCTCTTCAAACCTCCTTTATTG
>SKEB01001431.1_pt1 | contig 9953 bp, 6 predicted proteins | sample 4826561 | NCBI WGS metagenome assembly SKEB01 (sample SAMN11008820, study PRJNA524170) | human gut metagenome | biome: Human fecal sample; material: Feces; isolation source: fecal sample from pouch patient p17 | host: Homo sapiens | place: Israel: Tel-Aviv | collected 2016-03-29 | reverse complement strand
GATCTGATCAGTGATGGAATCGCAAAGAAAGATATTGATCTGAGTGAGTTGCAGCTGATTTATTTTACTTATAATTTTGTGACGGATCCATTGGGCGGCACAAAAGGGGATACCGCAGAATACAACAGTGCAGAGGCGAAAGGCAGTTTTCTGAATTTTGGCGGTAATTATGAGATGGCAGCCCGGAGAATGAGCCAGTGGGTCGGCGCGGTAAAGGAAGCGGATGTTCCGTATACGGATGCTGAGAAAGTGGAGCAGGCAGGACTGAAAGACAGTTATGCTTACAGCCGTGATGTGGCGCATCTGGAAAATGCATACTGCATGAGCCTGAAGGAAGATACGGATGGTGTGAAGGCACAGATCATGGATCATGGTGCGGTAGGTGTGATGTATGATCATCTGGATAAGGCGATGGCGAAGAATCAGAAAGGGGAATATACCTACTATGATGCCGAAGCCAGTGGCAACGGACATGCGGCTATGATCGTTGGCTGGGATGATGATTATTCCAGAGACAATTTTGCAGGATATGCAAAACCGGCACAGAATGGTGCGTGGCTGATCCGAAACAGCTGGGGATCTTACTGTGATTATTTCTGGATGTCTTACGAGACGGTTTCCCTCGGTGAGGCTGCATGGGCGTTTGATTTTGATACTACGAATGCGTATGATAATAATTATCAGCTGGATGGTGGTCTGAACGCATATCCGACAGAGTTTGACACGCTTGCGAATGTATTTACGGTTCAGGATGCAAAGGCTGGTGTGGAAGCAGAAGAACTGAGAGCAGTCAATGTATCTATGATGCACAATGCGGATGTATCTTATACGATCAGTGTTTATACAGATTTGAAGGATCCAAAAGATCCGACCAGCGGCACAAAGCAGGAAAAGGCAACGACAACCGGTGAGACTTCTTATGCCGGTATCTATACCATTCCGCTGGAGAATGCTGTGGAGCTGCAGCCGGGAACGACATTTTCTGTTGTAGTCCAGACGGATATCAATGCGGTAGAGTGTGAGCTGGAGATGTCCATCGAGGATGGAGGCCAGGTCATCTGGTCCTGTGATGTCAGCAACGGAAATGAAAAGACGTTTTATCAGTACCACAATAAGTTTTATGCATATCCATATGGAAATGCCTGCATCAAGGCACTGACGTCAGAGGTGAAGAATCCTGCTAATAAAACCGGTATTTATACTGAAAATGGCGAGGATGTCTACTATGTAGACGGAACGCGCCGGCATGATACCGGTCTTGTGGAGGTAGATGGCGTACGCTACTATATGAATGACGGTGTTGTACAGAAGGAAGAAACGGTTGTTATGCAGGAGGATGGCACCTGGGTATACATTAATGAAGATGGTGTCGCAGATGATTCTTACTGTGGTTTTGTTTCTTACGGCGGAAGCTGGTGGGAGATTCGAAACGGTGTGATTGATTTTTCTGTAAACAGTGTGGATGAAGGTATTGTCAATGGTGAATATGGCTGGTGGAATGTGGTAAATGGCCGTGTGGATATGGGAAATACGGTCGCACAGAATGCCGGTGGCTGGTGGTGTATCCGGAATGGTAAGGTAGATTTCTCCTATACCGGAGTCGCACAGAATGCCGGCGGCTGGTGGAGAATCGAAAACGGCATGGTGAATTTTGCTTATAACGGTGTGGTAAACAGTGAGTATGGCTGGTGGTTCATCCGCAACGGCAGCATTGATTTTACTTATACCGGTCTGGCGCAGAATGAATATGGCTGGTGGAGAATCGTCAACGGAACGATTGATTTTGGCTGCAACAGCGTCGTAAACAGTGAATATGGCTGGTGGTATGTCAGAAATGGCCAGGTTGATTTCGGTTATACAGGTGTTGCGCAGAATGAATATGGCTGGTGGAGAATCGAAAACGGTGCCTTGAATTTTGGTTTTACCGGTCTGGCACAGAATGAATACGGCTGGTGGTATATCCGCAGTGGTATGCTGGATTTCTCCTATACCGGATATGTGAACTGGTATGGAACTGCGTATCGTGTACAGAACGGTCAGGTGATCTTTTAACCGGATCAGGGGAATCTTGTAGAAGTGGTTTCGCAAAACGATTTCAGGGAATGATTTTTATTTCATACTTATAGTGTGAATTAACTATACGGTTTGAATGGAGATTGATTTATGAGAAATTAAAGGTTAACTCCTTCTTGCACGAACAAGCGTTCTTTTGTATAATGTAGTTGTAAAGATTTGAGTTGAAAAATGTGGAGTTTGTAGCAAAAAATTACGAACTCTGGAGTCTGTTTGCCTGTGAATGTATATTGTAAAATTCACGGCGTATGCTATAATAAGATCATAAAGATATAATTATTTATTAGTAGCTTTCAGTTACTTTGTTTTGATTAGGGACATTCCCTTGAGAATTATCAGGGAATGTTGGATCACTTTCCCTGTTCATATAGATAATTAAAAATCTGCTATTACGCAGGGAAAGAGAGAAACGAAAGGTAATGGATTTAGGAAAGGTAGTTATTACCCTCAAAGAAAAAGAGGAAAAAGTCAAAGACCTTCGTCCAATAGATGATGTATTCTTTGAAGTTTTGGCAAATGACGTTAATTTCTGTCAGGAAATGCTGCAGATTCTTCTTGAAGATAAGAATCTTGTTGTTAAAGACGTTGTTGTGCAAAGCAGTGAAAGAAATCTATATGGTCGATCGGTGCGATTAGATGCTTTATGTGTCTTGGGAAATGGAAAGAAGTGTAATGTCGAGGTACAACGCTCGGATAATGATGATCATCTCCGCAGAGTGAGATTTAATGCAGCTAGTATTGCGGTGAAAGATTCTCAGGAAGGTGAAAAATTCGAGCAGATTGAAGATATTATTGTAGTGTACATTTCCCAGTTTGATATTTTCAAAGCCGATCGTGTACTATACCATGTGGATAGTACAATCCGAGAAACGGGTAATCGTGTTGATGATGGTCTTTACAGAGTTTTTGTTAATACGGAAGTAAAAGACGGAACTACAGTTTCGGAGTATATGGAATGTTTCCTTAAAAAGGAAGTTAACAACTCGAAATTTCCGGCATTTACGAAAAGAATGAACGCTTTAAAGCATGAAGAAAGGGGGCTGAATGCCGTGTGTGAAGTAATGGAAAAGTATGAACAGAAAGCTGTTGAGGAAGGACTTTCTTTATTTGAAAAAGCAATTACAATGCTTGCGAGCGGGAAATCGCCTTCTGAGGTGGTGCTTACGGGTGTCCCTCAAAACATTGTAGATCGTGCTAGTCGCGCTATGAAACCTAAACTTAATAAGTAGAAAGTTGGCAGTAATGAAAGGATCATCTCAAACCGAGGTGATCCTTTTTCTATGCAAACTTTTTGATATCACATATAATTACTTATTTTCCACCAAAGTCATTGCAATAAAATCTCCACCAGATTCAGCGCAATAGCTTTGTTGCGTTGACTTTGAAAAATTACCTTTTTGAGAAAAAGAAGGTTAGCCACATCACACTTGTTGACATCTTTCAGCATGTCCACTATAATAAACACAAAAAGAATACGCTTGGTATACCAAACGGAATCATACAATTTGAACGAGGCGCAAAGCGACTGCGTTCATGAGCAAGTAGCGAAAGCGGATTGCGAATGTCCGCTTGACTATGGATTTTGATTTTATTGTAGAAGAAGAGGAGGAATGAACTGGTGGAAGCAAATGCAAAGAAGTTTTTTTCATCGGTAGCGATTTCCGGGCTGGAAGCGGTGACTGCAAAGCGCAGATATCTGACCAAATGTGAGCCGAAGGTCATGGAGATCGATGATGAAGAGAAGATTGTGAAGACTGCCTGTCGTGCCTGCATCGCAAACTGTGGTGTTCTGGCGCATGTGAAGAATGGCCGCGTCATCAAGCTGGAGGGAAATCCGGTGGATCCGATGAGCCAGGGACGTATGTGTGCAAAGGGTCTGGCTGGTATTCAGGCACTGTACCATCCGAACCGTAATAAGTATCCGTTGTTGCGCGTTGGTGAACGTGGAGGCGGACGATGGAGACGTATCAGCTGGGATGAGGCACTGACCCGTGTGGCGGAAAAAGCTATGGAAACCCGTGAAAAATATGGTGCGGAAGCGTTGTTCTGTACCACAGGCGGCGGTGGTAATCCGGAATTCTGGAGTATCGCCCGTTTCTGTAATGTATTCGGAACGCCGAACTGGTATGAGCCGGGCTGCGCGCAGTGTTATCTGCCGCGTGTGCTGTCCTGTGCCATGATGTATGGTGGTGCGGATTCCAGTATCGCGGATTCCAATGCACTGGAACTGTATGATTATGAGAATGCACAGATCAAATGTCTGGTGTTGTGGGGGGCAGGTCCTGCTTATTCCGCACCGGCCAGCGGCGGTCGTATGGTCAACGAACTGCGTGCGAAGGGTGTAAAGACGATCTGTATTGATCCGCGTTTTACACCGGATGCGGCAAAGGCAGATATCTGGCTGCCGATCCGTCCGGGTACGGATGTAGCGCTGCAGATGGCATGGATCCGCTATATTCTGGAAAATCGCAGATATGATGAAGAATTTGTGACACGCTGGACAAACCTGCCGTATCTGGTAGAGGTGGAAAGCCGCTTCCTTGCCCGTGCGAAAAAGGGTGAGAACGGTGCACCGGATACGTTTTATGTATGGGATGAGAAGACAGCGTCCATGCAGCCGATGGAGTATCCGTATGATGAGACGTTATCCCCGGCGTTATGGGGCACATATGAAGTAGACGGAAAAGTATACAAGACCGGTATGCAGTTACTGTATGAGCGCTGTGAGGAGTTTACGCTGGAGAAAGCGGCAGAGATCTGCTGGCTGGATGCAGACCGTATCAAAGCTGCGATCGAGATGTATCTGGAGAATGCACCGAGCGGTATCTGCCTTGGTGTGGCAACGGACCAGACACCGAACTCTGTACAGGCTGCCATGGCTGCGGATACGATTGATTTTCTGATGGGTAACCTGGAGAAACCGGGTGCGCTGATGCAGCGTTTCCGTACCAGCGGTGTACTGAAAGTACCGAATTATCCGGTGCCGGTTGCATTGAAGTGTCTGCCGCCGGAGCAGTTGAAGAAACGTCTGGGAGGAAGAGAGCACAAGGGCTTAAGTATCTGGTATGCGGGACATCCGGGCAGCGTGCTGAACGCGATCCTGACAGAGAAACCGTATCAGCCGCGGATGTGGATCGACCGTTCCGGTAACAAACTCGGTGTGCTGGCAGAATCCGGCCGTTGGGCAGAGGCAATTGAAAAGCTTGATTTTATCGTACATATGTATATGTATCCGACCTCTTTTTCCTGCTATGCAGATATTTTGCTGCCGACGGAGGAGTGGCTTGAGACGGATATGATCGTTGAAACCTGTAATATGCTGGTAGCCAGACAGCAGGTTGTCCACCTCTGGGAGACGATGGATGAGACGCTGATCTGGTCCCGCCTGGCTAAAAAATGTGCCGAGCTCGGTCATGAGATGTGTCAGAAAGCTTTTGATCCGGAATTTATGGGAGATCAGCTTCCGTATTGGGATTCCATGGATGAGTTTTTTGATCATCTGACACCGGCCATCGGCATGACATGGGAAGAAATGAAGAAAAAAGCACCATTCGAATATATGTCCAAAGAAGAATGGAAGTCTTATTATGTATACAAGCAGATTGATGATGCGACAGGTCTGCCGAAAGGTTTTGATACACCGTCAAAGAAGATTGAAGTATATGTGGAGAGTATGATCACGCTGGGAAGAACCGGTCAGCCGTTTTTACCGGTTGAGTTTGAACCGGCAGATAAGGATTATGAACCGCTTCCGTATTATCTGGAGCCGGTGGAGAGTCCGGTCCGTGATGATGATACGGCCAGGGAGTATCCGCTCGTTATGACAAACGGCCGTGTACCGTTCTATCATCATTCGACGCTGCGTAATGCGGCTGCTATGCGTGAGCTGTATCCGGTTCCTGAGATCTGGATCTATCCGGATGTGGCAAAAGCGTATGGTATCGCACCGGGAGACTGGGTATGGGTAGAATCCAAGCGAGGCAAGATCCGTGCGAAAGCACTGGTCACAAAGGGAATCAATCCGGGAACGGTATGTATGGAGCGTTTCTGGCATCCGGAGACGATGAATACAAAGACGCATGGCTGGCAGGAGACAAACGTCAATGTTTTATCAAAATCAACCGCACCGTTTAACGATGTCGTTGGTACTCATACACTTCGTGCTTATCAGGTACGGATTTCGAAAGCAGACAGTGCGCCGGAAGGCATCTGGCAGAAACCGGAAGACTTTGTAAATTGGCTTCCGTTAGGTAAGGCATAAGGAACGGATAAGGAGACAAAGTGATGAAACAATATGCAATGGTTGTAGAGGCTGACCGCTGCATCGGCTGTAAAGGTGGATGCCAGGTTGCCTGCAAGACAGAAAATGAAGTGGCTCTGGGACGTTCCAGAAGCACGTTATATCATATGGGACCGACAGGTGTGTATCCGGATCTGCAGATGTACTTTCTGCCGGTAATGTGCCAGCAGTGTGAGGATCCGAGCTGTGTGGATGTATGTCCGACAGGCGCATGCTACAAGGATGAAGACGATGGAGTGATCTATATCGATCAGGATCTCTGCATCGGATGTCAGAGCTGTAAAAAGGCATGTCCGTTCCATGCGAACAATTTTAATAAAGAACTGCGTGTCATGGACAAATGTACCGGCTGTGTACAGCTGCGGGACGAAGGGGAAGAGCCTGCCTGTGTCAGAAATTGTGCAGGACGTGCGCTGCATTTCGGTGATATCAATGATCCGGAGAGTGAAGTATCCAGGCTTCTGGCAGCGAACGAAGGCCATGTATACACGCTGAAGGATGACAACGGAAATCATCCGTCCGGACGGTTTATCCTGAAGAATCAGAAATGGATCGACATGCTTCCGTTTGAATTTGAAGAAGCACTGCACAACGGTATGTACGAGGAGCCGGAAAGTGAAATGGCACATCGGATTTTTGAAGATCATTTGAAAAAAGCGAAAGTGGTGCGTACGGAAATGAATGAGGAAAAGGAGGCGGAAGTGGAATGAAGCAGGTGGAAGTAAGAAAAGAACTGGCAAGAGCCAGAGCAGGACTCTACCGTTTCCTTGGCGGCTTATATATCATGGAAGTAGATGAGGAGACGCTGGCGAACATGAAACAGATGCAGTTTCCGACTGACTGCGCCAATGAGGAACTGGCGGAAGCTTACAGAGGGCTGGCAAAGGCGATTGCGGATCTGAACAATGAGGATCTGGAGGATGTGGCTGCTGATTATGCCAAGACGTTTCTGGCAGCAGGAGAAGCAACCGGAGTGGCTGCCTTCCCGTATGAGTCCATTTATACGAACAAAAAACGTGAGATCGGCGGACGTACCGAGCAGGAGACGCTGGCTTTGTATGCGCTGCATGGCTGGGAGCCGAGTAAGGATATGTTCCGTACGATGAACGATCATATCGGTCTGGAACTGGAGTTTATGGCAGTTTTGTGTGAGGAAGAGTTACTGTCCTGTCAGACGGATAATGAAGATCGTGCGGCAATGTCTTCCCGTGACCAGAATGCGTTTTTATGCAAACATCTGAAATGGGTGGGAGCTTTCTGCATGGATATCAGCAAATATGCACAGACCGCGTTTTATCAGGCGGTAGGAAAAGTGACGAATGTATTTCTGGAGCAGGAGAGAGAAATGCTGGCAATGGGAGGTGCAATATGGGATATCGCGTAGATTACGACAAGATGAATGATATTCTGGCAGCCTGGTCAGAGGCTTATCATGTGTATGCACCGGCATGGGATCAGAGAAAGAAGAAAGTGCGTTATCGTGAGATTAAGACGGTGGATCAGATCGTGCTGGATCGTCAGGCAGATTTTTCACCGAAGGAAGCTTACTATCCGGTGTCACAGACCATGTTTTATTTTACCGATACGGAAGTGACTGAGAGTGAGCTTGCAGATGACAAAGGAATCATTGTGATTGCCCGTCCTTGTGATATCAACGGAATGGCAAGACTGGACTGTATTTTCATGGAAAATGGAGGTCATGCAGACTATTTCTATGCGAGACTGCGTGAGAAAGTAAAGGTAGTCATGCTGGAATGCAGGGAAAGCTTTGAACATTGCTTCTGTGTATCCATGGGAACGAATAAGACAGATCAGTATGACGCAGCGCTGCGCATTACAGAGAATGAAGTGCTGGTGGATATCAAAGATGAGACGCTGGGTGCGGCATTTGCATCAGCATCTGCCTGTGATTTCACACCGGAATATGTGCAGGAGAATCAGAAAAAACTGCATATTCCGCAGATTACAGACCGCAGCATGTTAAAACCGATCAGTGATCTGGAGTACTGGACACAGTATGATGAGAAATGTATGTCCTGTGGCGGATGTAATACTGTCTGTGGAACCTGCAGCTGTTTTGATACAGTAGATGTCATTTACCAGGAGGGAAGCCGCAGCGGTGAGCGCCGCAGAGTCTGGTCTTCCTGTATGCTGGAGTCCTATACGATGACAGCCGGTGGCAATCGTGCCCGCAAGACACCGGGAGCAAATATGCGATTTAAAGTGCTGCATAAGTTTTATGATTTTGCAGACCGTTTTGCAAAGGACGGAGCACACGGCATAGCCTGTGATGCACAGATGTGTGTCGGATGCGGCCGTTGTGATATGAGATGTCCGAAGCAGATTTCGTTCTTTGATGCGGTGGACGGTCTGGCAGCGGAAATTGAAAAAATGAATGCGGGAGAGGAGGCGTAAGACAATGGAAAATATTATGAAACCGGAACCGCATAAGATCGTGAGTGTTATCCGTCAGACTGCGGCAGAGTTTACGATTCGTGTGGCATGCGACAAAGATCCTGGATATGGACAGTTTTTCCAGCTGTCTCTGCCGAAAATCGGAGAGGCGCCGATCTCTGTCTGTGGAAAAGGACCGGGTTATGTGGAATTTACCATCCGTAAAGTCGGACGACTGACCGGTGGTGTGTTTGACCTGAAAGCCGGAGATACACTGTTTATGCGTGGACCGTACGGAAATGCATTTCCGGTGGATCAGTTTGAAAATAAGGATCTGCTGGTGATCTGTGGTGGTACCGGTATGTCACCGGTAAAAACCACGCTGACTCATTTTTATGATCATCCGGAAATCTGCAAATCGGTATATCTCATCGCCGGATTCAAGGATATCAACTGCGTGTTGTTCAACGAAGAACGTGCAAAATTTGCGGAGCGGTTCCACTGTACGTACTGTCTGGACAACTCCGAGGCACCTGGATTCCACAAAGGAATGGTAACGAAATTTATTCCGGATGTGCCGTTTGATACTTTCGAGGACTATAACGTAGTGATCGTAGGTCCGCCGCCAATGATGCGGTTTGCTGCACTGGAATGTATGAAATGCGGTGTTCCGGCAGAGAAAATCTGGGTATCCTTTGAACGTAAGATGTCCTGCGCAGTAGGAAAGTGCGGACATTGCAAGATCAATGAGACTTATGTCTGCCTGGAGGGTCCGGTATTTAACTATACGAAGGCCAAAGAACTTTTCGATTAGAAATTTTTTAATACGTTATTTTTTAATATGAAAACGAAGCATCCTGTCAGAACGCTAGACGTTCACTACCTTCGTTTCACAGCGTTTTTATCGCGCTCGTTCCCACGCCTGAAAAAGAGGTCGTTCCCACTCGCACAAAAACTTGTGAAACTCAGTCGTTCACTTAATCGCTTTCTCTGACAGGATGCTTCGTTTTCTGTATTTCTGTATTGAAATGCTCCGCTTTACATAATCAGCCAGCTTGTCCACTCACGCGGCAGCACGGCATGAATACAGGAAGATTAACACCAAAAGGTGTTTTTCTTTTTGGAAAAATAAGAAAAATTGTGTAATGTGCTGAAATTTTTGACAAGATTTTGTGTAATATAATGT
>SKEB01001427.1_pt1 | contig 9983 bp, 4 predicted proteins | sample 4826561 | NCBI WGS metagenome assembly SKEB01 (sample SAMN11008820, study PRJNA524170) | human gut metagenome | biome: Human fecal sample; material: Feces; isolation source: fecal sample from pouch patient p17 | host: Homo sapiens | place: Israel: Tel-Aviv | collected 2016-03-29 | reverse complement strand
AGATGAATGTGTTAAACAATCATCTTATTTTTTTAACTTTTTGAAAAGAGGAGTCATGAAGACACTAGAAAAAATAGACTATAAAAAATTTATTTTTCCAGTTTTACTTGGATTAGTTTTCTGGTTTACTGCACCTATCAGACCTGCTGGGGTTACCGTCCAGGCCTGGCACATGCTCGCAATCTTTATCGCCACCATTGTTGGTTGTATTACATTACCAATTGCAATTAGCGGCGTTACACTAATTGGTTTTACATTAACAATCTGCCTTGGCCTCGTACCATTAGCCGATAAAGTAGTTAATGGTAAATTAATTGAAAAAGGTGCTATTAACGCTTTTGCTAACAGTTCGGCCTGGTTAATTGTAATGGCATTTATGATTTCACGTGGAATCGTAAAAACTGGTTTAGGACGCAGGATTTCATTATACTTTATTAAATGGTTTGGGCAAAAATCATTGGGTCTTGGCTATGCAATCGGTGCAATTGATTTAATTGTTTCGCCCGCAACGCCTTCTAATGGCGCCAGAGCCGGTGGTGTGGTTTACCCTTTAATTGAATCATTGGCTGAAACTTACGACTCTAAGCCTAATGATCCCTCGAGAAAGAAAATGGGGGCCTATCTAATCTTCACGGAATTTCAGGTTAACATTATTACTTCGTCTCTCTTTATGACAGCTTGTGCACCTAACTTAATTGCTGTAGCACTTGCTGGTAAAGCAGGCGTTACACTCACTTGGATGCAATGGTTCATGGCTGCACTTGTGCCTGCTGCAATCTGTCTGCTTGTAATTCCATATTTTGTTTACAAGATCTACCCACCAGAAGTAAAGGAAACTCCTAATGCTAAGGAATGGGCAAATAAGCAACTTGAAGAACTAGGTAAAGCAACATTACCTGAAAAAATGATGGCGATTATTTTTGTGATTACCTTAGCACTTTGGATGCTTTCAAGCACGCTTGGAATAGATGCAACTTTGATTGCATTCATCTCTGTTGTGTTGCTTCTACTTACAGGTGTTCTTACTCCTAAAGATATTTTGGGTGAAACTGGTGCCTGGAACATTCTAATCTGGCTTTCAATTCTAGTTTTTATGGCTGAAAAATTAACTCAGTTTGGCTTCATCGGCTGGCTTTCAACTACTATTTCAAGTAGCATGAAGGGCGGTAACTGGTTAATCACTTTGATTATCTTAGCCCTTGTATTGTTCTACACCCACTACTTATTTGCCAGTGCAACAGCACATAACTCTGCAATGTTCTTGCCACTTTTAACTGTAGCAATTGCTGCTGGAGCACCTAAAGTTATGGCTGCACAATTCTTAGCTCTGTTTTCTGCAATCATGGGTTCAACTACTCATTATTCTAGTACCGCATCTTCGGTGCTTTCTTCAACTGGTTATGTTAAACAAAGTGAATGGTGGAAGATGAGTTTTATTTTCGGTATTTTCTACATCTTAGTTTATGGTGTAATCGGACTAGGATGGATGAAAGTTATCGGCATGTGGTAATTTTAAAAGCGAGCTTGAAAGGGCTTGCTTTTTCATTTCCCAGGAAATATTATTCCAAGCCCGTTTGCTTATGCTAAACTAGTTTTATTGGTTCTTTTATAAGATATTTTTTTGGAGGAAAAAATGACGACACTAGATAACGTCTTTCATTTAAACGATGCTCATACCACTATCAAACGTGAGTTAATTGCTGCTTTAACCACTTTTGTTAGTCTCTCCTACATCCTTTTTGTTAACCCTAATATTTTACACGCAGCTGGGATAGATAAAGGTGCTGCTTTCACAGTTACTGCAGTCTCAATCGCAATTGGTTGTTTTATCATGGGCTTTGTAGCTAACTACCCCATAGCTCTTGCGCCAACACTAGGTAGTGCTGCGTTCTTCGCTTACAATGTTTGTGGCGAAATGAAAATCAACTGGCAAACCGCATTAGCAGCTGTCTTAGTTGCATCTGTCTTGTTCATCTTAATCACAGTTTTAAAACTGCGTGAGAAAGTAGTCGATGCAATTCCGCAAGACTTAAAGTATGCTATTTCCGCCGGAATCGGTTTATTCATTGCTTTCATTGGCTTACAAAACGGCAAGCTCATTGTTAATAGTGATTCCAGCTTAGTAACTTTGGGCAAATTTAACTCACCTGCTGTCTGGATTACACTTTTTGGTTTAACCTTAACTGTCATCTTAATGGCAATGAATGTTCCAGGTTCAATTTTTATCGGGATGGTTGTGACGGCAATCTTTGGCATTCTTATTGGTCAAGTCGAGGTGCCTAAAGCAATCATTTCAACTGCTCCAAGCATTGCCCCAACCTTTGGTCAAGCTGTTTTTCATCTAAAAGATATTAATACACCTCAGCTGTTCATGGTCGTCTTGACATTTTTACTAGTTACTTTCTTTGATACTGCGGGTACTTTGATTGGTATGACTGAACAAGCTGGAATGGTAGATCAAGATGGCAAAATTCCACGTATCGGTAGAGCCTTCGTTTCTGACTCCCTAGCAATGGTTGAAGGCGCTGTTTTAGGAACTGCCCCTCTTGGTACATCAGTTGAATCCAGTGCCGGTATTGCAATGGGGGGACGAACAGGATTAACCGCAGTTTTTGTTGGTATTTTCTTCTTAATCTCAATGATTTTTAGTCCTTTATTAGCAGTTATTCCAACTACTGTTACTGCACCCGCCTTAATAATCGTAGGTGTTTTAATGGCTGGTAACCTTAAGAAAATTAACTGGGATAAGTTTGAAATTGCTTTTCCTGCATTTTTAACAGTTATCGGCATGCCACTTACCTACAGCATTTCAGACGGTTTAGCACTTGGAATGATTGCATACCCAATCACCATGATTGCCTCTAAGCAAGCTAAAAAGGTCTCACCGATGATGTACGTGCTGTTAGTAGTATTTGTCATCTTTTTCTTGATTACAAACATGTAGCTCAATTAGACTAGTCAAAAAGCCACTTCATAATGAAGTGGCTTTTTTCTTTACAGTATTCTAGAATTTATAAAAGATGATTATTATATATTTTTCCTAGCAAAAAACCAGTTAAAGTAGAAACTTAACTGGTCTTTTTTGTTACACATGTAACACAGCTTATTTTTCTTCATACCACTCAGTGTGATATACACCGTCACGGTCATTTCTGAAATAAGTGTGAGCACCAAAGTAATCTCGCTGTCCTTGAATCAGGTTAGCTGGAAGACTTGGGTTAAAAATGGATTCTAAATAATTAAGGGACGCACTTAAAGTTGGTGTAGGAATGCCAGCCTTAGTTGCTAATTCAAGTACTTTACGTAATGCAGGTAAATTCTTCTCCATTAAGTCTTTAAAGTAAGGATCTTGGAACATATTATCAAGCTGTTTACCTTCAGCAAATGCTTTCTCAATATCCTTTAGCATAGATGAACGAATGATACAGCCAGCTTCCCAAGATTGAGCAATAGCTGGGTAACGCAATTCCCAATTATACGCATCGGCTGCCATCTTTAATTGTTGGAAACCTTGAGCATAGGCAACAGCTTGACTCAGTTGCAAAGCTTTACCAAGATTGTCAATTAAGTCTTCAGGAACCTCGCCTTCCCACTTAATTTCCTTACCTTCACGCGTTGTTGCCTTAGACATAAATCTGCTGATAACAGCTTCTGCAATCACACTAATTGGCACACCCAAATGTACACCGTCTTCGAGCATCCAGTTACCTGTACCCTTGTAGGAAGCTACGTTCAAGATATGATCAATGACATGATCTGGTGTTAAATCGTCTTCTTGCTTCAAAACTTCTGAGGTAATTTCACTCAAATATGCTTGAACCAGTCCCTGATTCCAATCGGCAAAAATTTCTGACATTTCATCGTTAGTTTTTCCAGCAACCTTACGCAAGATATCATAAACTTCAGAAAATTCTTGCATAATTCCATATTCGATACCGTTATGAACCATTTTGACATAGTGTCCACTACCCTCAGGTCCAATAAAGCTAACACAAGGATGACCATCATCGTTCTTAGCAGCGATTGCTTCTAAGATTGGTGCAACTTCCTTGTATGCTTTCTCGTCGCCACCAGGCATTAAAGCAGGGCCATTTAGAGCACCTTCTTCACCGCCGGAAACACCCATCCCAATAAAGTGAATGCCGTGTTCTTCCATTTCATGGAAACGCCGATTAGTATCGTGGAAGTTTGAATTACCACCATCAAGTAAAATATCGCCTTTATCAAGCAATGGTAACAACTTTTGCAAGGTTTCATCTACTGGCTTACCAGCCATAATTTGAATCAAAATTTTACGTGGCTTTTCAAGCGAATTAACAAATTCTTCCCAAGAATAAGTTGGTTTTAGCTTATCATCCTGATATTCTGCAAAAGCATCAACTTCTTTTTTATCGATACTAAAGCCTGAAACGGAGAAGCCACTATTTCTAACATTTAAAGCTAGATTTTTACCCATGACGGATAAACCAATAATCCCGAACTGTTGCATATATATTCCTCCATCGTTCAAGTTCATACTCTATTATTATACTTGTAAGAAAGTAAAAAAGCGAAACTTTCAAGAGTCTCGCTTTTTTGAGTTCTAATATTAAATATTAGTGTGCTGAAGCACCTGAAGTTGTATCAGGTTCTTCTTCTGGTTCAGGTTCTTCCTCTTCAGCTTCGGAAGCGCCTGAAGCAGCGTCTTCAACCAAACCATACTTGTCAGCAAAGTAGCTGAATGGCTTCAATGCTTCTGCTTGATACTTCTTAACGAATTCAGGATCATCAAGTGTATTCAATTCAGTTGAGTAAGGCATGTCATGAGTGAACTTGATGTCGATTAACATTGGTCCATCCATTTGCTTGAATTCCTTAACTGCGTCTTCGAATTCCTTCTTAGTACGTACAGTTACACCCTTAACGTTCATACCTTCAGCAACTTGCGCCCATTCGTTGTTAGGCATAATAACACCTGATAGTGGTTGGTGAGATTGATCAACTTGTTCTGCTTCGATGAAACCTAAAGTGTCGTTAGTGAAGACAACGTTTAAGATGTGCATGTTGTAACGAGCTTCAGTCAATAATTCTTGACTCATCATTGCAAAGCCACCGTCACCGCTCAAGTTCCAAACTTCACGTTCAGGATGAGCAGTTGCAGCAGCAATTGCAGCTGGAGAGCCAAAGCCCATAGTTGCGTACAAACCTGATGTTGCCCAAGTTTGTTCATCGTGTAAGTCTACCAAACGTTGGAAGTCAATGTTGATGTTACCAACATCAATAGCGAATTGCGCGTTGTCATCAGCATATTTGTTAATGATGTCAAAAATTGGTTCACGACGAACTGGCATTTCGTCTGAGTCATCAAAGCTGTGCTCCCAGTCTTCCCAGTTCTTACGGTCAGCCATTGCAGCCTTGTAAAGTGGTGATTCTTCACGAGCTTCACCAGCATCAATCATAGCTTGTAAAGTCTTAGCACCGTCAGCCAAAATTGGAACATCTACTGCGTGACGCTTACCCAATTTTTCTGAGTCAACATCAATTTGAACAACCTTAGCCTTTGGATCAAAGAAGAATACTGAGAATGGTGAGTCGTTACCTACCCAAATAACAGCATCTGCGTGTGTTTGAATATCGTCACTTGGCTTAGGAGCAACACGACCAATTGAACCCATGTATGCTGGGAATTTGTCTTCAACAATACCCTTAGCTATAACTGAAGACATCAATGGAGTCTTGAATTTTTCAGCGAACTTCTTTAAAACGTCGCCGTGACCCTTCATACCCATACCGTAGTATACAACTGGGTTTTTAGCTTCTTCAAGAATCTTAACAGCTGCGTCGATTTCTTCTTTCTTAGGAGCTGCGTAGTTAGGGATAGCTTGCAATGAATTGTAAGTTACACGGAAGTTATCGTTAATCTTTTCCCAACCAAAGTCTTTAGGAAGGATTAAAACAGCTGGACCCTTCTTAGCATAAGCTTGACGAAGAGCTTCATCCATCATTGATGGAATTTGATCTGCGCGCTTAATTTGGTGGTTCCAAACTGCAACGGGATCGAACCAAGGCTTTTCATCGAAAGCTTGGAAGAAGTCCATGTCTTGACGACTAGTAGGAACGTTAGCAATGATAGCTACCATTGGAACCTTATCGTACTTAGCATCGTATAAACCGTTCATTAAGTGAACGGCACCAGGACCGGCTGAACCAAAACATACACCAGCTTGACCAGTGAATTTATATTCAGCTGCAGCAGCTAAAGCACCGGCTTCTTCGTGCCGTACTTCAATATACTTTAATTTTCCCTTAAAGTCGTGGATAGCATTCATAGTTGAGTCGAATGAACCACCTGGGAAACCATAGATATGATCAATATGCCAGTCCAATAGAACTTGGAGCATAGCATTTGCGCCATTAATTTTTGCCATTTTTAAAGTGCATCTCCTTAAATACATTTACTTACATACTGTATTAAAACATATAATTTCACAATTTCAAGTGAGTAAAACCAACGTGGTAATTGAGATGTAAGCGCTGTGCAAAAATATTAATTTCACAAAGATGTCGCTGTAAATTGTTGTTTTAAGATAACAGCAATAATTAAATTTGTGATTATCTGATCATTTGACCATTTTTTGTGAATTTTTTTGATTTATTCTCTTTCGAAAAAATATTTTTGTTTTTTGAATTTTTTTACAAAAATTACTATTTAATTTTTGAATAGCGACCATTTTGCACGTAAACGCTTAAAATGGCAAGATCAGCTGGGTTGACACCTGAAATTCGCTCAGCCTGTGCGAGAGTCTCTGGTCGAATTTTCTCAAATTTTTCTCGTGCTTCCGTTGCTAAACCTTCAATTGCTTGGTAGTCAATATCAACCGGAATCTTCTTAGCCTCTTGCCGGTGTAACCGATTAATTTGTTGCTGTTCCTTTTTAATGTAGCCTTCGTATTTAACGTTAATTTCAATTTGTTCCTTGACATAGCGCTCATTAGAAATGTGCTCATGGGTTAATTTTTCAATGTCGTCAATCTTGACTTTTGGTCTACGCAAAAAGACATCAGCTTTGACCCCGGCCTTTAGCTTCTCTTCGCCAATACTTGCAAGATAATTTTGCACTTCTTCATTTGGATGAACGGTTATTGATTTAACTGCATGCTCCGCTTGAATAATCTGCTCTTTTTTAGCTAAAAACTTGGAGTATCGCTCTTCAGAAATTAGTCCTAATTGGTAACCGGAATCGGTTAGGCGCAAATCGGCGTTATCATGACGCAAAATTAGGCGATATTCAGCTCGAGAAGTTAATAATCTGTATGGCTCCTCGGTCCCTTTTGTAACTAAATCATCTATTAAAACACCAATATATGCTTCATCCCGGCCTAAGGTAAAGCCAGGCTGACCAGATGCTCGTAAAGCAGCATTGATTCCAGCAATAAGTCCCTGACCAGCTGCTTCTTCGTAGCCAGAGGTACCGTTCATTTGTCCAGCTGTAAAGAGATTTTTAATATTTTTAGTTTCTAGCGTATGCTTCAGTTGCCATGGATCAATTACGTCATATTCAATTGCATAGCCTGGGCGCATCATTTCAGCGTCCTCAAGCCCAGCAACAGTGTGTAACATCTCAAGCTGAACTTCTTCTGGCATTGAAGTTGAAAAATCACCAACATAGACTTCTTCAGTGTTCCTTCCTTCTGGTTCCAAAAAGATTTGGTGCCGTGGCTTATCCGCAAAGCGAACCACTTTGGTTTCAATCGAAGGACAGTAACGTGGCCCCACACCCTTGATTTCACCTGTAAACATTGGTGAGCGGGTCAGATTATCATTAATAATTTTGTGCGTGTAGCGGTTGGTATAGGTCATCCAGCAGGATACCTGATCTTTGAGGTAATCTTCATCCTTACTTTCATATGAAAAATGACGCGGAACCTGATCTCCTGGCTCTTCTTCAGTTTTAGAATAATCAATTGTTTTGCTGTTTACTCTAGGAGGAGTACCAGTCTTAAAACGACGTAACTTGAAGCCTAATTCTTCCAAATTTTCAGATAATTTAATCGCTGGAATGGTGTTGTTAGGGCCAGAAGAATAATTTAATTCACCAATGTAGATTCGTCCACGTGCCGATGTTCCGGTTGTTAGAACCACACTTTTAGCATGATATCTAGCACCGGTATTGGTTACTACTCCTTGGCAGACACCGTCTTCAACCAATAACTCGTCAACTGTTGCCTGACGCAAAGTTAAATTAGGTGTTTTTTCAATTACACGCTTCATTTGTTCATGATATTGCCACTTATCAGCTTGTGCACGTAAAGCCTGAACTGCAGGTCCCTTACCCGTATTTAGCATTCTCATCTGAATATAAGTAGCATCAATATTCTTACCCATTTGGCCACCAAGTGCGTCAATTTCACGCACAACGGTTCCTTTTGCAGGACCACCAACAGATGGATTACATGGCATAAAAGCCACCATATCTAAGCTGATCGTTAATAGTAATGTCTTTTGCCCCATTCTAGCACTTGCCAATGCCGCTTCACAGCCGGCATGACCTGCACCAACAACAATTACATCGTAAGCATTCGAGTCATAGCTTTTAATCATTTTTACACCTATTTTCCTAAACAAAATTGACTAAACAACTGGTTTACCAGCTCATCAGGGCTGCTTTCTCCAGTAATTTCACCTAAAGTATCCCAGGCACCATTAAAATCTATTTGTGCAATATCAATTGGAACATCAATTTCTAGTGCCTTAATTACTTCATTGAGTTGCGTTTTGGCTTTTTCCAATAAGCCTGACTGACGCTGATTGGTAACTAATACTTGATCATTTGAATTTTCAATCCCATTGAAAAAGAGTTCTTTAATTGCTTGCTTCAATTGATCAAGATTTTTTTGCTGTAGAACCGAAATTGCAATTACTTTACTACCAGTCAATTGCTTGATTTCATCTACCGTTACCGTTTGGCCTAAATCGGTCTTATTCAAAAGGACAATTCGCTTTTTATCGTTAGTTGCAGCAATCAAAGCATGATCTTCAGCAGTTAGAGGCTTACTTGAATCGAATAATAGTAATACCAAATCTGCCTTAGCTAGTGCTTTTCTGGAACGTTCAACACCAATTTTTTCAACCTTATTATCGGTATCACGAATACCAGCTGTATCGATTAATTTTAGCGGCACTCCTTCCACTGAAACATATTCTTCTAGAGTGTCACGAGTCGTTCCTGCTACATCCGTTACAATGGCTGTATCGCTCTTAGTTAGATAATTGAGCAAAGAAGATTTACCTACATTAGGCTGACCAATAATTGCAGTTGCTAAGCCGTTACGTAACGCCGTTCCTTCTGCAGCAGTTTTAAGCAGGTCATCTATTTCTGATATGACAGTCTTTGACGTCGCAATCATTTGTTTAGCCGTTACAGTATCGGCATCATATTCAGGGTAATCGATATTAACCTCAACGTTTGCTAAGACGTTTAAAATTTCTTGACGCATCCCCTGGATTTTTTCTAACAATCCACCTTCAAGCTGTTTTTCCGCAACTTGGCGTGCTCGGTCTGTCTTAGCTCTGACAACATCCATTACACTTTCAGCTTGGGTTAAATCAATTCGCCCATTAACAAATGCACGCTTGGTAAATTCACCAGGATCAGCCATTCGTGCACCAGTTTTTAATAGTAACTGCAAAATCCGATTGGTAACGACAATACCACCATGACAGTTGATCTCAACTATGTTTTCACGTGTAAAAGTTTTAGGTGCGAGCATAACTGAAACCATTACTTCATCAATAACTTCTTTATTTGTGGGATCAATGATGTGTCCATAATGAATGGTATGACTTGCCGCCTTAGTCAAATTGCCGCCCTTAAATACTTGATTGGCAATTTTTACAGCATCTTCACCAGACATTCTAACAATCGAAATTCCACCTTCACCAATTGGAGTTGAAATCGCTGCAATCGTATCAAATTCTGTTAAAGTTTGCGCCATGATATTTTC
>SKEB01001420.1_pt1 | contig 10054 bp, 10 predicted proteins | sample 4826561 | NCBI WGS metagenome assembly SKEB01 (sample SAMN11008820, study PRJNA524170) | human gut metagenome | biome: Human fecal sample; material: Feces; isolation source: fecal sample from pouch patient p17 | host: Homo sapiens | place: Israel: Tel-Aviv | collected 2016-03-29 | reverse complement strand
GAATAAAAGCGCTAACTAATATCGCGGGATGGAGCAGTCTGGAAGCTCGTCGGGCTCATAACCCGAAGGTCGTAGGTTCAAATCCTACTCCCGCAACTCAATGCCCAGTTAGCTCAGTTGGTAGAGCAGAGGACTGAAAATCCTCGTGTCTCTGGTTCGATTCCGGAACTGGGCATTTAAAATCAAATATGGGTGTGTAGCTCAGTTGGTAGAGCACTTGACTTTTAATCAAGTTGTCCCGGGTTCGAACCCCGGCACGCTCACTTTAAAGAACACGGAAGTGTTCTTTTTTTGTGCCGTGCTTCGAACCAAGGTTCGGTCTCCGCTCCGCTTCGGTCGGCGCTAAACAGAGGTCTCCCAGACCTCTAGGTCTCCGCTCCGCTTCGGTCGGACCTAAACAGACGTCCACCGGACGTCTAGGTCCCCGGCACGCTTACTATTAAAAAGTGCCGGAAGCCTTGAAAAATAAGGTTTCCGGCACTTTCGTGTTTTTCTTAACTTGTCAATTCTAGCCGATTCTCACGGTTATAAATGTCTCACTTGTGTCTCACTTTTGATCAGAAATTTATCATTGTTGCCTAATGCTCTCACAAAATATATGCTCGTCCCCCTTGAGCCGCCACTTATATCTTGGATCCTTACGACAACTGTAAGTGGTATTTGCTGTGTTCTCATGCTATCATTTTATTACAAATGATAGGAGGTATTCACATGAACCCCATTTTGAATATTGAAAATTTAACAAAAATCTATGGCAATGTGCCAAGTCAAACAAAGGCACTGAATGGGATCACCTTCCAGGTGATGCCGGGAGAGTTTCTTGGCATTATGGGAAGCAGCGGTTCTGGTAAATCCACACTGCTCAATTGTATTGCGACTGTGATTCAACCCACAGGTGGAAGCATTCAGGTGGAGGGCGTTAATCTGCAAGCACTCAGGGGAAGAGCTCTTGCAGATTACCGTGGAAAAAAAGTTGGTTATCTATTTCAGAATTTTGAGCTGCTGGATAATCTAACCGGACGTGAAAATATACTGCTTCCAACTTCTCTGCATGGTATACCCGAAAAGGAGAGCAGTCAGCGTCTAAGCCAGTTGGCGAAGTATCTGGAAATCAACGATGTTCTGGACAAATTTCCCTCCAAGATGTCTGGGGGGCAGCGCCAGCGTGTAGCGGCAGCAAGGGCGCTAATCCTGAACCCCAGAATGATTCTTGCCGATGAGCCTACCGGTGCTTTAGATTCCAAGAACGCAAGAAACATCATGGAAAAACTGTCCGGCTTGAACTGTGACGAACAGGCAACGATCTTGATGGTGACCCATGATTCCAATGCCGCCAGCTTTTGCAAGCGTATTCTGTTTATCCAGGACGGTGTGATCTTCCATGAGCTTCGCCGTGGAGATGAAAGCCGGCAGGAGTTCTACGAACGCATCCTGAAGGTGATGGCACAACTGGGAGGGGGGAGTTCCAATGTTCTCTAATCTGGTTTTTCGAAACAGCCGCCGCAGCCGAAAGGAAAACGGTCTGTTTTTCAGTTCCTTGGTGATTTCTATTATTGCCTTTTATATGATTCTTTCCATCTCTACTCAGGATGTTATGATCTTTTTACAGAAGATGGAGAGCGATGCAGTGAACAGGCTCTTGCTTCTGATTCCTGTGTTTTACGGAATGACCCTGGGTATTCTTTTCTTTTTGACTTACTTCGCCTGCAAGTATCAGTTTGAACGCAGACGCCATGAGTTTGGTGTCTACTTGATGCTGGGAATGCGCAGAAGCAAACTGTTCGGAATGCTTTTGGCGGAGGATTTGTTAAGCAGTATCCTGGCACTGCTCATTGGTTTACCTACGGCTGTAGTGCTTTCGGAAATCGTTAGCCTTGTCACCGCTAAGCTTGTGGGTATGGGGATTATCGGCCATCATTTTTCTTTATCTTGGTCTGCAATGAAATGGACACTGGCAGGATTCTTGGGTATTAAACTGCTGGCACTTCTGATTTTGAGCGGAAAGATTAGCCGACAGGAGATTGGAACTTTATTATCCCAGCCGACGAACCGCTCAAAAAAGCAAATGCCCTCTGCTATCTATGGGATGGCTGCTGTATGCGGAAGTGTGATGTTGGCAGCGGCTTACTACATGGCGATTCAGGGAATTGCATGGACGAAGGTAAGTATGATGGGGCTGACTTTACTGTTGGGTCCGGCTGGTACGATGCTGCTGTTCTACGGAATGCGGGCACTGATTGCACTGATTGTTAAAAAAGGCAAGGGAAATAAGCAGCTTCATGTATTTACCTTCCGTCAAATTCAGGAGAATGTCATTCATCAGTCAAGCTCCATGGCAATCAGCTCCCTGCTGATTCTGGCAGCACTGTGTTGCTTTGGTGCAGGCGTGGGAATCGCAGGAACAAACAATCTATCCACTGGTCATGTAATCGACTATACCTTTGAAGATTATACCGTTGAAGATTCGGCGCAGGTTCTTCCAAATATACAGGCAGCCCTGAAAGAAAACGGTTTGGAAAATCAGTTTTCTGAGCTTTTTGAAATGAAGGTTGGGCATATTCGCACCGCAGAAGATTATGAGAATGCCTACAGCATGGACGCTGTTATGGACTCTCTTCGGAGCCTGCCCCAGTCGGAAGATCGGGATGTCCTTCTGAACAATCTTGGTTATGCCACATACCCGTATTTGATTTGTCTGTCGGATTATAATCGTTTACTGGAATTGTCCGGCAGACCTGCCATTAAATTAAGTGAAGATGAAGCCGCTGTTTATATAGGTTCAGACTTTACTACTGTAAATCGTACCGCAATGCTGAACGGCATACTTACTGAACAGCCTGAAACGGAACTGGTTGGCAGTCCGATTTATCTTACTGGAGAGGTTCAGTCTGTAAATTTGATTACGGATCGTTCTATTACTTTGTCCTTTGCATTGATTCTTCCAGATGAAGCCTTCCTCTATCATACCCAAGGAATGTATGATACGTATGTGAATGCGGTACTCAGTGAGCAGGCTATGGAAGGAAATAGCCTTATGACTGCCTATTCTGGTCTGAACGAGGAGTTGGACGAAATAGGTATCGAATATGAAAGCTATATTCAGAACATGGGACGCCAACTTTTCTATACCGTAGCATCCAGCTATATTACCCTCTATCTGGCGATTGTGTTCCTGGTGGTTGCCAACACCATTGTGGGTGTTCAGTTCCTGATGAGCCAGCAGAAAGCCGGGTGTAGATATCAGACCCTGATCCGCCTGGGAGCCACTTACGAAAGCCTTTGCCAGTCTGCCGGAAAGCAGATTGCGTGGTTTATGGGACTTCCTGTATTGGTTGCAGCTGTCAGCAGTCTGTTTGGAGTCAGAGCGTTGTTTACAGGGATACTCTCGTCTCGAACCCGTGGGACAGTGTCTGAAATGCTGCTTGTATCTGCTGCTATGATTTTGCTGCTTTGCGTGATAGAATATATTTATATGAGAGTGGTCAAGCACTCCAGTGATCGGTATTTGCTGACACTGATGCAGCCGCAGAGAGAAGAATAATTGGGAGGTGCTGTCGTGAAAAGAATTGCTGTTGTGGAAGATGAAGTCTATATGCGGGAAGAACTCTGCAATATGCTCCAAAAGGACGGGTATCTTGTGGAGGCAATCACCGAGTTTGAAGATGCCGCTCGGCTCCTGGCAGCCCTCCGTCCTGACCTTGTGATCTTAGATCTGAATTTGCCGGAGATTAGTGGCTTTCAAATCTGCCAGGAGCTAAAGAATAAAACCGCTATCCCCGTCCTGGTGCTGACTTCCAGAGACCAGGTAAAGGATGAACTGCAAGCGTTCCAGTTGGGTGCAGATGAATATTTGACGAAGCCGTGCAGAAAAGACCGGCTTCTTGCCAGGGTATCCAATATTCTCAAAAGGTATGAAGGCCGCACCAACCTCATAGAGGGATTGGATTTCTTGTTGGACCAGCAGACTTACACACTTTATATTCATAACACCTCTGTGGTGCTTCCCAAAAATCAGGGAAAACTGTTGGTTGCTCTTTTGACCAGTGGTGATGCTCTGGTCACGACGGAGCAGCTTTGCTTAGCACTATGGGGAACCACAGAATACATAGACGAAAATGCCTTGCAGGTTAACCTGACCCGGTTGAAAAAGACGATGTCCGGTCTGGAGATGAAGCAACGAATCGTTGCGGTTCGTGGGATGGGCTATCGTCTGGAAGCGGAGGTATCTCCATGAAGCAGTTTTGGCGCATAATAGAACGGTACTACCCCTGGCTGCTGTTGCTGCTGGGTGTGGATTGCTTTTATTCTATCATTCTTTGGATTTCTGACATTCAGGCATTTCAGACCTTGATTGGGTTAGTGGTTCTGACAAGCATCCTTCTGTTTTCAGCGATCCTGTTTGTACTAAACAAGCGGGAGACCACCCGCCGGGAGCTGTTCCGGGATTTCCTCAGTGATCCTACCATCTGCAACGAGGAAAGGCTGCTCAGTGTCATCAGCCAGGAAGAAGGAGAATCTATTCGGCTTCTGGCCTCAGTTTTACAGGAACACAAAAATGAGAGCAGCAGTATGGCAGATGCCCTACGGGACTATGAAGAATATGTGGAAGGCTGGGCACATGAAGCGAAAACGCCCCTGTCGTTGCTGACCATGCTTTTGGATAACCGAATCGACGAAATATCGCCTTCCCTGCAAGCTAAGTTGGATTATGTCCGTAGTCAACTTCAGGAGAATGTCACGCAGATGCTTTACTATGCCCGGTTAAAGAGCAGTACAAAGGATTATCGGTTTGAAGATGTCAATTTGAATGACTGCTTGGGGGAAGTTCTGGAGGACTATGCCCCACTTCTGGAAGAAAAGCAGTTTGTAATTCTCAACAAACTGCAATCTGAAACAGTTTATACAGACCGTAGAGGGCTTCAGTTTATGTTGGGACAAATCGTGAGCAATTCCATCAAATATAGCAGCGATACTCCCATGCTAACGATTTCCATGATACATTCGGAGACCGCAGATGTCCTTTCTGTTGAGGATAACGGCATTGGTGTAAAAAAATATGATCTGCCGTATATTTTTCAAAAGGGCTTTACCGGGGATTCTACTGACAGCCGAAAGAAAGCTACTGGTATAGGGCTTTACCTGGTTAAGAAGATGGCTGACGATCTAAACCTTCGTCTGGAAGCTACTTCCCAGTGGGGAAAGGGCTTTAAGATAGTCATTTTCTTTCCAAAACTGGGATTCAAGATAAGGTCTGCATATCCAATCGGGTCATTGTAAATCAGATAGTCAAGCTCTGACCGTTGATACATATTGTCGGCAACCTCGTTCTCCACTGCAATGGTATCAATCGCAATCATGCTGCCATCGGCGAATTTCAGTTCTACACAGCAGTTATCCATATTGTAGGCACAAGATATTAAGGTTTTCATGGTATGTTCTCCGTAATTCTGCGCTGACAGACCGTTACATGCCGGGAGTTTATACATTCGTTATGCAGATATAAAAAACGGAAAAGCCCGGATTCCACTGGATGCCTGCTATTATCAGAACTTTGATAATGGTATGCAGCGCGGAAATGTCATGATCACAGTGACCTGTTCGGTAGGGAATGCACATATGCCGGAAAGTACAGCAAGGGTGGTGTTTAAACTATAGCAAAAATACAGGGGAACTATAGAAATCAGGTAACAAGCCTCCGCCGATTGTGTAATCACGCAGTCGACGGAGGCTTGCTTTATAGGAGGAAAGCATCCACTTTTTTAAAGTGAAAAATGAACAAAGTAAATGATAAAAATATTAAAAACTCTGGAAAGCTTTGTTCAGAAAAGAGCCATGACAATGGGAACAAAATGCAAGATTATCGGAATGGTAACAGTGGTCATGGCAATCGGATTTATATGTATGAAGAATGTACCGATTGGCAGAATCTGTATCGCAGTGGTTTGGGTATTTTTGATATACAATAGAATAGATGTTTGACATAAAAAAGAAGCGGTGATAATATAATAATAGAAAAGGTGCTACCGATGACGGTTCGCCTGATTTATAATTGGTTAAAGAATAACCGCTCTCAGTTTCTCAGGCTAAGGGGCGGTTAATTCTTTGTCTTGGAATCATGCTTTCCACGCACGTAACCAAGACTGTAAAAAGTCGCACACAGCGAAATTACTGCGATAAGGTCACTAATGGTAAGCATAAGCAAAGTCCTCCTTTCCAAGAGATTTCGCTAAAAAGCGATGAATCTATGTAATCGGAGCTATGTCTTCTTTACTCTCCGCACAAAGCGAACCGCCATTTCACGTCACGTGAAGTAGCACCTCAGGCATAAAGCCTGCGTTTATTCTATCAAACATTTGTTCTGAACACAGGATGTGTTATCGAAATTTGTAAAAATCCCATAAACCTCTGATAATGAAATGAATAAAGTAGAAAAACAGTAAAAAAACTGAAATGAATTGGTAAAAGCAAATGATTAAAACAAGACTGGTGAGGCTTTTATCCCACGCAAAAAAGTATATTGTCTATACCATCCTGTGGCAGTGGGCGGCATTGCTCTCGCAGGTGCTGGCAGTATTTACGATTGCTGATCTGTTGGAGTGCGTGGTCTATCGTGCAGTGACAGTGCCGGTGATCGAGAGGACAATTCTGATCTTCATACTGGTGGTAATCATTCGTTTCCCGTGTGAACGGATGGGGGCAAGGTCTTCGTATCTTGCATGCGTAGATGTAAAGAGAATTTTAAGAGAAAAAATTTATGACAAGATGCTGAAACTTGGGGCATCTTACAGTGAGCAGGTATCCTCCTCCGAGGTGGTTCAGGTTTCGACGGAGGGTGTCGAACAGCTGGAAACGTATTTTGGAAAATACCTTTCGCAGGATTACCATGAAGGTGCTGACTATGCAGCTCAATTCCACAAGCGTGATGGACATTGTAGCATATGGTGGTGCGGCAATTGGTATGGCAGTAGCGGTATCAGAGTTTTTAAAGGGAAATATCAGTGTGGCGGGAACGCTCTGTATCGTCCTGCTTGCCAGTGAATTTTTCCTCCCATTGAGACTTTTGGATGGTGTTAAATATGCAACAAATATATTGCTTCAAGAATCAGAAAACGGGTTGGTTTTCATATTGGTATTAGCTGATTTCTTCCCACAAATCTTTCCATATATTTTCACAATTTTCTATATTCTTCGTCGAGTACATAAAGAATACAAAGCGATTTGTTATGATAAGAGAAAGAAAAGATAGGAAGGGGTGTGTATTATGTTAAAAAAGCAAGTGGGGATAGCTCTATTAATGATCGTAAGTGTAGCAGTCATGGGGTGTTCATCAGAAAAAACAGATGAAACTGCAAATTTACAAAGTGCACTTCAACCAATTACAGATGTGCGGAAGGAAGGCGGGGAAAATACACTGAATGCGTCAAATCTTGATATGTCGAATGCGAAGATTACGATTCCGGATGTAGATGAGGTCTATGAATTGAATTTCCCGGTTTCCACAGATACATTTGAGAGACAGTTGGAAAAGTTTGAGTATAATATTCGAAAGTATGAAGGACTGGAAGAAGATGCAGATTTGGTACCTTATATGAATATTATGTATTGGGATCATGAAAAAAATGATAGGTTAGTAATTCCACTGAATGAAGCAACAAAGGAGCAAAAAGAACAGGTACAATATATTGGTTATAACGATGGAACATGTTCTGAATTGCTTGTCTTTTCAAATTTTATGTTGGAAATGGGGGATTATGCTACAACGACGACATTGGTAGGCGATCAGGATGATCACTCAAAGGATGCTTATGGATATCGTTCTACAAATCTGGGGACATCGGTAGCGACTTATGATCTGGATAAGGATGATATTTCAAATATTTCTTACCATTTATCAGATGGCGACCTGTTGTTGACAGAAGCAGTGGACTATGTTGAAAAGCATATGAAAGAAGATTATTATTTTGTAGGATCGGAATATCTTGATTATTCCGTATTCGGGATAGATGTAAGAAAATTAACGGATGAGATATATTATTATGAGTTTGATGTGGGAACCGCTTATGATGGTGTTGCATTAAACCATGATGATGCAACCTCACTGGATAGTATGAATGAAGATTCTGGAAAAGATAATCTGACCGCTGAACCATTTGGTACGAACCATCTGGTTACAATGTTTGAAAAAGATAAATTGGGCTTTATCTGGAGTTGTTGCCAGAATTTTGAATCTGTCCAGACTCTGAATACTTATGATAAAGTATTGCCGCTTGATGTGGTGTGCAAGACGTTAAGTAATTATATATCGAAAGACAAGCAGTTTCAGATCAGCTCGATTGAGTTACTATATCAGACAGAATTTGAGTATGAAAATGAGGAAAAAAGAGAGTGGGGGTATATTCAATCGATTCATTGTCGGCCTGTCTACCATTTTTCTATAGAGAACACAGGACTTTCTGAATACAGAAAGATGTATTTTGATGTGGATGCGATCACAGGTGATATTACCACCATGGTATATTAGAATTAGGCAGGTGACGGTAATTCTTGTGTAAAAGATTAATGAAAAAGGAAATAGTTTCAGGGAAATACCTGATCTGTGTTGTCGGGATTATGTTATTGTGTTTTACAAGTCGTTTTCCGGGAAGTGATGTTGATCTACATGAGATGACGCTTATGGCATTTGTGACTTATGGTAAATCACAATTATTACAGATGGGCGAAATGGCAAGTTCTTACAGTGTAGCTGTAAGTCTTCGCGACATGGAATGGTTTATTGTGTTACTGCCAGTGATGTCAGTACTTCCGGTTGTTTCGGAATTTGCTGAAGAATGGTTCAGCGGACATTACTATATATCAATTTCCAGAACGACAAGAATTAAATATACAATAAAATGGATGACAAAGGCTGCTGCAGAGACATTTGTCGGTGTTGTATCTGGAATTATCTTATATTTTATTCTGGTTTATATAAAGTTCCCGGCCTATATACTTTTTGGTGATGCAGCAGAGAGTAGTGTAATCGCGAATGTGTATGGAACCACGATTGCTGCAAGGGGATTTCATCTCGGTGTTTCAGTTATTCACACGGGAATGCTGGCCTCAGTATTTGCTATGTTATCAATTATTATTTGGTATGTTGACTGGAACTTTATGTATATTGTTTTTTGTAGTAACAAGTCTGCTCTGGGTTGGTAGGAAGGGAGTATTTTCTAACCATTGGAGTAGTTTTATGACAGATATGTATGCGGGATTTCCGGAGATATATGCGAAAAATGACAGGTTATTTTTGGAATCTGGAACAATGAGTCATGGTACTCCAATCAGTGTCGCAATGATATGCATTGGTCTGATGCTGTGCTCTTTATGGGCTTAAGGCCTTTTGATTTGATGTATTTATTAAAATTTGAGTAGGTACCGATATCCGGATCTTGCTCAGAAAGAATGAACTCATATACAGCCCGGACATTAGCACCTTTGATAGAATGTTTTTGTTTGATAAGGTCATAATGCTTATCCAGTTTGCTTGGCTTATTTCTGTGAGCAGATTTGCCTTCGTATCCGTCATAATACTTTTTTACAGTTCTGCGATCCAGGTCATAAAGCCGTGCACGCTCTGAAAAATTTGGCTTGATATCACTCAATTTTAGAATTTTTAGCTGCGTCTTTAATGCTTCGTTCATGGATAACACCTCCATGAAAACAATAGCATAACGACTCGGATTGTACATTTTTATTTTCCATTAACTGTACATATTTATTTTATCATTTACAATAAATGATAGACTTGCTGATGAATCAGTTGTTTTAAAGCCTTTGTCATAGCATTTGATTTTATATGTGTTTCGATATTTTTCACGAAAGTGGCAAAAAATATCTGACTGCGAATGCCCTGACTTAATTCAAAACGAAACTCCTGTACGCTTTTTGTACGGTACTCAGAATTTTCTGTGGCAGTGACATAGGCAAGGACTTCCCTGTTGCCGAAGATCTTAGTGAGAACCCGGCGGACACCAGTATAATAAGCACCGATCTTTTCATTGGAAAACGTAAAATG
>SKEB01001414.1_pt1 | contig 10097 bp, 7 predicted proteins | sample 4826561 | NCBI WGS metagenome assembly SKEB01 (sample SAMN11008820, study PRJNA524170) | human gut metagenome | biome: Human fecal sample; material: Feces; isolation source: fecal sample from pouch patient p17 | host: Homo sapiens | place: Israel: Tel-Aviv | collected 2016-03-29 | reverse complement strand
CTTGTATTGATATAGATAAGCTAGCTGATAAATTATTAAAGAAAAATTTTAAAGATAATAGAAATTTAAAAAAATATTTTAATGATTTAGAAGATCCGATTTACTTAGTAAAAGATACACTATTAAGTGATGCAAAAAAGAAGAATTAGACTTTAGTACAGTTGAAAATTGAAAAGATAGGTTACGGTGTCGGACTTGGTACTCGTAGTAACGATATTACTTATGTTGCAACAAGCTGGAGGCTTACAGCAAACCAATCTATTTTCTTTCAATGGATAAACTATAATTTCAAATGTTTATTCATGTATAGTAGCGATGAATGTTTTTGTACTAATAACAGGATATGATACGGTGTGATAAGCAAAACCTAAAAGTTTTCTTTATGTAATTTATGAGGTTTTTTGTCAACTGTTGTTGGTGAATTAAAGTTTGAAAGTTCTAACCACTTGGTGATTAGGGCTTTTTTAGTGTGTCCTCGGAAGATGTAAAGTACTCTAATTCTAGACTTAAAAAAACTTCGGTAGACAAAACTAGCTCTTTTAATAGCTTTGATTTTATTATTTAATCCTTCAAAGGTCCATTTGAGTGCTACGTAATGTAGTTATTATGAATTTCATCATGATGAGTTTGAAGTATTTAAGCATTTCTTCAGAAGAACATTTGCGTTCCAAAAGGGCGACATTATGATTGTTCCAATCTTTGTGTTGAAGTGCAGCCTGAAGTTTATTTAAGACTTCATAAGTTTGCTTGAAGACGGGGTCAACATTTAATAATTGATCTAAAATATCTGGCAGTGACTCAGTAAGGAAAATAACCCCGTTTACGAAATCGTTCAAAATCTAACTGTTCATGAGGCACTAGCAATAATTTCCAATTAGTGGTTAAGTGCTTTAAATTTACGGGAAAATGGGACGGATTTTTTCATTATGCGAACTCTAGTTTTAATGAATACGCGATTAAGGACGTTGACGATATGGAACTTATCTACGACAACAATCACATTTTGAAAGATGATTCTAGTCTTCGGGTAAGTATAGTTCATATCTATGATAATAACTTTGACATTTTTTCTGGCCGTTTGGTCATAGCGTTTGAAGTACTTTCTAGTTGTTGGACAATTCGAAATGGAAGAATATCAATTAATTTATGAGCTTTGGCGTCCATAAATTTAAAGCTCATGGTATCGGTAGCTGTTTTAGTGCTTTTTGACTTCATCCGTCAAGATTACTTCTGGAAGCCAGTGAAAGTTTGGCTTAAAATCGCGTTCGGCTCGTAATAGTTGACGTCCAACAAAAGAGTCAGATGCTAAGAGCTCATTAGCGATATGTTTTAAAAACACTGATTCGACAAGCTTCACGTGTTGGGTTAGAAGTTGTACAATGGTTTGCAATTTTTGAACACCATTTTTATATAACTAAGCATACAAAAAACTACAATCAACAATAGAGATTGTAAAATCAGTAAATGTTAAATTTTAAAGCCGGCAATCATTATGGTTGCCGGCTTTTTTAAATATCAGATTGATATGTTGAATGGCTATACTTAATTGGTAATTATAAGTAAGAGTTTACGTCCCTGCTGGTATTTTTTATAATACTTTATAAAAACTAACTAGCTTAAATTATCAAAAAATCATTCAAATGTATGCGCTTTAATGATATTGTTATAGCTGACAAACAGTGTGTTTTAAAACATAAAAAATTAAAGTTAATGTGGTAATGTATCGCCATTCTAATTGCAAGTGGAGATAAATATGCTGTTATTAAAAAAGTTTATGTTTCCAATTTTTTTGAGAGATATTGATGTTTTTATGGGGAGGGGTAACACATGATCAATTCTAGTCTTATAAAAAAATGCCTTTTAGGCGTGGTGTGTGGGCTAAGTGTCGGAATTTTACTAAGCGAAAACAGATATTCTGTTAAAGCTGACACGGTGGAAGATTACAAAAATGTCTTAGATATAAGCGGCAATCCGACTGCAAATTTCTATTCAAAGAATAAAAAAGTATCTACCAATAAGTATTCATCTTTTTCAGATCAAGGTGCTTGGCATGCTTATTATTTGCCAAAAGAAGGGGTATCCTCGACGTATGGTGGTTTTCCGGGGCCCATGATCATTGCTGAAGAATACCCAGTCAATTTGTCGCACCAAATTTCTAAGCTACATATTATCAACGCAAAAACGAATAAAGAATTTAACTTTGCGGACGCTAAGAGAAGTTTTAACTATTATCCAGGTCGTTTGAACCAGGTTTATAAGTTTAAAAATTTGACGGTCACTTTGGATCTAATCTTTACTGATAGCCGCACGGCAATGGTTAGAACAAACATTCAAAATACTGGCAAGACTAATCTAAGTTTAAAAGCGTACTGGACGGGAGACATTATCAATAAGTTAAAGACCCGGGAAAAGAAAGCGGTTAATTTTAAACAGCAGTTAGTGAAAGGAACTAACGGGGTAAAGGTCAAATTTTCGAAGGTTAGAAACGATAACTATTATATGACCACCGCTGGTAATCAGTTTAACGTGGTTTACAGCGCGCCAGTTAAAACTAGTATCAAGGGTGACAAATACAAGAGTAGTTTAAATAAAACTCTTACCGTTAAACCAGGCGAAAGTCAAACCTTAGAATCTACCCAATCTTATACCTTTACAAAAAAAGAGGCTGATGCTGAAATAGCAAAGGCTAATGATGATTTTGCAAATGTAGATACCCTTTTCCAACAAAATGAAAATCGTTGGAATAACTATATCGCTAGGACAACGGAGAATGATAAAAGTAAGAAGGAAGTTGCCAACAAAGCCAAGTATGATCGGGCAGCAGTTAAAGGAATGGAAACTTTAGTAACCAATTGGATAAGTCCAGCTGGGGCACTAAAGCATGATGGAATCGTTCCTTCGATGTCTGACCAGTGGTTCGAAGGCTTATGGGCATGGGATTCCTGGAAACATGCCGCTGCTGTGGCAGAGTTTGATCCAGAGTTAGCGGAAAGTTCAATTAAGGCGCTGTTTGATTATCAAATCACTAAAAAAGATAAGGTGCGTCCGCAAGATGCCGGGATGATTCCCGATGCCATCTTCTATAACAAGAATAAGGAACGCGGTGGGGATGGAATTAACTGGAACGAGCGTAATTCCAAGCCACCACTAGCTTCATGGGCAGTTTGGCAAGTTTATAAATCAAACCATGATAAAGCTTTTTTGAAGGAAATGTATCCTAAATTGGTTGCCTACCATGATTGGTGGTACTCCAATAGAGATTACAATAAGGACGGCTTAGCTGAATATGGTGCAACGGTCGATCCACTGCATTACAAGAAGAACAAGCACAATCAGAAAGTTGTTAATAAAGAAGAAGTAATTCTTGCTTCCGCGTGGGAATCTGGAATGGACAATGCGGTAAGGTTTGATGCTACTGGAGTGGGCAAGGCTGATAAAGGTGTTAAAGTTTATCCAGATAAGGACAGCAAGGGTAAGGTTGTTGGATATTCAGTTAACCAAGAGTCCGTTGACTTGAATTCTTACTTGTACGCTGATAAGGGATTTTTAGCGGCAATTGCCAACGAACTAGGATATACCGCCGATGCTGAAAAATATACCGCTGAAGCCTCACAATTACAAAATAAGATTCAATCTAAAATGTTTGATAAGAAAACCGGGTTCTTCTACGACTTACAAAGTAACAAAGATGGATCGACTCTGTTGCTTTCAAATCGAGGGAAGGGTCCTGAAGGGTTGATTCCGCTTTGGGCAAGGGTTGCAACGAGTGCTCAGGCTGATCAAGTAAAACAAGTTCTAATGAACAAAAAGATGTTTAACACTTACATGCCTTTCCCAACTACTTCGCGGGATAACAAAAAATTCACGGCAACCCAATATTGGAGAGGACCAGTTTGGTTGGATCAAGCGATGTTTGGTATCGAAGGATTACAGAATTATAACTACAATTCTGAGGCACTTAAGCAAACCGAAAAGCTATTCAACCACGCCGAAGGATTAACGGGAAGCGGACCAATTCGTGAAAACTATAATCCATTAAATGGAGACGGTTTGAACTCGTCAAACTTCTCCTGGTCTTCGGGGGTATTTTACATGTTGCACCACAATGTTTTAGGTGATGACCAAACGTCGTCGCAGCAGTATTTTAAGTAGGACAGGTTAAAGAATAAGTAGACAAACAAAAATCCAGATGACTTAGGATGGCGAAGCCTGAGAATCTGGATTTTTTGTTTTCATAAAAATAGATTTTAGGTTTTCCCCCCACAGTATGGGTACGATTAAGGCCCCTTTTTATTTAAAATTTGGTTTTGAAAAATTTGATAGAGAGGTGCGTGAACATTTGGCAATTTTTTAAAAAGAAAATCCCATGATTTAAACGGACATAAAACTTCCCCTCATGGTGAAAAAGCTTAATTTAAACAATAATGAAAGGGCTTTATTCTAAAAGTGTAAAAAGAAATCATTCATGGAGGTATTTATTATGAGTTTAAACGTCTTACTAGTTTGTGGATCGGGAGCTTCATCGGGCTTTATGGCGGCAAATATGCGGAAAGCTGCCAAAAAAGCAGGATTAGATTATAAAATTCAAGCCCGTAGCGAAGCAGAACTTAATGACTACGCCAATGATATTGATGTTTTAATGGTGGGGCCGCATTTGAAATCAGAATTCGAAGCACTTCAAAAAAGTGTACCTGACAAGGTCGTTACGATTTTGATGAAGCCAGATTACTATTCGATTTTAGATGGGGCAGCGGCCGTTGAGCATATCAAATCAGAAGTTTAATTAAATGGAGAGGAGACATTCCAATGAATAAGTTCATGGATGCTTTAAATAAAGGTTTTGCTCCACGAGCACAGAAAATTGCAAATAATCAATGGATATTGACTATCAAGAATTCTATTCTACAGGTTTTACCATTTATTTTTGTTGGATCACTAATTACATTACTTGATATTCCTGCTAATTTTTTTAAGTGGTGGCCAGATTTGTCGCCGATTAGTAACTTTACTTTTGGACTTACATCAATTTTTGTTGCTTTTCTTTTTCCGTTTAACGTGATGGAGCAAAAGAAATTAAATAAACAAAAAATCATTGCTGGGTTATCATCAGTTGCGCTATTTCTGATGTTTGCTAATCCAACTTGGGATAAAACAGGCTCAATTATTTCATATCAATTCTCTGAACTAGGAGCTGGGGGAATGTTTGTAGCTCTGGTTGTAGGCGGCTTTGTTGCAATTATTATGGGGTTCTTTGGTAAATTTAGCTTTTTTAATGAAGATACTGCATTGCCAGATTTTGTGATTGCTTGGTTTGATTCCATGTTACCTATCATCCTGGTAGTTGGAACTGGATGGATTTTAACTTATTTAGTTCATTTTGATCTTTACCAGCTGGTAGTAGCAGTATTTTCACCGTTAGCTAATTCATTAGATACTTGGTGGGGGTTCACTTTATTCCTATTTTTTGACTGTTTTATTTACTCAATGGGGATTTCTGGTTGGGTTTTAGCAGCGATTGATCAGCCAATCATGTTTGCTGGCATTGCTAATAACGCACAACAATTTGCACACGGACAAGCGATTACGCACATTTTTACTAGTGAACTGATTTATAGTTTCCCTTGGATTGGTGGAGTAGGTTGCACCATGCCATTGGTGCTAATGATGCTCTTCTGGAGTAAATCTAAGAGATTAAAGGCTTTAGGGAAAGCATGTGTTGTTCCTTCAATATTTAATATTAATGAGCCACTAGTTTTTGGGACAATTGTTTGGAATCCATATTTGATGCTGCCGTTATGGATTAACGGGATTGTATTGCCATTAATTACTGTATTTTGGTTTAAATTTGGTTTATCACCGATACCGTATTCATTGATGCAAATGTGGTATATCCCGTTCCCATTTGTTACATGGATAGTAAGTCCAGCGGTTAGTGCTTTAATTCTTCTTGCAATTCTATTCTGTGTAGGAGGATTGATTTATTATCCATTCTTTAAAATTTACGACAGTAATCTTATTAAAGAGGAAAACTAAAAATTAATAATTTGAGAAAGGTTAATTGATTAATATGGCTGATAAAGAAAGTTCAAATGAATCTGTAAAAGAAACGATGGAAATTATTATTAATGCGGGAGACGCGCGGGATTTTGTTTCAAAAGCGCTTGATAAAGTAGCAGAGAGTGATTATAGCGCTGCTAAAGAACTTATGGAAAAAGCCAATCAAAAATTGGTAGCTGCTCACCGTATTCAAACTAAGAAACTACAAAAAGAAGCGGAAGGCGATGCCGTAGAGTATTCAGTGCTGTTTACCCATGCTCAAGACACGGTAATGACCATTATGAGTGAATACAATCTATCTAAGAAGTTAATTGACATATTTGAACGCAAAGAAGGAAAAAGATAAGAAAGGAATTTTATTATGAAAAATCAGTATTCGTATTTTCCAAAGAATTTTTTGTGGGGAGGAGCTCAAGCGGCTAGCCAAGCAGATGGTGCTTATCGTGATGATGGTAAAGGACTAAACTCCTCAGATGTCCAACCCTTTTTAAAGGGACTTTCTAATGAAGAAATCCAAAAAATAGAAGTACAAGGAATGACTTTAGCACAAGCCAAAGCAGGAGTGACCGACCAGGAACACTATTATCCTAAGCGCTACGGTATCGATTTTTACCATACGTACGAGAGTGATATTGATTTACTGAGTGAAATGGGTTTTAAAACCTTTCGAACTTCCCTAGATTGGTCACGAATTTTTCCTAACGGGGATGACGAAGAACCCAACGTTGCGGCATTAGAGCATTATTCAAAGATGATTGATTATCTTTTAAGTAAAAATATTGAGCCAATCATCACGATGAACCATTACGAAACTCCGCTTAACATCACTTTTAAATATGGCGGTTGGCCAAATAAAGATGTGATTCCGATGTTTGAGAAATTCGGAAAGACTTTACTAGATTGGTTTGGCGACCGGGTTAAGTACTGGATTGTAGTTAACCAAATTAATATGGTACAAACCGAACCATGGTTATCCGTGGGGGTGGCAGCGGACCAGTATGATAATTTGGCAGAAGCGTTATACCAGTCAACCCATAACCAGATGGTGGCGGCGGCTTGGATTAAGAACTATGCCAAATCTCTCAATCATCCTAATTTAAATATTGGAACCATGGTTGCTGACGGTACCGTCTTTCCTGCGACGGCGAAACCGGATGACGTTGTATTAGCATTACAGCATAATCGAATGCAATACATGTTTACCGATGTGCAGTTTAGGGGAGCTTACCCTAAATTTGCCCAAAATTATTTTGCAAATCACGACATCAAGTTGGCGATTACTGATGCAGAAATGAAGTTGATCAAAGAGAACCCAATGGATTTCTTAGGGATTTCATACTATTACTCTCAAATGGTTGATTCCACTAAGAACAAGTATGAAGTTAACGATACTACACCTAATCCATATTTGAAGGCTTCCCCATGGGGTTGGGCAATTGATCCTCAAGGATTTTACAACACGCTTTCGCAGTATGCGGATCGGTACGGTAAGCCAATTATCATTGCGGAAAATGGAATTGGAATGTATGACGAGTTAACTGAAGACAAAAAAGTACATGATGATTACCGGGTGGATTATTTAAGACAACATATTGAACAAGTTGGTCGTGCAATTCATGACGGAGCTAACGTAATTGCGTATTGTGCATGGGGGCCTATTGACATCGTTTCTTGTTCTTCTCAACAAATGTCTAAGCGTTATGGCTTCATTTACGTAGACTTAGACGATGAAGGGAATGGAACTGGCGCACGGTATAAAAAGGATAGTTTTACTTGGTACAAGAAAGTTATCGCTACGAATGGCGAAGAACTTTAGGTAAAAAATTATAATTTCGCGATTAAGCTATATTGAATGCTTTTCGCGAAATTTTGCGTAGAAAGCCATGTTTTAATTGGCAAGTTTTCAAATTAAGCATAGTTAATGCTCATGATTAGGGGATATAATGATGTCCACAAAAAGAGAAGAGGAAATGCTCCGGTACCTCATGACCAAACCGGGGTGGCATAGTGTTCAAGAACTATCGATTTTTTTGGATGTGTCGGGTAGAAGCGTTAAAAAGTACTATAAAAATTTATCGGCAGATCACCCAGTGGTTTCTTCAAAGTTGGGCTATAAATATGAGGGCACTAGAGAAATTAAAGAAAAACAACCGGAATTAAAAGGGTCCAAAATCCCAACTACTAAGCGGGAACGGATTTTTTACGTACTCAATAGATTGTTAAGCAACGATGCGCCGGTAAATGTGTACGATCTAGCTGAAGAAATTTTTGTTAGTGAATCTAATTTAAAACTTGATTTTAAAGCGGCCGTAAAATACGCGAAAAATTTTGACTTAACTTTGAAACAGCGAGGGGATTATTTCTCTATCTCTGGTAGCGAAGAAGATAAGCGACACATGCTTTCAGACATGCTATATAAAGAAAGCGACGGAAATTTTATTAGTAAATCAATTATTCGAAGCAACTTCCCTACAATTGATTTAGATGGACTGTACACGATTACGCAAGCATGCGCAAAGGATCATCATATTTATTTGAATACTTTTGATTTGAATAACATTGTTTTACACGTGGTAATTGCCATCCAACGGATTAGAGATGGATATCAAACGCAACCACAGTTAGATGATTTTTACTGGAAAAGTAGTCGCTTTGCCAAAGATTTACTAAAGGAAGTTGAAAACAGTCAGACAAACGTTCGTTTTTCTAAAGATGACTTAGAAAGTCTGGGGCTGGTCATTGATGGTTCGGTTTCCCGATGGACGATTGATATGAAAGACAGTATTTTAGAAAGTTCATTACGCTTAATTCGCGTCATTCTTGCTTACGTGAAGAGCATTTATAAAATTGATTTGACGGGACCTGATTTTATAAATCAATTTGCGATTCACGTTAGCCGGTTAATTCAACGGTTGCGAGACGGGAAAAGCATTCAAAATCCGATGGCTAATCAAATGAAGGCTCAAAGCCCTACTGTCTACGAATGTGCGGTGCTAATATCTCATAAGATTGCAAATTATGTAGGAGTGCCGGTTCCCGATAACGAGATTGCCTACATTGCTATGCATATTGGAAATGCCATTGCAAAACAGATTGAAGATAAAGAACGGCTAAGGACAACAATTTTAATTCCAGATTATCAGGGAAAATTTCTATCAATTGTCGATCAAATTGAGAAGAATTTTGGTAGTGAACTAGCAATTACAAAGGTCGTCACCACAGAATCTACAGTAGAAAATGATCTTGATTTATTAATTGCCTTTACAGATAGAATCTCAACTAGATTACCCAGTGTACAAATCTCGCCATTCTTTACGAAAAATGATAATCGCATGTTGAAAAATAAGATCGATGAAATTGGTAATGAAAAGCGGCGGAGGGCATTTGATAGCCAAATTGGAACATTTTTCGACCAACGTTTCTTCACGATTAGTCGACAATTAAAAACGAAGGAAGCCGTTATTGAGCATATTGCCAATGCCTTTTACCAAGCTAAGGTAACTGACCAAGATTACCAAAAAGATTTGTTGGATAGGGAACAAATGTCGTCCACGGCGTTTGGTAAAATAGCAATTCCCCATTCGTTAACCATGAAAGCGCATAGTACCAAGGGGTTCATTTATATCAATCCTAACGGGCTAACTTGGGGAACAAGTCGCGTTTATCTAGTATTCGCTTTAGCTGTGCGAAAAGAAGATTCTAAGTTGTTTAGAAATATTTTTGACAGGTTATCGGACGTGATGACGGAAGAAAAGAATATTGCTGAATTGGTTGGAAGCACGAGTTATGAGGACTTTTTGGGGAGGATTAAGGGGATGTTATAAACAAAATGTAGTGAAATTATCATGTGTAGTATTTTTATGGGACATACTATCATTTACTTTTGGTTATGTTTTGGAAGGCATGATTGAAACTTTAAGAATTGATAGTATGTTTTTTTGTGTAAAAAAGTGTGGATAGACAGTTAAAGCTGTTTATCCACACTTTTATAATAAAATGTTGAATATGTCATGCAACTTATTAAATACTCTACTGAATGT
>SKEB01001413.1_pt1 | contig 10099 bp, 8 predicted proteins | sample 4826561 | NCBI WGS metagenome assembly SKEB01 (sample SAMN11008820, study PRJNA524170) | human gut metagenome | biome: Human fecal sample; material: Feces; isolation source: fecal sample from pouch patient p17 | host: Homo sapiens | place: Israel: Tel-Aviv | collected 2016-03-29 | reverse complement strand
GATAGCAATAGCAGTATTTTCTGGCTTTTGTGTTTGTTTGTGCCTTTGGTTAATATATACGTACTATACTTGTTATATAATAAAACTTCGGCAGTATATGATCAGGAAAGTAACTCAATCTTTTATTATCCTTTATAACTAAAAGAGGGGTTGGGATGGAATCTGATAAACTTATATTTCATCTGCCCCCCTTTTCACGTTAATTAAGCAAATGGTTTGAAAATGGCAAGCGTAATAATTTTAATATCAGTATTTATATGGTGAATGGTAGAGAGCATATTCGACGAGATAAATTATGGAGGAATAAACATCAATGAGTGACTCAGATGCTTCTTTATATGATGAAGTTATTGAAGGTTTGAGGTGTAACAGGGAGTTAGAAATATATTATAATGATTCCACATATGGGCTTGTTACTTATGGGGCGTTATGGCAACTCTGGAAAGATGAGGATCTTTTAGCAGAATGTAATGATTTTTTACCATTATTAGAAAATCTGTTAATAAATGGGAGGAGTTTAAAAGATATTATAGAGCAGAGAGAGTGTGGATTACTTTTAATGTAAGAAGGCCTGAATTATAATCTAATGAAACTATAGAAGGAATGTAGATGATAGAATTAGAACCTATTAAGCAGATAAAAAGTCCAAGTTCAGAAAATGTTATAATTTTTGCTTTGCGATGTGTAAATTATATGATTATAAATGATAAACTTAATGGTTTAATTGTTTTGGACCTAGAGTGGAGAGAAGTTAATAGAATTTATATAGGCGAACAATTATTACTTATTGAAGCAATTTACACAGATATGGTGAGAAATAAAATTGTATTTAAGTTAGAGTCGTCTTTATGCTTTGTAGATATTGATACCCATTTTGTTAAGTTAATACCTATTCCAAAAAATATTAAGGAATTCTATTTTTATCAGTTATATAAATTTAGTGATGACATAATTTTAATGCGTACCAACAAAGGCATAGTATCTTTGTCATTGATTGATTATTCTGTTCGTATTATAGATGAAATAGCAGACTATGATGAAAAATTTGCATATTTTGTTTATGAAAGTGAAATAAAAGAGTCATTTCCTCATAATGAAAAATTAGTGTGTTTGGATGCAAATAATATTACGATATTAGATGATCTTAAAAAGATTCAGATTCAAAACACTATTTCTGTTCCGTATTTTGACGTATTTGTGACTGATAAATATGGTTTAGCTGTTGCAGAGAATCAATTACAGATTTTTAATCTCAATGGAGATATAAAAAGCAAGATATTATCATATAAAAGACCATGGTATGGTGGGCGAGCTGATATAGTTGAAAAAGATGATGGACTTCATTTATATGTTATAAGCCATAATGATTTGGAAGAATTAACAAGTCTTTCAGAATATATAATTTCATTTGATAAGATACCTAATCATGTAGTGTTATTATAAGATTTATATTTAGAAAGTCGTTGCTAGAAATATCGGTTCTTTTGTATCTGTTACGGTGAGTGAGCGTGTGCTACAGATAAAATTAAATCTGATTAAAAAAGGATATAGATAGGTAATGCTTCAGGACTTAATTATAATAATAGGAATAATATTTTTTGCATACAAATTAATTACTCATGAAGGTAAGCTTTCATTAGCCAGAATTGTGGCAATGTTAGGTATGTCTATATGGCTTGGGTTAGGTTTACTTCATGAAGTCGTTTCGATATTTGTATTATTCTTTTGGTCTTCAGTTGTTATGGGGATTTCTTTAATCGGAATGTATTATATACCTAGTAGTGAAAATTATGATGCGGTTGAAACACAAAAGCATCAAAAATTATTTAAAGGCGCTTTATACTCTTGGTTATTTCTAGTAGCCTTATACATATATTTATATGTTTTAACCTATTATTAAATATTATACTTTTACTTGGATTTGCTTGGTGGGAGTTTTTGCAAGGGAGAGAATTTGTGAGAAATAAGGTGAAACCACAAAAGGACGCTATAGTCTAATCTTCAGTAGTATATACTGAATGATTTAGAACTATGGCGTCCTTTTTTCCGTTCATTTGAGGTATGAGAGGATGTTATAGATATGTCAAAGAGATGTGAGAGGTTTATTTCATGCGAACTGCTTCGGCGAATTCGTCTTCGGTCATGAGTTTTTCTTCCAAGATGATTTCTTTAATAGAGCAACCGCGTTTGTATGCTTCTTTTACGACTTTAGCACTCTTATCGTAGCCGATGTATGGTGTTAAGGATGTAGCAATCATAAGGGATTGTTCTACGAAGAATTTAAGTTTTTCAGGTACGAATTCTACGCCGTCGATGCAGTGTGTTGTGAAGGAATTCATCGCATCTGCGAGGAGGCGACAGCTTTCAACAAAATCATAGATCATGATAGGCATGTACACATTCAATTGGAACGCACCGCTGCCTGCACAGATGGTCATAGTCGTATTGTGACCGAATACTTGGGCGCATACCATGGTCAAGGCTTCGCATTGAGTAGGATTTACCTTGCCTGGCATGATGGAGGAGCCCGGTTCGTTTTCAGGCAGATGCCATTCGCCATAGCCACAGCGAGGGCCGGATCCTAAGAAACGAACATCGTTCGCAATCTTAAACAATGTAGTAGCCAATGTGTTAAGTGCGCCATGAGCCATCATGAAAGCATCTTTCAAAGAGAGGCCTTGGAATTTGTTGTTCTTAACGCGGAATGGAGCGCCTGTTACCTCTGGCAATACGGTTTCCATAACGTCTAGATATCCCTTAGGTGTGTTTACACCTGTACCAACAGCAGTGCCGCCAAGGGCAACGTCGAGTAGGTAATCAGCGTTTTGAAGGAGCATAGTTTTGGCAGTTTTTAGGCCGTCTACAAAGGCACTAATTTCTTGGTCAACCATGATGAAAGTAGCATCTTGTAGGTGAGTACGACCAACCTTTTGCAAGCCTTTACCTTTTTCTTGCAATTTTTCGAAAGATGCAATAAGGCCGTCCAATGCAGGAATTACGCGTTTTGTAATTTCAAAGTATGCACAGATATGCATTGCTGTTGGGAATGTATCATTTGTACTTTGGCCGCGGTTTACATCGTCGTTAGGATGAAGTGGATTAGATTCATCTAACTGTTTAGCCCGGTGAGCGATAACTTCGTTCACATTCATGTTTGTTTGTGTGCCAGAACCGGTTTGGAATACGGTCAATGGGAATTCATCATCCCATTTGCCATCTACGATTTCATCTACTACTTGAGCAATGAGTTTCGCTTTTTCCTCAGTTACTGCGCCACATTTTGCATTGGTTAAAGCACATGCTTTTTTGACAAGCGCAAGCGCTTTGATTTGTTCAATAGGGATACGGTGGTCACCGATTTTAAAGTTATTGAACGAGCGTTGCGTTTGAGGTCCGTAAATTCGTCTAGCGTCGACTTCGACTGGTCCCATTGAATCATATTCAATTCTTGTTTCCATAATGTTTACAACCTCCTTAAAAGACATGCCGACCATATTGTCGGTTCTTTTTTATTATATGCTAAAAAAAGAAAAAATATAATAGAAAATGATAATAAATACCAATTAGATATAGTTAAGGGGGTATAATTACCTTTATACATAGTATTCTTATACAGGTGAAAGGTTAAAGGTTCTCAAAATTTTATGATGACAGGACGATGGATGGGGAGAATATAGTGGGAGTTTTTTGGTACATATTATTTTCTGCTGTGTATACATAATCAGAAGATAGGGATTTTTATTGTCAACATCGCTTTAACACGTTAAAATGGAGATAGCTTATAGTTAGTTTTTTTAGAGGAGGTAAGTACTTATGAAACATGATTTTATGAGCCATGACCTTCACTTGCCGGAACTTACGTTGCGTGGGATGTTATTAGGTGCATTGATCACTCTAATATTTACGGCATCTAACGTATACTTAGGTTTGAAGGTCGGTTTGACATTCTCGTCATCCATCCCGGCAGCCATTATCTCAATGGCAATTTTACGTTTCTTCAAGGATTCTAACGTTCTTGAAAACAACATGGTACAAACGCAAGCATCTGCAGCTGGTACCTTATCTGCAATTATTTTTATCTTACCAGGTCTTTTAATGCTTGGTTATTGGCAAGGGTTCCCATTCTGGCAAACATTCTTGATTTGCGCATGCGGTGGTTCCCTCGGTGTGTTATTCACAATTCCATTGCGCCGTGCCATGGTAGTGAACAGTGACCTACCATATCCAGAAGGCCGTGCAGCAGCTGAAATTTTGAAAGTAGGCTCTCACAGTGGTGAAACTAGCAAATCTGGTTCCGGTATGACAGACATCGTATCTGGTGGTGCTGTAGCTGGCATTATCAGTCTTTGTGCAAATGGCTTTAAAGTACTTGGCGACAGCATGAGCTTCTGGCTCCCTGTTGGTAAAGGTATTACTCAAATTCCATTGGGCTTCTCTACAGCATTGTTAGGTGCTGGTTACCTTATCGGTATCGCATCTGGTATCGCTATCCTAGTTGGTGTTCTCATCGCTTGGGCTGGCTTTGTACCTTATTTAACAAATGTACTTGCTCCAGATGGTGGCGTAACTGCTAAGTTCGCTATGGGCGTTTGGAAAGAAAAAGTTCGTTTCATCGGTGCTGGTGCTATCGGTATTGCAGCGATTTGGACGTTGATTACTTTGATTAAACCTATTATCGAAGGTATGAAAATCTCCTTACAATCCATGAGTGGCAGTGCTGCAGAACGTGAATTGCATCGTATGGATACAGATATGAGTACAAAATCTGTAATGTTAACATTTGCCGTTATTCTTGTAGGCTTAGTTATTACATTCTGGGATTTCGTATCCGCTGTACCTATTAGTGCAGGTTTAATGTGGACTCTTGTTGTTGTTGGCGTTGTAGTAGCTTTATTAATCGGCTTCTTTGTAGCAGCAGCTTGTGGCTACATGGCAGGTCTTATCGGTACATCTGCATCTCCAATCTCCGGTATCGGTATCTTAGCAACTATTATTTCTTCTCTAGTGGTATACTTCATCGCTTCTGAAAATAATTTGTTTGCTACCGAAGCAGGCGTTCAATTCGCTACAGCTATGGCTATCTTCATGACATCCGTAGTTATTGCTATTGCATCTATCTCTAACGATAACTTGCAAGACTTGAAAACTGGTCAACTCGTTGGTGCTACACCTTGGCGTCAACAAATTGCGTTGTTACTTGGTTCCGTAGCCGGTGCTATTGCGATTGCTCCAGTTCTTAACTTGTTATATCAAGCATATGGTTTTACAGGTGCGTTGCCTCGTGCTGAAATGGATCCAAATGCTGCATTGTCTGCTCCACAAGCAACATTGATGACTACAATCGCTCAAGGTATTTTCAATGCTAGTATGGATTGGAATTACATCTTGATCGGCGTTGGTGTTGGCGTAGTAGCTATCATTGTTAACTTGATTCTTAAGAGCACAACTGCTTCCTTAACATTGCCTCCATTGGCTGTTGGTATGGGTATCTACTTGCCTCCAACATTGGAAGTACCTCTTATTGTCGGTTCTTTCTTGAGCTATTTTGTAGGTCGTTACCTCATTGCTCGCGCTAAAATGCGTGCTGGTGAATTAGCTGAATACGATGTAGAACAATCTAATCGTCGTGGCGTTCTCTTTGCGTCTGGTTTGATTGTTGGTGAAAGCTTGATTGGTGTAATTATAGCTGTTATTATTGTATTGTCAGTTACAACTGGTGGTGGTGAATCTCCACTTCAATTAGTAGGTCCTGAATTTGAAAGTACAGCTAGTTGGTTAGGTCTACTTGCTTTCATCTTCGCTGCATTCTATCTAGTTCGTCGTGTTGTAACTCACAAATTTGATAAAGCAGAAGCTCTCGCTATGAAAGCAGAACAAGAACAAGCAAAGTAAGAGGTTAACCATGAAATTAAAACAGACTGTTCTCATCATGATGGCTGCCGCATTGCCACTCACATCTATGGCGGCCGCTAGTGAAACGATTCCTGTAACAAAGGATACTGGTGCTGTAGTAGTACAAAATAATCGTCACGATGTGACATATCGTCTCTCTAGCACGGCTACGCCAGAGCAAAACAAAAAATTACGTTCCGTAGCGAATAAAACTGATCGTGGTACTATCGAAGTGGTAGCGCCAAATGCAGATCGTTATATGGATCGTAAAGAGGTAGGCGTATCTCCTGTAGATGCGACTACAGATCATTTGAATCTCGTATTCCCAGAGATTAAATCTGTTAGCCCTATTGTTGAAAAAGCCATCAATACAACGATTAAGAAATACGTTTCCAAGGTTCAAAATGACACTCAAAAATTGAACGAAAAAGAATCCAATAAAACGAATGTCATCATGTACTATGATGTAAAAACGGATAAAAATGGTATCTTTAGCGTTTTGATTCACACTTATACAATGCGTGATGGCGATGCAAATGGTGTAAATTATGTAAAAGGCTTTACATTCAATACGACAACAGGGCGTCAATTATCCTTGTATGATCTTGGTGGTTTGAATAAGAAGGAACTCGTTAATGCTATCAATAATAATCAACAAGTGAAGGATGCAGTTGGTGCGAATGCTACATTCGACAAAATGCCATCTGAATTCTACACAACTGAAGATTACTCGGTAGTAATGATTCTTCAACAAGATGTGGATACAATCCATAGTGCTGGTACCGTGTATGTACCAGTTGGCAATTTGCGCGACCGTCAAAATGATGTGACCAAATAACAAAACTAACTATATGTGTCTGTATTGTTAAACAATGCAAGGTGCGTAGCACCAAAAAGGGTACACAGACTGTTTTATGTGGTATAGAACTTAATACTTACTAGAAAGCCCCTCCGCGATGTGCGGAGGGGCTTTTGTGTGTATTGTTCTGTATGAAGAATAGTGGGATAGGACAAAAAAGACAGCCCCGAAGGGCTGCTTAACGGATTATTTGGTTGGTTTTAATGGTAATGGGAATTGGATTGTCGTAGTCGGAGTTTCCTCAGGCGGTGTTTGAACAATTACCTTCTTACCAAATTTCTTTTTAAATGCCTTTACTGTTCCAGGTTGTACAGAATCAGCCGTAATGACTAATACAGATGCATCATCTGTTGGTAAAATACTAATGATTTTACCTTGAGGTTCTTTACTTTGATAAAGCGCCAATGCATCGGCTTGGAGGTCTTCTAATTGGGCTTGTGTCAATTTACCTTGGCTTACAATTAATGCATTATCGAGTTGTGGATCGTGAGCGTCAGCTAGTGCTGTATGAACTGTATTAAAGTGTTTTTTGTCCACTACAGAAACGTGCAATTTACCTTCCTTCCAGAAGAGAGCGCCGTCGTTTCTAAATTGTGTGAAGTCTTGACCATAGTGAAGGGCGTGGCTGATGACATTGGATGTTTTTCGTTCCACTTGTTGACGGTAGAGCGCATTGTGGAATGCCAATGCTTGTGGTGTTTGTGTCATACGGTAGGAAATTTCAGCCGCCTCTGCACGGGTTACGTATTTTTCTGGGTTAAACATCGTGCCTGGTGCATAGTTGGTAAATCCTAAGTATGCTAATTCACGCACTGCGTCTTGTGCCCAAGGGGCTACGAATTTTTGGTCCCCATACGCTACTTGATCGAGGACAGTAGGGTCATCTGTTGTATAGCCTAGATAATGCAGGTAGTTATCTGCTACCAAAGCAAATTCTTGGCGGGACATATATTTTTCAGGTTTATATGTAGCGTCGCCATAGCCAGAGATGATATTCTTGCGCGCTACTGATTCAATAGCGAGGGCAGACCAACGGTCAGATGTAATATCTTTAAAGTGACTAGAGATGAACGCTGCTTGGCCATCATCGGTAATATTGTTGAATAGGGAGGCCACTTCTTCGCGTGTCATTGGTTGATTAGGACGGAATGTGCCATCCGCATAGCCTTTCATCAATTTAGACTTTGCTACGGCACTAATTGATTTAGAAGCCCAAAAATCACTTGGTACATCGGAGAAGATGTATGGTCGCACATCTTGGATATCCTTTGGAGACGTAACAACACCGGAGCGAAGTTGTTGGTTAACAACAGTATTAGCAGGTATAGCAGTTTTGTTTTGTTCAGTAGCTGTTGTATCTTGAACTGTTGCCGTTGTTGTTACAGTATGTTGCGCTGGAGTAGCGCTTGGTGTTTGTGCCGGTGTAGCGGCAAATGCCATACCGGATGTAGTAAGTAAAGCGGACAGGATGAGAGCCCGTAATGTGTGTTTTGATACCTGTTGCATACATATCCTTCCTAATCATGTGGTAAATATATCAAAAACAGCGTTAGATAACGCTGTTTTTGAAGTCCCCTTAAGGACTAAAGTATATCGGAGTTTTGTCGCTATTAGCGTTTTACAGTCATTTTAACTTTGGAACCAAATACCTTGGAAATACCTTGTTGTGTTTCTTTGCTTGCAGTGCTAACTACAGCGTATAATTGATTGTTTTCAACGTCTGGGAATACGGCGATAATATTGCCACCTTTTTCGTTTTTGCTGTAGTAGTTACGGAAATTAGATTCGATAACATCGTATTCAGTTTGGCTGTATTGAGATGGTTCAACTACTACATAGTTGTTGATAGTAGCATTGCCTTGGCTTGCCAAATTAGCTTTTACTGTATCCAAATCGGAATTAGATTTCAAAGCTACATGCAATTGATTGTCTCTCCAGTACATAACACCATAGTCTTGGAACGCTTCTGGTGTCTTATATGTTTTGTTGAGTTGAGTGAATACATTGTTTTCCAATGTTTCTTGTTGTTTTTGATCGAGTGGTTTTAATGTGCTGCGACGTACAGGTCGAACGATGCGTGGAGATTGTTCTGCTTTAGACTCAGAAACCTTGTCAGATTTTTTAGCCTTAGCTTCTTTTTCTATCTTTTTCGCATCAGCATCAACTTTTTTAGCATCAGATTTCACAGCAGCATCAGCTTTTTTTGCATCTGCCTTTGCAGCAGTATCTACTTTCTTAGCATCCTCTTTTACGTCTTTAGCGACTTCTTTTTCAACGGTTTTAGTTTTATTTTCAACCTTTTCAGCGTCTTGCTTTACATCTTCTTTAATAGCGGTAGCCTTGCTAGTAGTAGGGGCTGTTTCACCGTTTAAGATGCGGTTTAAGATTGTTGCCGCTTGTGCGCGTGTTACAGGTTGTGTTGGGTTGAAAGCAGTTGTTGCACCGGATGCTACATAGCCGCGTTGTGCCATGTATTCGATATCCGCTATATATGCTTTGGAAATGCTAGCACTGTCTTTGAATGTAACCTTTTCGGATTTTACAGGTGCATCAGGTTTTATTTTCTTTACTAAATTAGCTGCGGAAGCAACAAATTCTTCGCGGTCCATCGCTTTAGCAGGGGCAAATGTAGATTTTGCTGTACCTTCCATAACGCCAGCAGCACCAACTAATTTAATAGCTGTGTTGGACCAACGGTCGCTTTCAACATCGGAATAGGAAACGCCATTTTCTTTTGTTACTAAGTCAGCAAGTTCTTGCTCGTTCATATTGTGTTGCAACACTTTGCCGTAAATGGCTGCTGCTTGTTCACGAGTAATGCTTTTACCAGGGCGGAATGTGTTATCTGCATAGCCGGATAAGTAGCCCGCCTCTGTCATTGCTTGGATGGCATCGCGAGCCCAGTTATCCTTTGTATCTGGGTATACGCCAGCTGGCAATGTTTCTTTAGCCTTTGCAGGAGCCTCAGATTTTTGTGTTGCTTTTGCAGTTGTTGTAGTTTTATCTGTAGTTGTAGTAGATTTAGCTGTCGCTGCTGGTGTAGTTTTCGCAGCAGTTGTTTTTGCATGTGTTGTCTTAGCAGTTGTTTTTGCAGCAGTTGTAGTATGTGCAGATGCTTTTGCATTCGTTACAACTGGTGTTTTCGTAGTTGTTGTAGTTTCTGCATGAGCCATGCCGAATGTAGATCCTAGCGCCAATGTAATCGCTAGAGATAAGGACAATTTATTGAGTTTCATGAGAAAGCTCCTTTCAAATTACGTTTATATACATAAATTATAGCACTTTTATGAAATAACCACTACTATAAGAAAATGTAATATATAAGGATAAAAATTAGATGAATAATGG
>SKEB01001405.1_pt1 | contig 10174 bp, 10 predicted proteins | sample 4826561 | NCBI WGS metagenome assembly SKEB01 (sample SAMN11008820, study PRJNA524170) | human gut metagenome | biome: Human fecal sample; material: Feces; isolation source: fecal sample from pouch patient p17 | host: Homo sapiens | place: Israel: Tel-Aviv | collected 2016-03-29 | reverse complement strand
GTATATAATAGGAACATATATATACCCAGGAGGAAATTAAAAATGGCAACAGTGAAAGAATTATTGCGTGCAGAGAACGACGGAACATTAAGCTTTGGAGATTACACTCTTGCATCCAAGACAAAGAAGGACGGATTTGAATTTAAAGGAGATCTTTATAAAGTAAAGACATTTGCGGAGATTACAAAGCTGGAGAAAAATGGAATGTTCGTTTATGAGTCTGTTCCGGGAAGTACAGTAGAGAACTTCAAAGAGACAGAAACAGAAGTTGAGTTCACAGTTTCCGCACCGGAAGACGTACAGTTTACATTGGAACTTGAGCCAGAGAGCGAATATGAAGTATTTATCGCCGGAGAGTCTGCAGGTAAGATGGGAACAAACTTAAGCGGAAAATTAAGTGTAAGTGTTGAACTTAACGCAGATCAGAGTGCTGCAATCAAAGTTGTCAAATGCTAATCCGTCAGATTCGGATAGAAACAAGAGTAGTGTAAAAACAGAGGGAAAGGAATTGCAAGATGCGCCTTTCCCTTTTCTAATCTATAAACCTGGCAAGCTGTATTACGCTTGCTTCGAACAGAAAGGAAATTATGAATGGCAAAAGGAAAGAAAACAGTTTACTTCTGTCAGAATTGCGGGCATGAGGAAGCGAAGTGGCTCGGTCAGTGTCCAATGTGTAAGGAATGGAATACATTTGTCGAGGAGAGGATTGACAGTGGCATCACGAAAGGAACGACTGTAGCAGCCAGAGCGGTGAATGAAGCGAAAGTGGTTCCAATCACAGAAGTTTCCGCGGATGATGATACAAGGAATAAGACTGGAATTAAAGAATTAGACAGGGTTCTTGGTGGTGGGATCGTGCCGGGGTCACTCGTTCTGGTAGGAGGAGATCCGGGAATTGGAAAATCAACTTTGCTCTTGCAAGTCTGCCAGAGGATGGCGAAGCAGCAGAAGATTTTATATATTTCAGGTGAAGAGTCTCAGACTCAGATCAAGCTTCGTGCAAACCGTATGGGTGAATTCAGCCAGAATCTGTTGCTTTTGTGTGAGACGAATCTTGGGATTATCCGCAACGTGATCGAGAAAGAGAAGCCGGAGCTTGTGATCATTGATTCCATCCAGACGATGTACAGTGAAGATGTGAATTCCGCACCGGGAAGTGTCTCCCAGGTTCGTGAGTCTACGAATGTATTTATGCAGCTGGCGAAGGGACTATGTATCCCAATCTTCATTGTTGGCCATGTGACAAAAGAAGGAACTGTGGCTGGTCCGCGTGTGCTGGAACATATGGTGGATACGGTACTTTATTTTGAAGGAGATCGTCATGCATCTTACCGAATCCTCAGAGCTGTGAAGAATCGTTTTGGCTCTACGAATGAGATCGGTGTCTTTGAGATGAGACAGAATGGACTTGTAGAAGTAGAGAATCCATCCGAATATATGCTGAGTGGAAAACCGGAGAATGCATCCGGTTCTGTTGTAGCCTGTTCGATGGAGGGAACACGCCCAATTCTTCTGGAGATTCAGGCACTAGTTGCAAGAACGAACTTTGGTATGCCGAGAAGAACTGCAGCAGGAACAGATTATAACAGGGTGAATCTTCTGATGGCAGTACTTGAAAAACGACTTGGTATGAATCTTGGAAATTGCGATGCTTATGTAAATATTGCGGGCGGAATCAAGATGAATGAGCCGGCAATCGATCTCGGAATCGTGATGGCACTTGTGTCAAGTTATCGGAATCGTCCGATCGATGAAAAAACGATCGTGTTCGGTGAGGTTGGTCTGAGTGGTGAGGTACGTGCGGTGAATATGCCGGAGCAGCGTGTGGCTGAGGCGAAGAAGCTTGGATTCGAGACGTGTATCCTTCCGGAAGTGTGCATGAAGACGGTGAAGGATGTTAAGGGAATCAAGCTGCTGGGTGTGAAGAGTGTGAATGAGGCTGTGGCGATTTTTTAGCAATAAGAAACATTGCAAGGTTATAATGAAATAGAGCAAATGAAGAAAGAAGTTTCTGATATAAGATGAAAAACTTGTATCGGAAACTTCTTTTATATTTTAAGAAAGAAAATGGTTTACAATATGCTGGGGATATTGGATAACGGAGTAATACAATAAAACAATGCCCTGAAAATTGAAAAAACAAACAGTATATAACAGTTGACAACAGTGATACACTGTTATATACTGTTTACAACAGGAGGTTGCTTATGAAGATTATAATCAATAATTCATCGATGGTACCGATCTATGAACAGATCATGGAGCAGATCAAGGCGCAGATCATCTCCGGAGAATTAAAAGAAAATGATATACTGCCGTCAGTGAGAACGATGGCAAAGGAACTGAAGATCAGTGCACTTACCGTGAAGAAGGCATATGACAATCTGGAAGCGGAGGGCATGACGGTCACGGTTCATGGAAAAGGAACTTATGTTGCAGCTTCGAATACACAGTTGATGGAAGAAGAGCGCAGAAAAGAAGTTGAGGCGGATCTGGAAGCGGCGATTCAGAAGGGAAGACGCTGCGGAATGAAAGAGGAAGAGATCCGCTCCTTGTTTGAACTCATCATGGAGGACGAATAATTATGTTAGATATCAAAGGGGTAAAGAAAAGCTACGGCGAATTTCAGTTAGACTGTTCGCTAAATGTAGAAAAAGGAAGAATCACAGGTCTGGTCGGAGAAAACGGAGCCGGTAAGAGCACTGTGTTCAAGGCAGTACTCGGACTCATTTCCTATGATGGTGGCGAGATAAAGATTCTTGGAAAAACACCGCAAGAGTTAAGCGAGAAAGAGAAAGAACAGATGGGAGTAGTCCTGGCAGAAGCAGGATTCAGCGGATATTTAAAAGGAAAAGATGTTAAGGCAGTTCTTGCCAAACTGTATCCAAAGTTTGAAGAAGAAAAATTTCTTCAGATGTGTGAAAGATATCAGATTCCACTGGATAAATTTTTAAAAGAGTATTCAACTGGAATGAAAGCAAAGCTGAATCTGATCATTGCATTGACGCATCAGGCAGATTTCCTGATGCTGGATGAGCCGACAGCCGGTCTTGATGTCGGAGCAAGAGAAGGGATGCTGGATATTTTGAGAACATATATGGAAGAAGAACCGGAGAGAAGCATCCTGATCAGTTCACATATATCTTCAGACTTAGAGCATCTGTGCGATGATATTTATGTGATTCATAAAGGAAAGATCGTACTTCATGAAGAGATGGATAGAATTCTTGAAAAGTATGCCATGTTGAAAGTCAGCGAGGAACAGTATCAGGCTTTAGATAAAAACTATATCCTGAAAGAGAGAAAAGAAAATTTCGGAATTGCCTGTCTGACAAATGAGAAGCAGTATTATACAGAAAATTATCCGGAAATTGTAGTGGAAAGCGGATCACTCGATCAGGTGATTCTGATGTTGACAGGAGGCGGGATGTAATGAAAGAAATCAGAGGACTTTTGGAAAAGGATTTTCGGTTGTTTTTTCGGCAAGGTGGCAATCTTTTTTGTGTGTTAGCGTTTGTGGCGTTATTTTTTACGCTGACGGAAAAGAAGACAGCTACTTTTATTGCAATCTATATCCCATCTGTTATAGCAGTATATGCGGGGAATACAATTAGTTATGATGAAAACAATCATGGATATATGTATTTATTTTCTTTACCTGTAAATAGAAAAGTATATGTTAGAGAAAAATATATTTTTTCCTTTATTATGACAGCGTGTGGATGGTGTATTGGAGTAATCTGTGCAGGAATCACTATACTCATAAAGCCAGAAGAAGTGTTTGATCCGGAAACGCTGGCAATGGAGTTGATCACAATCTTTGTATTTCAGGCAATTGCGGGAATTACGATTGCAATTCGGTTAAGGTTTGAAGGAGAGAAAGGACGATTAGTGCTACCAATTGCAATTTTAATTGTTTTTGCAATTTGTTATGCAATTGGCTCTTTTGTGATGGATAACCTGGGATTAAAAGAAAGTATTTTGTATATGATAGAAGGGATAGGCGATTTTGAAATTGCGATTGCACTTATCGTGCTGAGTCTGCTTGTATGGTTCATTTCTTATATTTACAGTATGAGAGTCATGAAAAAGAAAGAGTTTTAGTTATTGTTCACTCCCGTGTCAATCACTTCGCTGATTGACACGGAGGATGCCTGTTTTGGCTTGAATGCATCTCGCCCCATCGCCAAAGGCGATTTAAAATGGCGAGATGCGTTGCTGGTCGCACATCGTGTGAACAGTAACGAGTTTTAAGATGGAGTGATGAAATCAGATGGTGTCAGCCATTTGGTTTCATCATTTTTATATATTGAATTTAATTAACTATCTAACTTGTTTGTGTGCAAAAAGTATTAAGAAAGTGTGAAAAAATAGAAATAATATTGACTTACTTTGTGAAAAGTACTATATTTTCATTTAGTTAATTAACTAACTAATTTTCACTATTCATTCTGTGGAAAAAGTGATAGTCAGAATTTTTTTGTAGAATGTATCAATAGATCAAGGAGGGAAAAGAACGTGAAGTGTTATAAAGAGGATGCCCCATTACTTGGATTGATGGGACAGAGTATGCGCCTGATCGGAAAGAGAGCACAGGAATTGTATGCAGAATACGATTTGAACAGAGCCCAGTCAGGGATCTTATTTGCCCTTCATCAGGAAGATTCCATGTCTCAGAAAGAACTTGCGAAGCGCCTGAATGTAACGCCGCCGTCAATTACATCGATGATCAAGAAGATGGAACAGGAAGGTTACATTACAAGAAAAGCCGATGAACAGGACCAGAGAGTGATGCGCCTGACTCTTGCACAGAAAGGGAGAGACAGCATTGCTTATGTGATCAAGACAGCTGAGAAACTGGAAGAAAAAGTGTTTGAAGGAATGAGCGTGGAAGAGAAGATGCTTTTTCGCCGGCTGCTCCTGCAGATTATAGAGAATGTGGAGTAGTGAATGAAGTAGATTACTGTCGCTGAGAATCAGCGGTTAGTGATAAATTGTGTAACTTGAAGAGAGTTGTTGTTGCTTACACATATTGCGAACAGTAACAGAGAATTACCAGGAAAGGAAATACGCAGATTATGAAGAACTTATTCAAATACGCTGCATCATACTGGAAAGCTATGATTGCGATCGTGCTGATTCTGGTTGTGCAGGCGTATTGTGATCTGTCCTTGCCGGCCTACACATCAGATATTGTAAATGTAGGAATCCAGCAGGGCGGTATTGAAGATGAAGTACCGAGACAGATTGCAACAGAAGAAATGGAAAAATTGCTTTTGTTTGTATCGGAAGACGATCAACAGACGGTGATGGATGCATATACAGAAGATAATACTTCTTATAAAAAAGAAGCTTATGTCTTGAAAGATTCTGTTGCTGAAGAGGAAAATACGATGGAGAATCTGAAAGATATTCTTCAGATTCCAATGATGATGACATCCGGAATCGAGTCCGGAAGTGACACAACAAAGCAGATGGAAGACAAGCTGAAAGAGCAGATGTCCCAGGGAATGGCGCAGAGCATGCCACAAGGGGCAGACCAGACAATGCCGGAAGGAATGCCACAAGGTGAATCCCAGGCGGAATCCCAGGCAGTGTCACTGGATGATATGTCTATGTTTGATCTTCTGAAAATGCTTCCGGCTGAGCAGAGAGCAACAATAGTTGAGAAGATTGAAGAGCAGATGTCAGAGATGCCGGATACAATTCTTGATCAGGCAGCAGTGAGCTTCTGCAGGAGTGCATATAAAGACCTTGGAATGGACATGGATCAGACACAGATTCATTATCTGTTAAAAACAGGAGGTCAGATGGCTGCACTTGCTCTTCTTGGAATGGTAGCAAGTATTATGGTTGCATTTCTGGCATCAAGAGTTGGAGCAAGTGCAGGACGTGATCTGAGAAGTGGAGTATTCCATAAAGTTGTTGGATTTTCAAATAACGAGTTCAATCACTTCTCAACAGCATCTTTGATCACGAGAAGTACGAATGATATCCAGCAGATTCAGATGCTGATCGTTATGCTGCTTCGTATGGTTCTGTATGCGCCAATCCTTGCAATCGGTGGAGTGCTGCAGGTTATGAAGACGAATGTATCCATGTCCTGGATCATCGGACTTGCGGTTATTATCATTGCATTTGTAGTTTTGTTGCTGTTCCTTGTTGTTATGCCAAAGTTCAAAGTGCTGCAGAATCTTGTTGACAAGTTGAACCTTGTAACAAGAGAGATTCTGACAGGACTTCCGGTTATCCGTGCATTCAGTACAGAGAAGCATGAGGAAGAGAGATTTGATGATGCGAACCGCACACTGACGAAGACGAATCTTTTCGTCAACCGTGCAATGACATTTATGATGCCGGTGATGATGTTAGTCATGAACGGTGTATCTGTTCTGATCGTATGGACAGGAGCACATGGAATCAGTGATGGACAGATGCAGGTTGGAGATATGATGGCATTTATCCAATATACGATGCAGATCATTATGGGATTCTTAATGCTTTGTATGATTTCAATTATGCTTCCAAGAGCAGCTGTGGCAGCAGACCGTGTTGAGGAAGTATTGAAGAGTGAGACAATGATCCACGATCCAAAGCAAGAAAAACATTTCCCAGAAGACGGAAAAGGAGTACTTACTTTCAATCATGTATCTTTCCGTTATCCGGGTGCAGATGAAGATGTTCTGGAAGATATTACATTTACAGCGAAGCCGGGTGAGACAACAGCGATTATCGGAAGTACCGGAAGCGGTAAGTCTACGCTGGTAAATCTGATTCCACGTTTCTATGATGTGACATCCGGAGATATTATGCTGGATGGTGTAGATATCCGTGAAGTGAAACAGCAGGAACTTCGTGAGAAGCTTGGATATGTTCCGCAGAAGGGAGTTCTATTCTCGGGAGATATCGCATCTAATATCATGTTTGGTAATTCACATGGAAGCGATGATGAGATGATCGAGGCGGCAGAGATTGCACAGGCAACAGAATTTATTGACACAAAACCGGAGAAATATAAGAGCCCGATCTCACAGGGAGGTTCGAATGTATCCGGTGGACAGAAGCAGAGACTTTCTATTGCAAGAGCAATCGCAAAGCACCCGCAGGTATTTATTTTTGACGACAGTTTTTCTGCCCTTGACTATAAGACGGATGTAACACTCCGCCGTGCGCTGGCTGAAAAGACAAGCGGAAGTACGGTGCTGATCGTTGCGCAGAGAATCAGCACAATCCTGCATGCAGAGCAAATCATAGTATTGGACGAAGGCAAAGTGGCAGGTAAGGGAACACATGCGGAGCTTCTCAAGAACTGTCCGGTATACCGTGAAATTGCAGAATCCCAGCTGTCCAGGAAAGAGTTAGAAGCAGCGTTAAATGAGCAGACAAATGGAAAGGAGGATCAGATTCATGGCTAGAATGCATGGCGGTCGAAGACCGAATGAAAAAGCAAAAGACTTCAAAGGAACAATGAAGAAACTGATCCGCTACATGGCAATTTACAAAGTACAGGTATTTTTCGTAGCCGTGTTTGCTATCTGTGGAACGATATTCAATATTGTCGGACCGAAGATTTTAGGAAAAGCAACGACGGAGATTTTCAATGGACTTGTAAGTAAAGTTTCCGGTGGAGATGGAATGAATTTCGGTAAAATCGGACAGATTCTGCTGACTGTTCTTTGCCTGTATGTGATCAGCGCAATCTGCAGTTTTGTGCAGGGATATTTGATGACGGGGGTGTCTCAGAAGACAACCTACCGTTTGAGAAGAGAAATCTCCGAGAAGATCAACCGCATGCCGATGAGCTATTTTGACACAAAGCCGGTAGGTGAAGTGCTTTCCCGTGTGACAAATGATGTTGACACACTTGGACAGAGCTTGAACCAGAGTGCGACTCAGATGATCACATCGGTTACAACTCTGATTGGTGTATTTATCATGATGTTGTCAATCAGCCCGCTGATGACAGTGATTGCAGTTTTGATTCTTCCGCTTTCTGCCGGATTGATCGGATTCGTAATGAAACATTCACAGAAATATTTCGTAGGGCAGCAGACATACCTTGGAAATGTGAATGGACAGGTAGAAGAAATCTATGGTGGTCATAACATCATCAAGGCATTTAATAAAGAAGAGGAAGTAATTGAAGTATTCAATGAAACAAATGATAAGCTGTATGATTCCGCATGGAAATCCCAGTTCTTTTCCGGTTTGATGATGCCTGTAATGCAGTTTGTAGGAAACTTGGGTTACGTGGCAGTGGCAATCCTTGGCGGATATCTGACAATTAAGGATGTGATCGAGGTTGGAGATATCCAGTCCTTTATTCAATATGTACGTAACTTTACACAGCCATTGCAGCAGATCGCACAGGTGGCGAATATGCTTCAGTCAACAGCTGCAGCATCAGAGCGTGTCTTCGAGTTCTTGGAAGGACCGGAAGAAGATCAGACAGTAGAGAATCCGGTTTCTGTAGAGAATCTTCAGGGAAATGTTGAATTTGAGCATGTACGTTTTGGATATAATGAAGATAAGATCATCATTAATAACTTCTCAGCGGATGTGAAAGAAGGCCAGAAGATCGCAATTGTTGGTCCGACAGGAGCCGGAAAGACAACAATGATCAAATTGCTCATGCGTTTCTATGATGTGAATGGAGGTTCAATCAAGATTGACGGACACGATGTCCGGGACTTCAATAGAAGTGAACTCCGTGAAATGTTCGGAATGGTTCTGCAGGATACCTGGCTGTTCCATGGTACGATCAGTGATAATATCCGTTACGGAAAACTGAATGCGACAGAGGAAGAAGTGATTCAGGCAGCGAAGGCGGCACATGTGCATCGTTTCATCCAGACACTTCCGGGTGGATACAATATGGAACTGAATGAAGAAGCAAGTAATGTATCCCAGGGACAGAAACAGCTCCTCACAATTGCAAGGGCAATCCTTGCAGATCCGAAGATCCTGATTTTGGATGAGGCGACAAGTTCAGTTGATACCCGTACAGAAGAAATGATCCAGAAAGCAATGGATAATCTGATGAAAGGAAGAACAAGCTTTGTTATTGCCCACAGATTATCAACGATTCGTGATGCAGATCTGATCCTTGTTATGAAAGACGGGGATATCATTGAGCAGGGAAATCATGAGGAACTTCTTGCAAGAGGCGGATTCTATGCGGATCTGTATAATTCTCAGTTCGAAAGTACGACAGAGATCGCGTAAAATAATAAGAAACTCTATTATCTCTTCCGGATTAAAATATGGCAGGGATAATAGAGTTTTTTCTATAAAGGATTGGATAAAAATTCAATCGTATATTGTTCAAGTGAAGCAAGAAGTTTATCAAGTGGAAATACCTTAAGATCATTTACTGCATCCACGGTAACACTGAGGTATCCATGCAATGAATCCAGGACTTGCTGTACATTTCCATACTGAATTTCATTGATCCCTGGATTTATTATCTGTGCGTTCAGATCGAGTGGAATGTGATAGCGGTTTACAAGATAAGTATTCATCTTTGTATAGTCCCCGTAATAATATTCCGCAGTAAGATACTTTTCAAAAGGGATATAAGTCTGGAAATTTCTGATATAAACGGTTACAATCTCTTCTTTTATATCTGTAATCTGTCCGGTTTCATCATAAAAATCAACAATCTCCGGAATAAAATCCTTGAAAAACCGACGGTCGATATATAAATGAAAATAGTAGCCCAAAACACTGGAATCAGAAAGAAGAGAGGCGTATTTAGCAGTAAAACGTGTTAAATCCGGAAATACCATCATCTTATCACGATAAACAGGATTCCGGAAATGTGAAAGCTCTTTTTGGTCTGTTGCATCCGGTAGAAGATTCCCAATCAGAAAATCATTTACAGATTGAATCGGATAAGGAAAATCAGGGTACTCGTGAAGATGGCTTCGCAGCATCTGGGCTGCAGTTAAATGTAAAATAAAACCAGGCATGAGAAAATCCTTTCATATATAAAGCTGATACTATCTTAACATGAAATGAGTATATTATACAAGCAGGCTTGCAATAGCTGTCGTGTTTTGAAATGTATGTTACGCATCTGCAACAACCGAAAGAACTGACGTCCTTTCGGTTAAGGGCATTCGCCCTATGTTCCCCAACCCTATCAGCTTAGTGCAAGCAAGCTTGCAATAGC
>SKEB01001403.1_pt1 | contig 10201 bp, 12 predicted proteins | sample 4826561 | NCBI WGS metagenome assembly SKEB01 (sample SAMN11008820, study PRJNA524170) | human gut metagenome | biome: Human fecal sample; material: Feces; isolation source: fecal sample from pouch patient p17 | host: Homo sapiens | place: Israel: Tel-Aviv | collected 2016-03-29 | reverse complement strand
GTTCGAAAACTCGCCATACTTTAGGATATTCTGTAGTATTCTGTACAATGGTATAACGTACAGCTGAGATTGTTCCATTAATGATGTCCTTATAGGCTTCTTTCCACCACGCTTCTCGTTCCTGCTGAGCCCATTGAACCAATGTCCCAAGTATATCTGCGGTCAATATAAAAATATTAGCCTTTTTTGTCAATTCGATTAACTTTGCAATGTCAGCTGCAGAGACAGTCCATCCAAGAGCTGTAAGCCACTTATCAAATGTTCCAGAGCCAGATGCAGCATCAACAGCTGCCTTAATATCACTTTTGTACATATAACTTTGATATTCAATATGCCCTGGAGGTAATGCACGTGAATCAGCCGAAGTACCACCAAGGGCTTGCCGAATTTCATTTTCACGAAATTCAGGGTCAGACTCTAATCGCTTTTGATACGATTCTGCCTCAGATTCAGGAATTGATACAACAATAAAATGGTCATCTGTTGAATCAATAAGAATATCTTTCATATTTGGTGAATCCGTGGCTTGCTTTGTTTCCGCAGCAAAAGCAACTGTAGAGCAAAGTAACGATAGACAAAGTATAAGGCTTATTAACTTGCTTATTTTTTTCATAGAAAGACCTCCGTTCTTTAAAATTGAAATAGACAGATGTGTTACTTTTTTCAATAACCAAAGGAATCACCTCTTTCTCAAATAGGTTTATAGGCGTTTGCGAAACGCCGTAAGCCGCATAAATACGGCATTTTTTTCTTTTCTAAAAGCAAATAACTCCTCACCGGATATGGTATAATAGAGTTGTCCAAAAACTAAAACCCATTACCTAGAAAGGAGTTATTCTGATACTTATGATACCATACAAACAGCTTTCTTTGGCAGATATTTTTCAAGATTGCCAAGAAAAATTTGAAAATGACAAACCCACTTTTCTCTCTCTATTAGAACAACATATCGACATGGATGAAATTATCCCTTTGTCTTTTAGAAATCATTTCTATGCATCAACGGGCAGAACCCGTAAATACCCTTTACAAGCCTTTTTATGGGCTTTGATCATTCAACGTATTTTTTCAATTCCAACAGATGAACTCTTGTTGGTTTTTCTTGCCTACTCCAAATCACTTCGCGAATTCTGTGGTTTTACAAAGGTTCCGGATGCTTCAAAAATCACCCGCTTTTAGAAGTTAAGGATTGTTCTTTTGTAAGCGCCAAATGTTCCTGCGGATTTTCTAATACTCTGATTTCCTCTATAATTGTAGGCGAAAGATATTTAGACTATTTCACTACAATTACGGAGGAGAGGTTATGGCAACTACTCGCAAAGCCCGTGTTCCGATGGCGGAACAGCTCAGGCTTATCAATGAATGTCGCAAAAGCGGCATGACAGATGCTGACTGGTGCCGCGAAAACGACATCGCAGTAAGTACTTTTTATAACTGGGTCAGCCGCTGCAGGAAAGCAGCAGCGGATCAGATTCCAGCACCGAATTATGGTCATTGTGAGATCCCGCGTTCAAAGCAGGACGTGGTTCCAATTGACATTGTTTCGGATCACCTTCCGGAACAGCATATTGCATCGCGGATGCACCAAACGAACCTTGACAATTCACATACGATTGAAGTGTCCATGAATGATGTGACAATCCGCATCAGCAATGATGCCGATCCTGTCCTGCTCACCAGGACACTCCGCCTGATCCGGGAGACCTCATGTTAGGTGATATCTCCGGCCTCGAAAAAATCTACATTGTCTGCGGCTATACCGATATGCGCAAATCAATCGATGGTCTCTGTGCCATTATCGAAGACCAGCTTAAAATGGATCCGACATCCAGTGCGCTCTTCCTGTTCTGTGGAAGAAGACGGGACAGGATCAAAGCTCTGTTCCGTGAACCGGATGGTTTTGTCCTGATCTATAAACGGTTGTCTGTCCGGGGCGGCTATCAATGGCCAAGGAAGCAGTCGGAAGTCCGGAATCTTTCCTGGCGGGAGTTCGACTGGCTGATGTCAGGAATTGATATCGACCAACCAAAAGCACTCAAAGCAGAGTAAAAAAGTATCTGGATCCCGGTAAAAATCCTGCACAGAAAAATGGCAGATTTCCTTATAAATTCAGCATTTTTCAGCACTTGTTTTCCTTTAGGAATGGCTGTATTTCTGGTATAATAGAGGTATCAAATCCAAGGAGAGAACGATGGCTTCCAGTGCAAAAGACATCCAGCTGCGAGAGCTGAAGGACACCATAACACAACTGAAAACAATGGTCTCGGAACAGACGGAACTGATCAGATCTCTCCGCCTTGTTATTGACGAAAAAACCAGCCACGAAAAAGCCCTTCAGGAACAGGTGGACTATCTTACCAAAAAGCTTTTCGGTTCTTCCAGCGAAAGAAGAACCGATGACATTCCAGGACAGCAGCACCTTTTTGATGAAGCGGAAGTGGAACAGGATCCTTCCCTGTTGGAAGAAGAGACCGTGATCCGGGAGCATACTCGCAAGAAGAAAGCAACCCATGAGGATCTTTTTAAAGGCCTGAAGGTTGAAAAAGTAGTCATCCCTCTTCCGGATGAAGATCAGGTCTGTCCGGTCTGCGGTACGCAGATGGTTCTGATCGGAGAAGAGTATGTCCGCCGTGAGCTGGAATTCATCCCGGCCACATGCAAAGTGATCGAATACTACAGCCAGAGTTATGGATGTCCGTCCTGTAAGGAGGGATTGGGAGACACGGAAAAGCCTGTGATCGTAAAGTCTCAGGTTCCGCAGGCTCTGGTAGGAAAAGGCCCGGCAACCGCATCCACCGTTGCATGGACGATGTATCAGAAGTACGCCAATGGACTTCCCCTTTATCGTCAGGAGAAAGACTGGAAACAGTATGGTGCCCAGATCAGCAGGACAACACTTGCCAACTGGATCATCTATTGCTCCAGGAATTACTTTCAGCCAATGTATGATTACTTCCACCGGGAACTGCTGAAGCGCAGCTTCGCAATGGCAGATGAGACCCGAGTCCAGGTACTGAAGGAAGAAGAACGCCGGGCACAGACACAATCTTTTATGTGGTTGTTCCGCAGCGGCGAAGACGGTCTTCCTGCCATTATTTTATATGGCTATTCTCCAACCAGGAGCGGCAGCCATGCAAAGGAGTTCCTGGAAGGCTATCATGGTTATCTGGAAACGGATGGTTATCAGGGCTACAACAGTCTGCCGGATATCAAACGGTGTTCCTGCTGGGCACATATCCGCCGGTACTTTATCGATGCCGTTCCCAAAGGGAAACAGTATGATTACAGCCAGCCAGCAGTACAGGGAGTCCAGTACTGTAACCGCCTGTTTGCCATAGAGGATTCCATTAACAAAAAATATCCCGGTGATTATAAAAAGCGTAAGCAGCTGCGTCTCGAGAAGGAAAAACCTGTTCTGGAGGCTTTCTGGTCGTGGCTTGAGCAGCAAAAGCCAGTCCGGAATACCCGCATGGATAAAGCTGTGAATTATGTCCTTAACCGGAGGGAAACAGCAGAGATTTATCTGGAGGATGGCCGCTGCAGCTTCACAAACAATCTCAGCGAGAACGCGATCCGTCCATTTGCAGTCGGCCGGAAGAACTGGCTGTTCAGTGATTCTGTAGAAGGAGCCAATGCCAGTGCTGTAGTTTATACAATGGTTGAGATGGCAAAGGCGCATGAACTGAATGTTTACGGATATCTGAAATTTCTGCTGGACCATCGACCAACGAAAGAGATGACCGATGATCAGCTCGCAGAGCTTGCACCCTGGAGTGAAAAACTCCAATCTATCAAAAATCGCATGTGAATTATAGTGAATTACTCCAACTAGCAAAGGGCTGGGGTAATTTTATATCTGACCGCATCATTATTTGGCGGTTACTTTAGATGCAGAGCATAACAAAAAATGTTGATGAAATTAAAATAATTGTTGAAATGTATCGAAACATACTTTAGAATTAAATGCAGACATGAAAAAAAGCGTCAGACGGCAATCCAACGCTCTTTTATCTCATGTTTAATGCAGTTGTGATATTGGTCGGCAAACCTTTACCACTTCTGATAATGTACACGCAACGTACACAATCAATGACTACTACGAAGCCATCACCCTAGCTATTATTGTAGAGATTTTTAGATGGAAAGTCAAGTAGACTCTTTTTTGTGTATGCAGAAAATTACACAAGGAAGAGCTTTTTTTATTGGCTAAAATGAACAAGGCTTGACTGGATCACAGTTAAACCAGTTAAAATCCACTGTAGTCTTGATCGGAGACTGACACACAAAAAGATACGATCATCCTCGTGGCTGGCGAGGTAAAACAAACAAGTGGCGGTTATCTGTGTGGGATACGGTCATCAGCATGGGGCAGATATCATGCTAACAAGCCGTATACTAATGTACTTCCGAAGCGTCCGAAAGGTCATAAAGTACAAATTCCCTCCGTTTAGGGGGGAAACTATGCCCAAACCGAGCGGAAGCCGAAGATCATACAATGTGGCTAAACGGAAGTCAATACATAGTTTGAAACATATTAAAACATAAAACATTTAAGGGGTAGAGGGAGGATGTAACAAGAATGGATGGTAAATATATCTCTGTAAAAGAGTTCTCCGAGCGTGCTGGAATCAGCGTTCAAGCGGTATATAAACAGCTAAACAAGCGTTTAAAACCGTATCTAACAATGGTTGATGGTATTAGGATGCTTGATATTAAAGGACTTGAAGAGGTCTATGGAAAATCGGCAGAACATAAAGTTGAACAAAAAGTTGATGAAAAACTTTTAAATCAGTTGATCGCGCAGTTAGAAGAGAAAGACCGTCAGATCAATGAATTGCACAGGCTACTAGCAAACACGCAAATGCAGTTGACAGAGAGTCTGCATACCGTACAAATGCTGGAAGATCGGCAGAACATAGAACACGCAGAACATACAGAAGAACAAACAGTTTCTCATGATCGGACAGAACATGAAGAGATTAAACCAGATTCAACCGAATCAACCGAAAACAATAAAAAAAAGTCTTGGTTTCAAAGATTGTTTGGTGTATAATGGTATCAGAATTAAATAGGAGACATATCGGAATTAATTAGGATACTAAGGAGCGTGGGAAAATGGAACTATATGAACAGTACACAACAAAATGTTTTGTATTGCAAGACAATAGTGATAAGTATAACAAAGATATATCAGAATTAAATGAGATACTTAATAACATTGGTGTATCTTTTGAAGTTCAGACAATTAACGGTTCTGATCTGTTTACTGTAAAAGTAGATCACGAAAAGTTGAATAAGTTCAAAACAAGAAATGCTGGAAGAGGTCAGTCGGACGAGTATAGAAAGAAGATCAAAGAGTGCAAGTATACAGTCGGAGATATCAAAGAAATGAAAAAGACCATGAAACATGATGATATTATTAAGTTAATTGGAATATCAAGAGCCAGTTACTTCCGAGCATGGAAAGACGCTCAAGACAGTCCAGATAGTTACCATTTTTTACAATGCAAGTAGGTGATTAATATGTTAGAAGAGATTGGAGAGAGATTCAGTCTCTTTTTTTTAATGTGCTTATGACTCCGTATGAGCTTATATAAGCCATTTTACTGCATAGTAGGCATAGTTCATCAATGCAATATTAGAAGTCCTTTAAATAGGCAAATAGAAGCTCATAGAGGTATCCAGTGAAGATGATAAAATTATATATTATACCATAAAATTAAAAAAAATTCAAAATATTTCAACGAAGTGTTTACATTAATTTTCGTTGATGGTATAATATATTATAAGTTAAATTAAACTGTTCAAGTTGAAAAAAAGCATATTCTCATATGCTATGAAAACAAATCAAGCACAAGTTCGTGCAATAATTCAAACAAACTAGAAGAAATTGAATATTGAATAATTATAGTTGTGAGTCCGTGTGGTGCGTTTCTCTATTGTATGATCTGCTCATGGTTATGCGAATAAGGTAGCATACTTAAATGTAAAACCTAAAAAAAGCCATGCGAAATGTTTGTGAGTTCTGTTCACTTATTATGTAGAAGAAGCCGAATATCCACAGGAAGACCAACCACAGCTTCCTTTTGGTGTCGGCTTTTTTTATTGCTGAAAAACAGGAGGTACAAAACAAAGTATATGAGCAGAAAGAAAAAGAATAGAGTTTATGTCGGTTTGGATGGACTGGACATAAAAGTAAATACGACAAAAGTTTTAGATCAGAATTATTATATTTTTCATAACAAGAACAAAGATGAAATAGGACACTTGCAAGCTGTAAAAGATGGATACTTATTACATTTATGTTTGCCAAAGGTATTGAGAAAAGATAACACAATTCCTTTTTGCAAAGAAGATTTCAAACATATCAAAAATGTTTTAGCGTGTGTGCAGACACAATTAGAAAGTCTGTTCGGCAATGCTATCTATAAAACAACAGTTAGGACGTGTGAGGTAAACGCCACAGCGGAACTTTCAAACGTAACAAAGACCGCACCCATGCTAAAGTTACTTGCCACAATTCTTTTGACAAAAGGAGAGAAATTATTTATTTGCGCAACAGGAGAACAAGTTGGAAAAAGGTATGAAGCTGTAAAATGCTTATGTTCTGGGCAGAACATCGAGTCAATTAAGACAGCGCAGTTGTCAAATTCAAGAGTGAAATTAAAGTTATATGACAAATCAAAAGAGAAAAATATAACAGGCAAAGGACTATTAAGAGTTGAGCTTATTTATTCAGCCAGAGGATTAAAAGTAGCGAGAACAGGTAGAACACTTGCAGAGTTTTTAAAACCAGATTCAATCCTATCTCTTTTAAGTTGGTATCGAAAAGACTATAAAGAACTGTTAATTGATTGTTACTGGAACAATAAGGACAGATATAGTTTGAATGACGAATACAATGTGCCAGTATATGAAGAAATGATAACAATAATTTACAATGATTTAGTAGCACATGAGGGGCAACCGTTGTCAGTAGCGTTAATAAATAAAAACCTCATAGAGATAGATTACGAATTATTCAAAAGAGCTTGTAAGAGGTATTATCCAAAACTGAACAGTGCGCAAAAGGCGTGGGCGAGAGTACAGAAGTCAGAAGAGATACAAATAAACACAGGCATAATTGATGAATTTGTTTCCATCTCCAAACAGATTATAAATGGTTAAAAAGCGGACGTGCGTGTCCGTTTTCGTACATACGTAACATAAGACGAACGTTGAAAATACGCTTGTTCTCTTAAAATTTGATCAAGCTAAAGAAAGGACATACACCAATATAACACAACAGAAAAGGGGTGATACATTGGAAACAAAACAAAGAGGTAGACCGAACATTTGTAGGGGAACAAAACAAAGGAAACAGGACTTTAATAGTAAACTGAAAGCATATTCCCCTACTGCTCTCGATAATGTAATTACTATAGCAGAGAATAGTTTTGATGCAAACACAAGACTAAAGGCAAATATGTTTTTAATAGAAAAGGCAGTAGGAAAAAATTTCTCCCTATTAGAACAAAACAATGATGCAGAGCATAACAAAAAAACAAAGATCACACTACAGATTGTAGAGCCGAGACAAAACATAAATGTAAATGATATAAACAACGAGATAACAGAAACGCTCACAGACAATGAAAATGACGATAATGAGCCTTGGGGCTTAGATGTATACCGCAGATATTAAAAGTCCTTTAAACAGGCAAATACAAAGCCACAGGGGCATATATGAAAGATGAAAGGAGAATTTAAGAATGTATTTTAATAATTCAAATAATAGACGTAACAATAATAAAACAATGGCAGAGATGGAAAGACAGCAAGAACGACTTGTTAGAACCTATAACAATGTATTCAATGAAATATCAAACATGGAAACAGCGAAACAATATATTTCTTGCAGAAATCTGCTGAATGTTTTCTCAAAAACAGAGGGAGTGAATACAGTTGATGTTTATAGGCTGCGGAAGATGCTTGATAACAAGGTAACAGAGTTACTTGAAGCCAATGACAAACAGATGGAAATAAAACAAAAACAAATTGCAGAGATTAAAGCCATTCGTGTTGAGGAAAGCACAGAACAATTAAAGAAATTAGAATATGAGTCCAACGGTGTTCTGTATGAATACATGGCACAGTTACATACTAATGGCATACAAGAGAACAGTGACCGCAGACGTATTGGAACATGGGCAAAGAACCCAACACGAGTTGAAGCAATAGCCCTCCAAAAATTGTGTAGCTTACCGCAGTATTCCAGTTATTTCACAGACCGACAAAGAAAAGTTATTGTAGAGAACGCAACGAATCCAGAGGAACTAAAGCACAAACAAGCCATAAAACCTCTTTTAGAGGAGAAACAGGCAGAACTAAGCAAGCTATTCATGGAGGGCTTCCAATTAAGACATATTCAAAAGCAAGTATCTAATGATTTAAAAAAATCTATGAGGGAGGGATAACATATGAAAAGAGTTGTTACATCACAAGAATTGACGGAGACTGCAAAGAGAGTCGCACAATCAAAGAGGATTAAAAGCTTACAAGACAGGAAAAATTATGTTATGAATGAATTACAGGATTGTCCACCGTTGTTATGTCTTAATGAACTAGCAAACAAATCACGGCTTCCATATCAGTTATTAAGAAAGATAATTGTTGAGGAAAACAAAATCCCATACGTCAAAATAAGTAGCAAGTATTATATCAATTATAATCATTTCTTACAGTATATGGATGAATTGAGTTAGGAGGCGAACAAATGGAAAACAAAAAGGAATTTACACAACAGGAGTTGTATGAGATTTCATTAGATGCTTATAAGCAGACCCATAAATTATCATACTTCCTACTGCATAGAGCATTGAAGCGTGTTCTAAAGAGATTACCAGAAGAATGTGTTATTTACTTACTAATGCAAGAAATGAGCGCAGAACATAAAACAAATATAAAATAAAATCAGAGAAGAGATTGGAAAATAAACCAGTCTCTTTTTTTTATGCAAAAAACACAGTATCAAAATTAATTGAGATACACGCAACGGAAAATTGCAGAATGCAACAAAGCGTTGCGAAAAAGTGAGATGCAACGGAATGTTGAAAAGATGGAAAATGCAACAGATCGTTGCAAAGTGTCAAAATAACATATAGCAGAAATGTTTTTATAAAAAGTGTCAAAATATATTGACTTATAGTTTAAATGATGTATAATTAAATAATCAAATAAACTATAGTTAAAATGACACTTTGGAAAGGCGGTAATGATATGGGAAACATTTACAGCTATATGAGAATCAGCACAGAGGAAGAAAGAGGATTGCAGAAGTTCACAAGACAGGAACAAGCATTGAAGAGATACGCAAAAGAAAATAGCATAGAATATACACTTGAATTCAGAGAAGACAAAAGTGGTAAGAACTTCACGGATCGAAAGCAGTGGAAAGCACTTGAAAGCATACTGCAAACAGGTGACACAGTAGTATTTAAAGATATATGCAGATTCACAAGACAGGCTGAACAAGGATATCAGAAGTACATGGAACTGCTAGAAAAAGGTGCTGAACTGATATTCATTGATAATCAGACAGTTAGCACACCATACATCAAACGGTTGCTTGATGTGGCAAAAAAGCAGAGCTTAGTAGCAAAAACAAGTCTTGAAAGCACTGTGAAGTTATTGTTAATCGTAGAACTTGATAGAGCAGAACAGGAAAGACAGACAACAGTACAGCGAATCAAAGATGGAATCAAAGCAAGTGAGAAGAAGTCAGGCAGACCGACTGGAAAACTTGATAAGATGTCAGATGAACTGAAAGAAGATATCAAAAAGCTGATAACAGATAGAAACGTAAAATACATTGACATAATGAAAAAACATAACATCTCAAGAAATACATTGAAGAAGTATGAAGCAATCGTCAGAGAGTCCTTATAAAGTAGGGACTCCCTTTTTTTGGTCGTGGGTATGGGGAACAGGAATCCCTATCAAGATGCTATGGAGTTACTCTGGGCGTATCTTGCCTTTATTTCAAATACAATGTATGTTAATGCTTTATTTACGTAAATTCGACCCTATTTTCGACTTTAGATGGTAAGCGCCAAATGTTCCTGCGGATTTTCTAATACTCTGATTTCCTCTATAATTGTAGGCGAAAGATATTTAGACTATTTCACTACAATTACGGAGGAGAGGTTATGGCAACTACTCG
>SKEB01001253.1_pt1 | contig 10393 bp, 6 predicted proteins | sample 4826561 | NCBI WGS metagenome assembly SKEB01 (sample SAMN11008820, study PRJNA524170) | human gut metagenome | biome: Human fecal sample; material: Feces; isolation source: fecal sample from pouch patient p17 | host: Homo sapiens | place: Israel: Tel-Aviv | collected 2016-03-29 | reverse complement strand
ATAATACTCCTGCACAGGCAGGACACCGATCCCGGGACCGTCGTTCAATATATAAAATTTGATATAATAGGCAAGGACAAAGGATATGGCTGTGATCAGCGCATCCATTATCACAAGAAGCCTGTTAAAGACTTTCTGGTTGTCTTTTATCATATGGGTCACCCAATCTGTAAGTCTGAAAAGCTTCTTTTTAACGATTTCATTCTACAATAACGATGTTTTTTTCTCAACTTAAGAATTTATGAAGCCATTTCTTAAGATTTCATAAGAATTCGAAACACATTGAAATACAGCTGCCACTGGATCTTCACATAATTCCACAGATGATGCCACCGGAAGGGAACTTTGTGCTGTCTTCCCGTGGTTCCTACAGATCTTTTCAGGCCAGCTGCCAGTCCTTTCAGATATAGTTTTCCCATTCTTTTCTTACAAAAAAACAAAAACTTTATGCCAAATCCAAGCAAAAAAAACGGCAGGTTCAGAATACACTGCAAAAGCGGCATATTCTTGCCGATCACATAAATACTGTTGGCAGACGCAAGTAACGTTTTCCGGGGATTGTATCTGGATCCCGTGGAAGCACTGCCATAATGCAACACAGCCGCCTTCGGTTCATACCGGTTCTCATAGCCGTAGATCCGGGCACGGTAGCCGATATCCAGATCTTCCAGATAGGCAAAATGTTCTTCATCAAAATAACCGATCTCTTCAAATACGGATCGTCTGTAGATTGCGGCACCGCCACAGGCGGAAAACACCGGGACAGACTTATCATAATCCGCCGCCGGTCGTCCCTTCCCCCGGGAATAGGCCCAGCCCAGCACGCAGTAACGGTCTCCGGCATCATCAATGAGCTCCGGTCTGTCCCACATCAGCATCCTCGCACTGACGGAAAATATCTTTTCATTTTCACGGATAGCATCATATAAGCCTCTTACAAAACCGGCTTCTGCCTTTGTATCATTGTTCAGAAGGATCACATATGGTGTCTTCGCTTCCCGGATCCCCAGATTCACTGCATGACAGAATCCGGTGTTTTCCGGTAAAGATATCAGGCGCACACCTTCCCCACACCATTCCTTTTGCAGATATTCCACGCTGCCGTCCACGGAAGCATTATCGATGATCAGCACTTCATATCCGGGGGCATTTTGCTGCTCTCTGCACAGAGAAGTCATGCACTCTGCCAGATATTTCATTCCGTTGTAATTTGGTATAACAACCGTTATTTCACTCATAATGGTTTAAACTCCTCCGGATATTCCGGCAGATAGAGTAATCTTCCTCTTTGCCGTAACGCTTCGGACAACTGCAGACTTAAGGTTCGGATATCCGCACCCTCCGGCAGCGTAGTAATATTAAATATCGGCTGTTCTTCCGGTAGTCTCCGAATCTCGGTATACGGAACTCCCACGATTTTTTCAAACACTTCCCTGCATTCGGGCCGGATACGGATACAGCGAAGATCCAGCGCTTCCGCATCCTGGGACAGCTCCGCGCGGTGCAGATATCCGCCGAATCCCTTCGGCAGTCCTTCATAAAATACGGTTCCGTCTGCCGTCATTCTGCCGCCGATGATCTTGCCATTCTTCCCGGACAATACTCTGCCGCCTACAGCTGCCACATCCGACCTGGCTTCCCATACTTCTTTATATTTTAACCGATAAAATCCTACATGTCTGGTCTCTGTCGCGGTGGCCGGGATATGACGGCGGTCCGCATGATCCTGCAATGCTCTCATCCCCGCATCATACGCATATTTTTTGCTGTTTGGATTGGCTGCTGTGGATGCCTCATGACATCTCCAGTGATACAGCACCTTCGGAATATGGAGTATTCTCTTCTCCGCAGTCTGCCCTCCCTCTGTCAGCACTTCGGCTACACAGCGCAGTATCAGATCATAGTCCTGGGCGCCGTCAAATTCCGGACGGAATTGCAGGCTTTTCAGCAATTTACTCTCCATTACCAGAAAATGACAGATATAGTTATTGCTGAGAATTAAATCGTAATTAAATTCTTCTTTATAATTGGGCTCATAGTATCTGGTCTCTTCTCCATCGCACTTATCCTCATCCGAATAAGCGAAGGCGACTTTGACACCTCTGTCATATGCTTTGATGATCGCATCAGCCATTTCGTACAACGCATCCGGTGTCAATACATCATCATGATCCAACAGACCGATATACTCTCCCTTCGCATAGGGAAGCGCCTGATTGGTATTAGCAGCGATTCCCGCATTTTCTTTCAGATGCACATAGTGGAGCCTGGGATCTGCTGCGACAGGTTCTGTCTCGCCATCCGTCGGCTGCTCCTTCAGGAATCCCTGCTGCTTCAGTACCTCCTCCACACTGTGATCCTCCGTGGCATCTGCCAGGATCAGTTCCCAATGGGGATAGCTCTGTTGCATAACGCTTGTTATCATTCTGTTCAGATAAGCTTCCGGGGTTCGATATAAGGGTACCACAATACTGAACGTAATCGGCTTCTCCCATTTTCTATCACTCTGCCTTACCAGCTCTGCTTCCGAACAGGGCACAAAAAAATAGCGGTCTGTCTCTGTCAGGCGCTCCCTCACAGAGATCCAGGTTTCCCTCAGGCCGTTACGTTGCAGATAATATAGAGTTTTCTTAAGGTTTGCCTTGTTTAGCTTTGCCACAGATACCTCCAGCTTTTCATAAAAGAGCAAACCGCCCTGCTCGGGCGATTCGCTCTTTTGAAAACTAATATGATTTATGGAGCACTGCCTTACAGTACTGCCTTTACATCCTCAGTCAGCTTCTCTACCTTAGCCTGTGCATCCTCTAAGCTGGTTCCCTTGACGCCCATGTAGAACTTGATCTTGGGCTCGGTTCCGGAAGGACGTGCACAGCACCATGCATTGTCAGGAAGCTCGAAGTACAGAACATTGGACTTGGGAAGTCCTGTGGTAGTCTTCTCACCGGTCTCCATGTCGATGATCACATCGTTCTGATAGTCACGGAATTTCTCCACCTTCAGGTCACCGAATGCCTTCGGAGGATTCTTACGAAGCTTCTCCATGATCTCGGCGATCTGTCTTGCGCCGTCGATACCCTTCATGGTAATGGTATACTGGGTCTCCTTGAAGTAACCGTACTTCTCATACATGGATACCATCATATCCCACAGGGTCATGCCATGCTTCTTGCAATATGCTGCCACTTCGCACAGACACATTACCGCTACAATAGCATCCTTATCTCTTGCGTGGGTACCTGCCAGACAGCCGTAGCTCTCTTCCAGGCCAAATACGTAGTTGTTGCTTCCGGTCTGCTCGAAGAGCTTGATCTGCTCGCCAATGAACTTGAAGCCGGTCAGTACCTCGATCAGCTTTACGCCGTAAGCCTGCGTAATAGGTTTGGTCATGTTGGTGGTAACGATGGTAGTTACCAGTGCGGGATTCTCGGGCATGGTACCGGTCGCAGTTTTCTCTCTTAAGATATATTCTGCGATCAGCATGCCGGACATATTACCGGTAAATGCCACATACTCGCCGGTCTTGGTATCTTTTGCATACACACCCAGACGGTCTGCATCGGGATCGGTTGCCAGAACGATATCCGCATCCTTCTCCTTCGCCAGACGAAGCGCATAGGTAAATGCCTTGGGATCCTCAGGGTTCGGGTAATCCAGCGTTGTGAAATTCGGATCCGGATTCTCCTGTTCGGGAACTACATAGACATGCTTGAATCCCAGCTCAGACAGGATACGTCTTACCGGCTTGTTACCGGTACCGCATAACGGGGTATATACGATCTTGATGTCATCTGCCATTTCCCTGATCACATCAGGATGAATGATCTGCTTCTTCAGCTCTGCCATGTACTTGTCATCGATCTCTTTGCCGATCACTTCATAGAGTCCTGCTGCCACAGCATCCTCTCTGCTCATGGTCTTCACGGTGTGATAATCCTTGATGGACTGTACTTCGGTAATGATGTCCTTATCGATAGGAGCGGTTACCTGTGCGCCGTCCTCCCAGTATACCTTATAGCCGTTGTACTCAGGAGGGTTGTGACTGGCGGTAACTACAATACCTGCAGTACATCCTAACGTCCGAAGGGCAAAGGACAGCTCCGGGGTAGGTCTTAAAGATTCAAAAATGTATGCCTTGATGCCGTTGGCTGCGAGACATCTTGCTGCCTCGTCAGAGAACTCAGGAGACATCCGACGGGAATCGAATGCGATGGCCACACCCTTACTCTGTGTACCGCGCTTGATAATATAATTGGCAAGACCCTGAGTTGCCTTACGAACGGTATATACGTTCATACGGTTGGTTCCTGCACCGATCACACCACGTAAGCCGCCGGTACCGAATTCCAGTTCCTTGTAAAAACGATCTTCCACTTCTGCTTCATTATTGCGGATTGCCAGAAGTTCCTCCTTGGTCTTCTGGTCAAAATAATCATCATTTAACCAGAAATTCAGTTCGTCCATATAACTCATTTTCCTATCCTCCTGTTTTATCGCTATCTTTCAAATATCTTTCAATATCTTCAGTAAACGCTCTCCGGTGATATTTTACCATAGATTGCCTTTACTGAAAAGAATTATTTAATGTCCGCTAACTGCCGGATCCTTCAGTGCGTAATCGCTGCGATCCAGAGAGAAATTCGGATTGTAATAGGGATCTCCCGCCTCCAGTTCAGCCTTCCATTTTTCACGGAAATGCTCGGATTCTCTGTTGTAGCGCTCTGCATTTTCTCCCTGATCGTCCAGTCCTCTGGAGATGGATTCGTAATGATACAGCTCCGCAAAGGGAGTCCACACATTCAGAAGTCCCAGTTTACGTAATTTCAGACAGAAATCCACATCATTTAAGGAGATCACAAAGCTCTCATCCAGACCGCCCACCTGCTCATACAGGCTCTTTTTCACCAACAGACAGGCACCGGTCACCGCTGTAACGTTCTGGGTATAACACAGACGTCCCATGTAGCCTAAGTTCTGTACCGGGATGCGATAATGGGTATGTCCCGCGGTGCGGTGTGCTCCCAGTCCGATGACCACGCCGGCATGCTGGATCGTCTTGTCCGCATAATACAGTTTGGCGCCTACGGCACCCACATCCTCTCTCTGGGCATACATCAGCATCTCTTCCATCCAGTTGGCTGTGATAACCTCCGTATCATTGTTCAGCAGTAAAATATACTCACCGGAAGCATAAGACGCTCCCAGATCATTGACCGCAGAATAATTAAAGTCACCTTGATATGTCACAATGGAAATCCGTCCGTCCCCGCTGTGCAGGATACCGCCGTCATGTCCGCAGACCGTATGCAGCTTGCATCTTTCTTCATAAGAATCGTCGCCGGACAACCCCAACAGTTGGGAATAATAGTCCTTGATCTTTGGTGTGGTACTGTTATTTTCCACGACAATGATCTCGTAATTGCTCCAGGTGCTGTTCTTTTGGATCGAGGTAATACAACGCTTCAGATCCTCAACGTGATCCTTATTGGCGATCACGATGGAGATCTTCGGATCTCCCAGGATCTGATACCGGATCCGGAAGATCGTGGCGCAGGCTCTGGTACTGGTGATCTGAAAATGCTTGAAACCATGCTTTTTCAGATGATCTGCCACAGCTCCCTTTGCCGCCTCAATGGCATAAGGCTTCGCGTCAATGCTGGCTGCGGTACTGCCCTCATGGCTTCTCCAGTAGTACATCAGTCTGGGAACATGAACGATCTTTTCCGCTCTGTCGGTCAGACGCAGGATCATATCGTGATCCTGGGCACCGTCAAATGCGGTGCGGAACAGTTCCTCTCCCTCTAACAGTTTTCGTGAAAAAACGCTGAAATGGCAGATATAATTATTCGCCCGCAGATTGTCCGGTGCATAGTCCGGCTTAAAATGCATGGTCAGCATTTTATTAATATCATTTTCCTTGAAAGTGGTCTCATCACAATAAAGATAATCCGCACCCTGCTCATTGATCTCCTTCACATACGCATACAGTACGGAAGGATGTAAAATATCATCCTGGTCAAACAGGCCGATATAATCTCCGGTAGCCAGCTTGTAGCATTCGTTGGTGTTATAGGAGATACCGCCGTTATGATCCAGGTGCTTATAGACGATACGACCATTCGCCTTCGCCGCGTACTCCCTGCAGAGTTCCTCGATATAGGAATGCTCCGCGTCGGAACCGTCCGCCAGACACAGTTCCCAGTTGGGATACGTCTGATTCATGACGCAGTCCAGCATCTGGATCTGGAATTCTCTTTTATTGTTCCACAGCGGAACCAGAATGCTGATCTTCGGCATATAAGGGAATATCGTCTCTTCTTCCTTTTTCCGCTGCTCCGCATCAGGAAAGCTTCCGGTTCCGTAGGACTCCATCAGGCTCTTCTGGCGACTCTTGTTGCGGATCTTACGCAGGATATCCTTCGGTCCGCCACAATGGGACAAGCGATCCCTCTGTCTCTGTGCGAAATGGATCAGACTTCTCGCCGGACCCGTGGCTTTCCAGAATTTATTCTTTTTGATCCGGTCCAGTTTGAACTGCAAGTCCTCTTTTTCCGATTCCAGCACTACGATCTTGTCTGCCAGATCCGCACATTTTTCGTGCTCCCTCTCGTAGGCTTCTTGATAATTGATCTCAGACATGTTTTTCCTCCGTCAAATATTTTCCCGTTGTATTCCACAGTTTCAGCTTACTGATCCGATGGACCGCAAGAACGGCGATTCCATAATTTCCCGGAGGCAGCTGCCCTGTTTTCCGTTTCACACAGAAACCTCCCAGCGCCACATTTTTCTGGTCCGGAAGATTCTCCTCCAGTTCCTGCCGATATGCAGGTAAAATCTTCATGGACCATACCTTCCGGTCCGCCTCCCGCTGTCCCTGCGTATCTTCGGGAAGCAATACTAAAAGTTTATCATAACATGCGTTATCATCTCCCAGGATCACACTGTATCCCTGGATCCGCTCCGGCCCTGCAGTCTCCACCCGCGCCATCAGGCAGTCATCCTGTCTTGCATTTTCCAGAAGCTCCTGCCAGCTCTCACATCTCCATGCCGGCTCCTGTAAAATATTCCGGTCCGTAAGATATGCCGGAACCACACGGCTGTCCAGTCCTTCCCGGTTCAGTCCCATAGGGTAAAAAGGATCCACTCCGCGGAACTGAGGATGCATCTGGTAAAGCAGTTCTCTCTCTTCCGTCAGGCGTCGCATTTTCTCGGGACTTTCGTCGCTTCCGCGGCTCAGGGATTCATGATGATATGCAAAACAGTCATTCAGCACCACATTGTAATATCCCATTTCCACCAGACAAAATCCCAGATCCACATCATTATAGGCCACCCGCAGTGCCTCCCGGAATCCACCCGTCTCCCGGAATACCTCTGTCCTTATCAGCAGACAGGCACCCGTCACTGCCACGCAATTCAGATCAAAGCGATTTCTGCCAAAATAATAAGACTTATCGTCTTCCATGAACTGGAGCTTATGCACCGGTCCCACCGGCAGATTGACAATACCGTCGTGTTGTATTTTCACGGAATCCGGATAATACAGCTTTAGGCCCACGCTTCCCACATAAGGCTGCATGGCGCGGATCACCATTTTGTCCAGCCAGTCATTGCCGCACACTTCTATATCATCATTTAAAAACAGCAAAAACTTTCCTTCCGCCAGTTCAGCTCCCCGGTTGCACATCGCTGAAAAATTAAATTCCGCCGGTTCATAAATATAACGGACAGGGACACCGCTTTCCCGGATCCGTCCGATCAGTTCTTCCGTTTTTTGCTTATTTTCCGCACTGCTTCCGTTATCCACCAGCAAAATTTCAACAGGGATCCTACCCTCAGACCTTCTCGTCAGGGAACGCAGGCACTTCTCCAGTACCTCCGGATTATCTTTGGAGGGAATGATCACCGAGACTTTAAGCTCTCCTGCGAATAACTCTTTGGCACCTTCCGCCGCCCTGGAGGCCAGTTCCACCGCCAGCTGCGGTGACTCCTTCGTCAGCTGGTAATTTTCCCAGGGAGTGCACTCCCGGCTGTCCCGGTCTGCACGTACATCCGGTCCCTGGATTCCTATTCCGTCTGCAGAAAAAGTTCCATGGAACAACACGGTTTCCATATGACCGATGGAATGACAATCTCTCTCGAACCCTCCGGCTCCCAAAAACAGGCGATCCATCAGCGGACGGATCTCTCCGGCATCTGTAAAAATAATTTCCTTTCCGGTGCTCTCGTTCTCTGTCACGACCGGATTTTCTCCCATTCTCTGCAGCAGACTGCTCCGTACCGCAACGACACTTCCCACATAGAAAAAGGCTCTGTACAGATCCGGTGACCAACAGGGTTTGTACCAGGGAATGCAACGCTCTCCCTTCTCATTCATCAGGTCTTCATCACCGTAGACGATTTCTGCTTCCGGATGCTTTGTAAAATAAGCGTTGATCCGCTCTGTCGCATTATCTGCCAGTCGTCCCGCCGCCTGTCGGAAAATGACGAATTCCACAAGTTCCGCAATTTCCCGGGGTTCCGCGCTTTCCCGGTCCTGCTCCGCTGCCCACTGTTCATAGGTGACCTTAAGCTGCGCCAGTTCTTTTTCGTATTTTTTATCCTGCTGTGCGATCAGCACCTGCTTCACCGCTGTCCGAATACCCAAGCTGCCGCTCCCTTCTTCTCCACTCCCATCATATCTTTTGCTATTGCCTGAGGGATCTGTACGATCTCCATTTTCACAGACAACGTATTCTCCGCCTGCCGGTTCAGCACATCTGCCCGGATCGTCATATTGGGATCCTCCGTGGCAAATATCACGCTGGGATGGTCCGCTCCCTCTTCGGATTTCAGGATTTTTCCGTTGGTAGTGAACACTTTCTTATCCTGCAGAGGAACCGGCTGTCCGTTCATGGACAGTTCCCGAATCTTACAGATGCAGGAACACATTGCCGGATCCAGCCGCAGATAATGTACGTTACCGTCGAATTTCACGGTAAACTCTGCCTCTTTTTCCGCAACATAGACATTTTCCGGGAAATAAGAATTTTCTTCGGAAAATCCCTGTCCCTTGTCTTCATAGATCTGTACCCGCAGTTCTCCTTCCGACTGGCGAAAACGCCCGATCCATTCGGTGGGTTTATAGATTTCGCCGCCTAAGAGATTCCGGATCTCACCCATGGACAATTTCTGTCCGGTGACATATTTCTGGAATTCCCGCTCCTGCTCTCTGTACTGTCTTGCCTCATTTTCCGTGATGTCCAGACGATCTAAGATCCGGTCCAGTTCCAACGCATTGCGTCTTTCATTCTCCAGAACATAACAGTAAATTGCCCGGAACGCCAGTGCTTTCGTATCTATGACACGGTCAAAGGTCCACTCGTAATCGATCAGTGTCCAGTGATCCCCGTCCACCAGAATATTGGCAAAGATCAGGTCAAAATCCGCTACCGGAACTTCTTCCCCGAATCCTACCCTCTCCAGGTACTCCGCAAACAGGCTGTGAAATCCTTCGATATCCTGTCTGTCCAGACATTCATCCATCAGTTCCGACAACGGTCTGCCCGATACGAATTCAAATTCCGCATAAGGGATGCCGTCCTCTTCTCCCGGATGACAGACATTAACGTCCAGCCGGCTTCCGGCATAACGTCCTTTTAATTTTTCATACGCTTCCATCATATGGCGCACATGCGCCTCGGCTTCTTTGGTCAGCGGATATTTTCGCACGATCCGATTCCCCCGGTCATCCCGCAGGATCTCCGTACGGATGCGGAAGCTTTCCGCACGGTCGTTGGAATATCTGACATATTTCAGGTCCAGAGGCTTACCGATCACTGCCAGATAAGAATTGGAAAATACAGAAAAAAGCCCCTCTTCCACGATTCCGTCAAAAGCACTTTTTTCATCGAATAACAACATTCTGTCACGGTCGAAATTCCGCAGATTATTGGACAGTTCTCCCCGGCCCGGCAGATATGCATCCGAATAGACCGTGGTCATGAATTTATAATCGGGATACGGATAATAAAAACTGCGTTCTCCCACACCGCAGGCATCGAAGATCTTCTCCAGTTTTTTCCGGGAAAAAGTACGCACGACGCCGCCGTTCGGATAATTTTCAATTCCGGAAAACCAGTCTCCCAGGTGATCTTCCTTGCAGCCCGCAAAATATTTCAGTCCGTATTTGTTCTCAATAGCGATAACGATTCGTCCACCCGGTGCCAGATGCTTTTGCAGAATTTTCAGAAAATCTTCATAAGGTGTGCTGCCGCCTATGTAAGCCTGGCCGTACTCGAAGACACCAATGAGGCAGATATAGTCATAATCTGCGGGCAGATCCGGTTCCACATCCGTAAAATTGCCTATGTGGATCGTCACATTTTCACTTTCACTGTGCCGGTACGCATTGATC
>SKEB01001376.1_pt1 | contig 10430 bp, 8 predicted proteins | sample 4826561 | NCBI WGS metagenome assembly SKEB01 (sample SAMN11008820, study PRJNA524170) | human gut metagenome | biome: Human fecal sample; material: Feces; isolation source: fecal sample from pouch patient p17 | host: Homo sapiens | place: Israel: Tel-Aviv | collected 2016-03-29 | reverse complement strand
GTAAAAATGGTGCTATTTTATATTGTTATTGATTTTTCGCCAACATCGACAACAACAAACGCCAGATTCGCTTGTGCCTTATATCTCCGCCCTGAAGGGCAGAGTTTTACGGCACTGTTTGATAAAATGTTTAAAAAAGTAGGTTCGCCGATTGGGGCGAACCTACTGTTCCTCGATATTTCTATTGTTCCTTGATTTTCTACTATTTCCAATAACGAAGTCGATTGGCATTAATTACAACCGTAATTGAACTGCACGCCATCGCCAACGCTGCCCACATTGGGTTTAACAAACCGAATGCCGCAACCGGAATTAAAATAATGTTATAAATAAAGGCAAAAAATAGGCTTAATTTGATATTACTAAAGATTGCCTTAGCCATACGGATTGCATTGACTAATGTCATTAAATTGGAATTAAGCAAGGTTAAATCTGCTGTTTCCATTGAAACTTTAGCACCGCTTCCCATTGCAATCGAAACATCCGCCATCACAAATGCCTGTGCATCATTCACGCCATCGCCGACCATTGCGGTAATGCCGTTTTGACGACTTTGGCTGATTTGTTCTGCTTTCTGTTGCGGCGTGGCTTGCGCAATCACCTGTGTAATGCCGAGCTGTTTGGCAAAAGCCTCTGCAGTTTGGCGATTGTCACCGGTCAACATTGTGCAATCAATCTGCTGTTGTTTAAGTTGTTGTAATGCGATTGAGGCATCCTGTTTGATCTGATCGCTGATCGCAAACACATTAATTACCTTTTTGCCGTTGGCTAAAAAGACTAAGCTGGCGGCAAGTTGTAATTGTTGCTGAATAAAAGTTTGGCAAGGTTGCAGATCTACCTGTTGTTCCTGCATAAAACTTAAACTGCCCAAAAGCCATTGCTGTTGTTTAATGGTCGCTTGCAATCCTTTTCCGGCAATCGCATTGACTTGTTTAATCATCGGCAAAACGGCAGATTGCTGTTGTGCAAATTGGATAATTGCTTGAGCCAAAGGATGCACCATATTTTGTTCGATTGCGGCGGCAATGGCGAAACTTTCACGGTTCTGTTGCCAAACAGCGGTTACTTGTGTATTGCCGCTAGTGAGCGTGCCGGTTTTGTCAAAGAAAATATGTTTGACTTGGCTAAGGTGCTGTAATCCGTTTGCCTCTTTTACCAAAATGCCCAATTTAGCCGCTTGTCCTGTTCCGACAATAATCGACATTGGAATCGACAAACCTAATGCACAAGGGCAAGAGATAACCAAAACGGAAATAGCTGCCAAAGTGGCGGCACTAATATCTGCACCGTTGAACAACCACAAACAGAAAGTCAAGGTGGCGATAAGCAAAACGGTTGGCACAAAAACAGCAGCAATTTTATCAACCAGTGTCGCTAACTGCGGTTTAGAGGTTTGTGCCTGATCGATTGTCCGAATCATTTGTGCCAATGTGGTGTTGCGACCGGTTTGCGTTGCCAACATCTGCCCACCGCCGTTACTGACCAAGGTTCCGGCGGTAACGATATCACCGATGTTTTTCTTTATCGGTTGAGATTCACCGGTCAGAATTGCTTCATTTACCCAAAGTTCACCCGAATTGAGCTTGCCATCAACCGGAATTTTATCGCCGGTTTGTAATTGCAATAGCATCTGCGGCTGTACTTGTTTGGTCGGAATCGTTTTGGTCTGTCCGTTTTCAATCACCGTGCTTTGCTGCGGCAAAAGATCCATTAAAGCCGATAAGGCTGTGCTGGCGGATTTTTTACCACGACTTTCCAAAATTTTGCCGATGTTGACGAAACCAATCACCATTAAACCGGAATCCAGATAAAGGTGATGTTGCGTAAATTGATGCGGAAAGAGAATAATCAGCAGTGAAAGCAGTAAGCTGGTTAATGCGCCCAGTGCTACTAAGGTATCCATTGATGTTGTCTTGTGCAATAAATTCGTCCAAGCACGTACGAAAAAGTGTTTGCCTGAATAATAAATAGCAGCAATTACCAATAAACTTAGCAGCAAATAGAAAGCTTGATAACCAACAGGATGCGCTTGACCAAACTGTTCATATGATGGCAGTAGCTTTAACCACATAGCAATCATTAAGCCGAAACCGACAACCAATGCCACTGTGGCTTGTCTGATTTTATGCTGAATATCTTGTTGATATTTTTGCTCAATTTTCTGCGCACGAGTGATTTCATCTTCCAGCAGCTCCGCTTGATAACCAGCAGCGGTAACCGCTTGCGAGATTTGATCGCTATCTCCACCAACCACGGCAGCAGTGTTGTCAGCCAAATTTACCCTAACCTGTTCAACTTGGGCGACATTTCGGATTGCTTTTTCCACTTTGGCAACACAGGCAGCACAGGACATCCCACTAATCAGAAACAGCTGTTCATTTTCTTGTGGAGTGCTAGGTGATCGTGCGTCAGCCGTTATTGTTTCAGTTTCAACGTGTTGTGGCTGACAGGATTCAACACGTTGAGAGGCTACTTTGCTGAATAACCGGCTTGTTCTACGCAATTGATTAAGGTTTCCAAAGTAGCATCACCATAAATGTTTGCAGAAGTTTTTTCTACATCGGCAAACACCACATCAGGCAATTTTTCAAGTGCGTTTTTTACGCTATTGACGCAATGTTGGCAATTAAGACCCGATAAAGATAAGGTTTGAGCTGGTTCGGTAGCAACTTCAGCTTGATAACCGGCATCAACCACAGCTTTGATTAATGCTTCGGTATCAGCATTTCCTTCAACATAGGCATAATGCAGAGAAACTTTTACGTTTTCGACACCGGCCACGGCGGAAAGCGCATTAGTTACACTTTTTACACAATGTTGGCAGGAAAGATCATTAAGTTTTAATAGTGTCATTTTTATTCTCCATTTTTCATATTTTTTAGGATTGAGTTCAGACTGTATAACGAACTCATCAAACGGTGCTACAATAAACCTTCCAGCAAGGTTAAAGTCAAGGAGAAAAGATGTATATTAATGAAGTAGCTAAATTGACTAATCTGAGTGCAAAGGCAATCAGGTTTTATGAACAGAAAGGTTTAATTACCGCACCGGATCGGAGCGTTAACGGTTATCGTCAATATAATATGCAGCATATCGAAGCCTTAAATTTGATTCGTGAAGCAAGAGAAATCGGCTTTTCTTTGCCGGAATGTGAACAATTATTGGCGTTGTATCGCAATCCTCACCGACGAAGTGCAGATGTTAAGGCGCAAACGTTAGCGAAAATTGACGAAATTGATGCTCAGATTGCTAAACTACAACAAATGCGTACTAAATTGACAACATTAGCTTCTCAATGTCCGGGAGATGATAGTGAGAATTGTCCGATTATCAATTCCTTAAGCGGACAATATTGTTGCCATAAAACTTGATTATTGAACAACCAGTAATCCCATACAGCCTTTATCTGAGAGTAATAGATTGGATGCCCCAAAAATAAATGGGTAGGAGTTGGAAGAAGGATTATCAAATTGCACTAAAATGCGTGTTTCGTCTTCTACCCAAACGGTATCTGTCCAAGCCAACATCTCTTTTTTACTGCGTTCGCCGTTTTGCTGTTCGATCAGAAATTTCGCCCCCTGTAATTGGAAGCCGGTGGCTTGATCGGCAGTGAGTACCCAACGTTCAACGCTGTTTAATTGCGCAAAAATATCAATACGGCGAGGATCGAAACGGCGTTGATTGATCATTGCATCTTGGGTGCTTAAATGGATATGTCGCTCTTTTTGCGGTGAAAGCGGCAACCCCAGTTTGGCATCCGGCAAAGTCGGTTTTTGTTGAGCAAAAGCGGAAGCTAAACCTTGCGGACGCAACTCGATAACAAGATTATTTTCCAGATGATCGGACATTCCTAGCCAACCCCTCACTTTATCAATAATATTTGCCGAATCGCCGGCAAGCAGACGTAACGGTTTGTTTTGATTGGTATTGACCAAAATTTCAGCACGTTCGCCCGGTGCCAATAACAATACTTTTTGTTCGAGTGGCTGAGGAAGAAATCCTAATCCGGAAGCAATTTTGAAGAAAGGTTGCTGGTTATCTAAGTGCAGATAATATGGGCGTGAAACCGAAGCATTTAACAGACGAAGACGAATAAAACCGCGTGCAACATTGATAAACGGATTACGCTGCCCATTAACAAACAGTTGTTTACCTAAAAACGAATTTTTCTCTAGATTAAAGACTTGCTGACCATTATAATTTAAAGAGATATCCTGTAATATCAATGGAATATCATTTTCACCATATTTATTCGGCAATAAACCTTTTTTGCTTTCTTCATCTTCAATAATCCACATTCCGATTAAGCCTCGATAACTTTGATAAGCGGAACGACCAATGGTATCACTGTGATACCAACAGGTTGATGCGGATTGTTTGATCTGAATGATTGGCGACCAAGAGCTGTTGGGTGCTAAATTGCGGTTAATGCTGCCTGAAATCTCGCCGTTAGCTTGTAAACCTTGAATATTGATCGCAATAGCTTCGCTTAAATTATTTCGATAAGTAAGACGCAAAAAATCATTCTGTTTCATTTTGATGGTCGGCCCTAAGTAAAAACCGTTAAAGCCCCAAGCATCTACTTTATTATTATTAAAGGCTTTTTTGACATTACGAGCATTCAGTAAAATCGGCGAACCACGACCGACAGAAGTTAAAGGAGGAATCCAGAGAGGAGGATTGCTATCAGCCCTAACGGTACAAGGCAAAACATTGCCGGCAACAATTGCTAAAGAACCTTGTAAAAAGCGGCGACGTGAATAATTTCCCATAATTTCCTCCTCTTTTTGACTAGGATTTCTGTTGTTTCTGCGCAATTTCGGCATCAAGTTCAGCAATACGTTGCGCCATCAGATCGTGGCAATCTTTGGCAAAATCGCGCACGCTTTCTCTATTGTACGCTTTGCTGTCGATTGGCGGTAACATTTCGCAAATGACGGTGCCGTTATGCCAGCGATTAAGATCAATTTTATTATGTGTTGATGAGCAAACAACCGGAACAACTGGAACGCCGGCTTCGACAGCGGCATAAAATGCGCCGGTTTTAAATGGCAATAAACCGCGACCGCGGCTGCGTGTACCTTCGGGGAACATCCAGATTGAAAGATTATCTTTATGAATGCGTTTAGCCAATGTTGTCATTGTGCTGTGCGCTTTGCTGCGGTTTTCCCGATCAATAAAAATATTACCGGTAATCCAGTAAAGAACGCCAAAAAACGGAATCCAAATGAGGCTTTTTTTGCCAACGCTGACAGTGCGTGGCATTACCATATGAGAAATAGTGACCATATCATAATTATTTTGGTGATTACCGACATAAATACAGCGTTCAAATTTATCGGCTCCTTGAGGATAACGATATTCGACTTTCAGCCCGAAAAGTGGGTGGAGACGAGCAAACCAGTGTGCAAATACCGCCACATTGTTCGGATTTTTAAAATTAATTAATGAATAAAGAGAACCAATGATACAGATTAAAATACAACAAATAGCGACTACAATAATACGAATTACTTTAAGCATAGCTTATCCCTCACATAAATTAGCGCAAGTATAGCGAAATTAGGGGAACAAGTACAAAAGAACAAAGCGTTTATGCGGAAAATGCTTTATAGTATTTCCTTTCTTGATTAATGATAAATGAAGATGAATAAACCGATTTATTTTATTGCTGATTTACATTTGAGTGAACAATCACCGCATTTACTTGCATTGTTTCGTTATTTTATGACTGAAAAGGCACCTGAGGCACAAGCGTTATATATTTTAGGTGATTTGTTCGATTTTTGGGTGGGAGATGATGAACATTCGCAGCAGATCGATGAAATTAAACGATTATTGCGCGATCTGACCGCAAAAGGGATCGCTTGTTATTTTTGTCACGGTAATCGTGATTTTTTGCTAGGAAAGCGGTTTGCCCGAGAAACCGGTGTGCGGTTGTTGCCGGAATACCAAAAATTGACGTTGTTTGGCGTGGAAACCTTAGTTTGTCACGGCGATACGCTTTGCACTGATGATGTTGCCTATCAAAAATTCCGCAAACGCGTTCATCAGCGTTGGTTACAAAAATTGTTTCTCTGTTTGCCGTTGCAATGGCGGATTAATTTAGCACAACGCATTCGCCGCCAAAGTCAGGATGATAAAAAGGAAAAATCATTGCAGATTATGGATGTCAATGCGCAAACCGTAATGGAAGTATTTAACAAATTTCAGGTGTCACAAATGATTCACGGACATACACATCGCCAAGCAATTCATTATTTGGAAAATGGTAAGAAACGGATAGTTTTGGGGGATTGGCGTGATAAATTATCGGTTTTTGTGGTTGAAAAAGATAAAGCCGGTTATTTTTTGAATTTAGGTTTACCGGAAGAGAGAAAGATAAAAGAATCATAAAAAAAGAAAGCCCATAGTAAAACTATGGGCGAAATTCTTTTGGCATAAAGACTAAATTTCATAAAAGGAGACAAATAAAACATAGTACCAAAAGAAAAAAATCTGGCTCCTCCTGCTGGACTTGAACCAGCGACATATGGATTAACAGTCCACCGTTCTACCGACTGAACTAAGGAGGAATAGCCCCATTGGGCAATGCGGGCGAGATTTTATTGATTTTGATCGCCTTTGTCAACAGTTTGTCATTATCTTATTTTTGCGATAGCGCAAAATCATTTAACCTCTTTTGCTTAATTAGCAACAAAGTCGGTCTCATTGCGGTTATGGCTTTTCTGATTTTTAGCCGTAAGAGAATTAAAGATATGTTTATTTTGTGATCTTGATCGCATTTTGGGAACGTTCCCATTATGTAAAACTTCATCATTGGTTATGCTGTGATCGGTTAATTTAGTTGATTAGATCTTGAGGACACTATGGCAAAAAAAATTGATCCGCAAAATATCACCAAGTTGATTACATTAATAGGTGGTAAAGATAACATTGCATCGGCAACGCATTGTATTACAAGGTTACGTTTTGTACTGAACGATACGGCGAAAGCAGATGTTAAAGCAATAGAAGACTTGCCGATGGTAAAAGGCTGTTTTACTAATGCCGGGCAATTCCAAGTGGTTATCGGGCCGGAAGTCGATTTGTATTATAAAGAGTTGGTGAAACAGACTTCTATCAGTGAAGTCAGTAAAGATGATGTTAAAGCAGCTGCCAGACAAAATATGAAATGGCACGAGCGCTTAATTTCCCATTTTGCGGAAATTTTTATTCCGCTATTGCCGGCATTGATTAGTGGCGGTTTGATTCTCGGTTTCCGTAATGTGATTGGTGATATTCCATTTTCAGATGGAAAAACGTTAGTACAAACCAGCCCGATGTGGCAAACCATTTATGATTTCCTATGGTTAATTGGTGAAGCGATTTTCTTCTATTTACCGGTTGGTATCTGTTGGTCAACCGTGAAAAAAATGGGCGGTTCGCCGATATTGGGCATCGTATTAGGGGTGACCTTGGTTTCGCCACAATTAATGAATTCTTATGGTTTGGGCACACAAATTCCTGAGGTGTGGGATTTCGGTTTATTCACAATTGATAAAGTCGGTTATCAAGCACAAGTGATTCCTTCCATTATGGCTGGTTTAACCTTAGGTTGGTTGGAAACACGTTTAAGAAAGATTGTGCCGGACTCATTAAATCTTGTGATTGTACCTGTTGTTTCACTCATTATTGCTGTCTTTTTAGCACATTCCATTATTGGACCTATCGGACGCGAAATTGGCAATGGCGTGGCTTATGTGGTTCGTGCCGCAATGACCGGTAGTTTTGCACCAATCGGCGCAGCATTATTCGGTTTCCTTTATGCGCCATTGGTTATTACCGGAGTACATCAAACCACATTAGCGATTGATATGCAGATGATTCAAAGTATGGGCGGAACACCGGTGTGGCCACTGATTGCATTATCGAATATTGCTCAAGCTTCAGCCGTGTTGGCGATTGTGTTGGTCAGCAAAAAAGCCAATGAACGCGAAATTTCAGTGCCGGCAGCAATCTCCGCTTATTTAGGAGTAACAGAACCGGCAATGTACGGTATCAATTTAAAATATCGTTTCCCTATGCTATGCGCAATGATTGGCTCTGCATTTGCAGCATTGCTTTGTGGTTTCAGTGGCGTGTTGGCAAATGGTATCGGAGTAGGCGGTTTGCCGGGAATTTTATCGATCAAACCACAATTCTGGTTGATTTATGCATTAGCAATGCTGATTGCCATTATTGTTCCATTGGTTTTAACCGCTATTGTTTATAAACGTAAAGCCGCAAACGGCACTTTATAAGGAGATAATTATGCAGCAGGCTTCTCAACAACAATGGTGGAAAACAGGCGTTATTTACCAAATTTACCCAAAAAGTTTTCAGGATACGACCGGCTCGGGCACCGGTGATATTAATGGCATTACGCAGCACTTGGATTATTTAAAAAATTTGGGTGTGGATGCCATTTGGATTACACCAATTTATGTTTCGCCACAGGTCGATAATGGTTATGACGTTGCTGATTACTGTGCGATTGATCCGAGTTACGGTTCAATGGCGGACTTTGAAAATTTAGTTGAACAGGCACATCGACGAAATATCAGAATCATTATGGATATGGTGTTCAATCATACGTCAACGGAACATCAATGGTTTAAACAGGCACAGGATATTAATAGCGAATATCACGATTTTTATATTTGGCGAGGCGATCATCAAGATAGCTTGCCGAATAATTGGCGTTCCAAATTCGGTGGCAATGCGTGGCAATGGAGTGAAAAAGTAGGCAAGCATTATTTGCATCTTTTTGCAACAGAACAGGCAGATTTAAATTGGGAAAATCCGATAGTTCGTGCTGAATTAAAAAAAATTTGCCATTTTTGGGCAGATAAGGGCGTTGACGGTTTAAGATTGGATGTGATTAATCTGGTTTCTAAAGATCAGAATTTTCCGAATGATGAGCAAGGCGATGGTCGCCGTTTTTATACTGATGGCCCACGTATTCACGAATTTATGCAGGAACTAAGTCGAGAGGTTTTTCAACCAAGAGGCTTAATGACGGTTGGTGAAATGTCTTCAACCAGTTTGCAACATTGTCAACAATATGCCAATTTGCAGGGAACGGAACTTTCAATGACCTTTAATTTCCATCATTTGAAAGTGGATTATCCAAACGGTGAAAAATGGAGTTATGCTAAACCGGATTTCGTTGAATTAAAAAGGATTTTCCATTATTGGCAGCGCGGAATGAATGGCAAAGCGTGGAATGCACTGTTTTGGTGTAATCACGATCAACCGCGGATTGTTTCCCGTTTCGGTGATGAGGGCGCGTTGCGGACGGTTTCTGCGAAATTATGGGCGATGATTTTACACGGTCTTCAGGGTACACCTTATATTTATCAAGGTGAGGAAATCGGGATGACCAATCCGAATTTCACTTCACTCAATCAGTATCGTGATGTAGAAAGCCTAAATATGTATCAGGAATTACAGAACAAAGGTGTGCCTGAAGCGTTGTTACTGAAAATTTTAGCGCAAAAATCACGCGACAACAGCCGCACTCCAATGCAATGGAATCAAGATAAAAACGCCGGGTTCAGCGAGGGAGAAAGTTGGATTGAAGTTGCTGGAAATTATCAACAGCTGAATGCTCAACAGGCATTGGCAGATAAAAATTCCGTATTTTATTGCTATCAGCGCTTAATTGCATTGCGAAAACAGTATCCGATTTTTACCGAAGGCAATTATCGAGATTTATTACCGGAATCCGATGCTTTGTGGTGCTATCAACGCGAAAGTGAGAACAGCTGTTTATTTGTGTTAGCGAATTTAACCGACAAAGAGTTGGTGTTTAATTTTGATAGAGAAATTGATATCACACAGTATCAAATCTTGCTGAATAATTATGACGAAATTTGCTACCAGCCGGAAACAGTCAAGTTAAAACCTTATCAGGCTATCTATTTATTAAGATAGATACCACACAGAAAGGTGTTGCTTTTAGGCAGCACCTTTCTCATTCTTAGCCAACAAAGGCTGCATTGTCGCGCCATCTATCATCACATCAGCCAACGTATATTTAGATAACGTTTCATAAAAAGAGTTGAATGCGTCATTTAATGCCAATGGCAGACGACAGCTCGGTGCGATACAACACTTATTTTTATCTCCCAAGCATTCAACGATAGGCCCTTTTTGCTCCGCTAAACGAACAATTTTCCCTAAATTCAATTCGCTCGGAGCTCGATGTAAACGAATACCGCCACCCTTACCACGAATGGATAAAATGAGATCATTTTTCGCAAGATGATGAATCACTTTCATTAGATGATTTTCAGAAATATTGTAAGCGAGCGCAATTTCTTGAATGGTGGAAAGCCTATCTTGGTGTGCTGCGAGATAAAGCAGAACACGCAAATTGTAATCAGTAAAGGTACTTAATTTCATAA
>SKEB01001375.1_pt1 | contig 10444 bp, 9 predicted proteins | sample 4826561 | NCBI WGS metagenome assembly SKEB01 (sample SAMN11008820, study PRJNA524170) | human gut metagenome | biome: Human fecal sample; material: Feces; isolation source: fecal sample from pouch patient p17 | host: Homo sapiens | place: Israel: Tel-Aviv | collected 2016-03-29 | reverse complement strand
CGCGCGGGTTCTAGATAGAAGTGCAACACCTGCCTAGGGTTGGAGGTGTTCAAGTTCTTACCGAAGAAGGTGTTGCACTCGTGGGTACATGTTATTCGCACCTGTCCCCGGACGAGCGGATCCGGATCGAGAGGCTGCATTGCGAGCAGGGTCTGAGCGTCAGGGAAACGGCCAGGCTGATCGGCCGGGACAAGACCACCGTCAGCCGCGAGCTGAAACGGGGACTGTGGTTCGCGTCCAACGAGAACGGGTCATACCGCCCGTACCGGCCGCGGCGGCTGAAGACCGGCCCGTGGACGTCCATGCCGTTCTACTCCGCCCTCGCGGCGCAGCGGAGGGCCGACCTGAGGCGCCACGAGTCCCGCAAACCGCATCGCATGGACTCGGACCGGCTGCGCTCGTGGGTGATGGACGCGCTGCGCCGTGAATGGAGCCCCGAGCTGATCGAGGGCAGGCTGAAGCTGGAGTACCCCGGCGACCCGGCGATGCGCGTCAGCCACGAGTGCCTCTACCAATGGATCTACGCGAAACCGCAGCGCGACCTGGACCTGCGCCAATACCTGCCGCGGGGCAGGAAGCACCGCGTCAGACGGAAGGGACGCAAGGTCAGGGGGGCCGCACATCCCGATGCGCGTGCCCATCTCGCAGCGGCCGAAGACGGTGGACTCGCGCGGGCAGTTCGGCCACTGGGAGTCGGACACGATCGTCGGTGCGGCCCCGTCCCGCGTGTGCATCGACACGCAGGTCGAGCGCAAAAGCCGCAGACTGTTCGCCCGCCTGATCCCCGACAAGAGCGCCATGGCCACCGCGCGCCGAATACGAGATCTACAGGGACCTGCCGCCCCGGGCGCGCATCGACCGGACCTGGGACAACGGGACCGAGGCCTCCTGCCACCAGCTGGTCGACGAGGCCCTGGGCATGCTCACCTACTTCGCCGACCCCTACAGCTCCTGGCAGCGCGGCACCAACGAGAACAGGAACGGCAGGATCCGCCGGTACCTGCCCAAGAAAACCCCGTTCGACGACCTGACCCAGGCCGAGCTCGACGCGATCGTCAAGGAGATCAACGACACCCCCATGAAACAGCTCGAATACAAAACACCCAACGAGGCATGGGACGAGGAGACCAGCAGACTACAATCTAAAACCACCAACCCAAGCACAAGCGTTGCACTTACAAGTTGAATCCGGGCTTCGCCGCCGTTGGAGTTGCCTTCGTCGATGCGGGGGTTCCGGCAGACGGGCGCGTGCGTGGAGACCTCGCGCACGCTCAATCTCGGGACCGGGAGGGTTCCCCGGGCGCGTTCGTTCCCGGTGTTGGAGGTTCCCGGCGAGACGTTGTGTCCCGCGCCCGCTGCCTGTCCCGTGTGCGGTGGGAGGACGCGCCCGAACGGGGCGACGTCGTGCAGGCTCGCCCATCTTGCCGTTCGGGGGTTCCTGGAGCGTCGTGACGGTCTGCCGTCCCAGGGCGCGTTGCACGCGTTGCGGCGCGAGCGTCCGGGCGCCCGCACCGTTCCGTGCGCCCGGGCGCATGGCCACGCCGGCGCTCGTCCGTCCGGTCGAGGACCTGCTGGCCTACGGGCTGACGCTCACGGACGTCGCCCCGGCCACCGGATTGTACCGCCAGGTCGTCAGGGAGATCGATCGGGAGCGGCTGGCGTGCCTGTACACGCGGCCCACGCCCGACGGCAGGCGGGAGCCCTCTCCGCCCGCCGCACGCTCGCGTCTGCTCGGGGCGGACGAGTTCAAGCTGCACGACGGGCACCGGCACGCGACCGTGGTCCCCGACCTGGAGAGCGGGCACGTGCTCTGGCTGGCGCGCGGCAAACGGCGCTCGGCGCTCGAGGGGTTCTTCGACCTGGCCGGCGACGAATGGATGGGCGGGGTCGAGGCCGTGGCCTGCGACATGGACAGCGACCACGAGCGGGCCTTCCGGGAGCGTTGCCCCCCCACGTCGCGGTCGTGTTCGACCGCTTCCACCTGGTCAGGAACCCCAACGAGAACGTGATCGGCGAGGCACGCAAGGACCTCCGGCGCGAACTGGTGAAAGCCGGCGACCAGGAGGGCGCCAGACGGCTCAAGCGCACGAAATACCCGCTCATGGCCTCGCGCCCCACACGCGAACAATGGGAGCGCCGGGAGACCGGACCACGCGGCCCCTCCGAGAAACGGGCCTCGCTCTTCTGCGGCGAGGCCGGACCCCGATGGCAGGCCGGCCCGGAATCCGCCGTCCGCTACCGCGAGCTCGTCGCCTCGAACGAGCTCCTGTTCGCCGCGGACCTCGTCAAGGACACCCTCCCCCTGGCCTACGAGAGCCACGACCCCCGACGGATGCGCGAACTGATCGAACACGCGGCCGGCATCCGCCATGGAACCGGCGACAGGCACTTCGCCTGGTTCGCCCGCCTGCTCGAATCCCACATGGACGGCATCTGCGCGCACGCCCTACATCCCGTCACCAGCGGCAAGGTCGAGGGAGCCAACAACATGATCAAGACCCTCAGACGCAAACACTACGGACTACCCGACGACGAATACCTCTTCCTCAAGATCATGGACGCCAGCAGGAAAAAACAACGATGGTAGCCCCCCTCCACACCCCTCAACGCACAAAAATCCGCCAAGAACCGAAGTTTTGCCGGCTTCCTTGATTTTCCAAGGAACCCGGCAAACTTCTGGTGGTGGTTTGCCGCACCCCTCGGCGTGTCGGACGAACCGCCCCGCTCAGGCCCGCGGGGCGGCGGTGGAATGACGCAGCATCAGCTGCACGGGTGCGGTGATGTGCGGGGTCTCAAGCGTTTTGCCGTCGATGAGGTCGAGCGCCATGCGCGCCGCCGTCGCCGCCATATCCCGGGGGCGCTGGCGGATGGTGGTCAGGCCGACCTCCTCGGCGAAATCGCTGTCGTCGAATCCGGTGATGGACAGATCCTCGGGGATGCGGATGCCATATTGGGGCAGGCGAAGGAACAGCGGTATCGCCCAGGAATCCTGGTGGACGCAGATGGCGGTGGGTGGTTCGGAACTGCTGAACAGGGCGGTGACGGCGGCGTTGATGCAATCATCGCCGTTGCCGACCTTGATGGCGGTGACTGAGACCCCTTCGAGCTCGTCGCACAGATCGGTGAATCCCGTTACGCGTCGGTATGAGCTGAATCGGAGCGGGGATATGGCCTCCTCATAGAGATAGGCGATGCGACGGTGCCCGAGCGATACCAGATGGCGGACGAGCATCTGGATGGCGCCGGTGTCGTCGATGCCGATCGAAGCGTCGAACCCGTCGGTCGAGACCACGTTGATGCCGACCACGGGGATGCCCATGGCGCGTAGCCGTTCGGTTTCGTCCCGATTCAGGTTGAAGGAGGAAACTATGATCGCGTCGGCGTTGCGGCGTACCGGGAGCTGTTCGAAGAAGCGCGCACGTTCCTCGTCATGGGAGATGGCGTAGATCGAGAAGTCGTAGCCGGTCTCATGCAGCACCGAGTTCAGTCCCTCCAGGATGCGTGCGGAGAACCAGTCGATATGGCCGCCCGACAACAGTGCGATGCGGAAGGTCTGGCCACGCTTGAGCGCGGCGGCGGAGCGGGAGACGGAGAAGTTCAGCTCCTCGGCCACCTGCAGCACCTTCTTCCGGGTGCGTTCGGAAACCAGCTCGGGGCGGGTGAATGCGCGGGAGACCGTGGAGACGGAGACACCGGCCCGTTCGGCCACATCGTTGACGCTTGCTTTCATACGTCCTCTTTGCAATCAGTGGCAATGCCGCTGCGGGGCAGTATGGCGCGGTATTGCGGACTTGGTTTATGCAGTGCATGGTTGGGTGACTGCATGTTGCAATTCTATCATACGCGAGTCAAGGTGTAGCGGCGGGTATCCGAGCGGTCTGCGGTGAGGTTCGGCGACGGGGGCTGCGGGTCGGGTCCGCCTTGGGCGGGATCCGCGCGAGGTCTGGGATTGACGCGGCGGAATGCTGAGGCCGTGTGCGGGATGCGATGGTTTCGGCGGAGCCTGATCCTTGATCCGCGGACCGCAGGCTGTGTATGCAGGTGTGACACGCCGGAGGATGTGAGTCGAACCGGTTTTATGCCGAAGAATTTTCCAAGTATTGTAACGGGTTGCAGAACATAGTCAAATTAGTTGAGTAAAACAAGTGTTTCCAGTGGTTCAACCGGTGGCATATACTGGTGTTGTCCATAATGAAAGTCTTACGAAGGAGTAAGCGTCCATGAATATCAAACGCATGGTGGCGGCACTCGTTGCAACCGGTGGCATCATCGGTTTTGCCGGTTGCGGTGCCGCCGAAGACTCTCCTGTGGTCGATACCCAAGCGGACAAGGGCCTCGAGGTGATGGGCGACGCCATTACCTACGACCCCAACCATTTGGTCAATAACGGACAGCCGATCACCGTGGAGTACTGGACGTGGGGGCAGGCCGCCACCGACCCGATCTACCAGATGATCCAGCAGTACGAGAAGATCCATCCCAACGTCCGCATCGACGTCAACGTGGTGGCATGGGACGACTATTGGACCAAACTGCCGCTCTCGCTCAAGGGTAACAAGAACGCCCCGGTGCTGTTCAACGTCCACAACTCCTATGACGCGCTGATCCGCCCGCATATGGAGCCATACGACATTCCGCTCGAGGACCTTGAGACCGACTACACATTCGTCGACACCCATGTCGACGAGAACGGCGAGGTCAAGTACATCGACTCGGTCATCAACACCGGCGCCATCTTCTACAACAAGGACCTGTGGGCCGAGGCCGGACTGACGGAAGCCGACATTCCGACCACGTGGGACGAGCTGATCGAGGTGGCGCAGAAGCTCACCAAGTTCGACGGGGACACGATGGTGCAGGCCGGTTTCAACATCAACGGCAGCTACAAGGCGGCCTGGCAGGGGCTGAACTACCAAAAGGGCGTGCTGATGTTCCAGAAGGACGGCCACACCGCCAACTACGATTGCGAGACCACCAAGGAGAACCTCGAATTCCTGCAGTCCCTGTACGACGAGTACCAGGTGGGCGCGGTCAACTTCGGCGATGACCGCGAACTGAGCTTCGGCAACAACCAGACCGCGATGATCTACGACTGGGGCTCCTACGTCGGCACGTTGGCCACCAAATATCCGGACGTGAACTACGGCGTCTTCCCCACGCCGGCGTTCAGCGAGGAGACTCCGTTCGCGTACGACCGGTACAACGGCGAGTCCACCCCCGGCATCAACGTCCACCAGAGCGATGAACAGAAGGCCGTCGCCCAGGATTTCATCCGTTTCATCCTGGCCAATGACGACTACATGCGCATCGCCTCCGACGTGTTGAATTCGTTCCCGGGCAAGAAGTCCCTGCAGGACGATCCGGAGATCCTCGACAACCCGATGATGGCCGCCATCGCCCCGCGCCTCGATCGTCTGATCTGGCCGGGCCCGACGCCCTCCACCCTGGAGACCAGTCCGCAGATCGCGTTCGAGAACGTGTTGCAGAAGGGTCAGGATGTCGATTCGGCCGTCGCCTACTCGCAGGAGCTGATCATGAGCGACATGGAAGACAGCGACTTCACCTCGATGGAAAGCCGCTACGCGCATTATGACGAGCGCAAGGACTAAGGAGGAACGCACATCATGACCAATGTCAATCGCAGCGCGGCACGCGCCGCGCAGCCGGCCTCCGGGGAGGTCTCGGGCGCCAGGCAGGTGCTGGGTCGCATCTTCACGATGCGCAACATCGCCGTGGTCTCGCTCGTCGTCTACTTCGCCGTGTTCATGGCATACCCGATCTTCAGCGCCTTCGCGGGCAGCTTGCACGACTGGAACCCGCTGATCGACAAGTACGACTGGGTCGGGTTCGACAACTTCGTCAACGTGCTGACCGACGGCCTGTTCTGGAAGTCACTGTGGAACACCGCGATCTACTCGTTCTTCTCCATCCTGTTCCGCGTGGTGCTGGGCCTGGCGCTGGCGCTGCTGCTGAGCTCCAAGCTCGTCAAGTGCAAGGACACGCTGCGCGGCCTGTTCTACATGCCGACGATCACCCCGCTGGTGGCCGTCTCCTTCGTGTGGATGTGGATGTTCGATCCGCAGTTCGGCATGATCGACAAGATCACCGGACTCGACATCAGCTGGCTCAACGATTCGCGTTACGCCATGCCGGCGGTCATCATCATGACCATCTGGAAGGATTTCGGCTACGCCACCGTGCTGTATCTCGCCGGCATCATGGCGCTGCCGCGCGACGTGTACGAGGCGGCGCAGATCGACGGCGCCAACTGGTGGCAGACCTTCCGGTCGATCACGCTGCCGCTGCTCAAGCCCACCACGCTGCTCATCGTCATCACCTCGCTGATCTCCTACCTGCAGGCGTATGTGCAGATCCTCGTGATGACTAAGGGTGGCCCCGGCACCGACACCTACACCATCAGCTACCTGATCTACGACCAGGCGTTCCAGAAGTACAACTTCGGCACGGCATCGGCGATGAGCGTCATCCTGTTCGTGCTGACCGGCATCCTGACGATCCTCATGTTCAAGGCGTCGGGCGACAACACGGAGGCGTGACATGACCAAGAAAACCCGCAACGTTGTCTCCATCATCGTGACGATCCTGCTGTTTGCGCTGGCGCTCGTCACCATCGTGCCGTTCATCTGGATGTTCGTCTCGTCGTTCGCGACGAACAGCGAGATCGTCAAGATCACCGGCGGCATCTTCCCCGCGCCTACGACCCTCGACAACTATGCCAACATCCAGGAGACGTTCAACTTCTTCCGGCTGTTCGCCAACTCGGTGGTCATCGCCACGGTCAAGACGGTCCTCATCATCTACATCAGCGCCGTGCTCGGCTACGTCTTCTCCAAGATGCACTTCCGCGGCCGCAACATTCTGTTCGGCGCGGTGCTGAGCACCATGATGCTGCCGTGGGCCGTGACGATCATCCCCCAGTACGAGATGATGGTGCAGTTCGGCTGGCTCGACACCTACCGTTCGCTTATCGTGCCCGGCCTGGTCTCCGGCTTCGGCGTGTTCCTGTTCCGCCAGTCCATCGGCTCGATCCCCGACGGGATCATTGAGGCCGCCAAGCTGGACGGCGCCAGCGACGCCCGCATCTTCCACCAGATCATCCTGCCGATGAGCCGCAACAGCATCGCCGCGCTCGCGATCTTCACGTTCCTGTGGAACTGGGAGGACTACCTGTGGCCGTTCCTGATGATCACCGATAGCGACAAGATGCTGCTGTCGGTGGGCCTGAAGATGTTCAACGGCCAGTACGGTACCGACTACGGTGGCCTGTTCGCGGCCACCTCGCTGGCGATCATCCCGGTGATCATCGTCTACATGGTGTTCCAGAAGCAGTTCATCGCCGGCATCGCCACCGGCAGCGGCAAGTAAGCCGCCCCTCCCAGGCGGATGGGGCGGGCCCAGGGCATGGCCAAACACCGGAAGCTTAAGCCCCGCGGCCTCGGTCGGACGGGTGGACGCCATCCGGGTCCCGTCCCTTGTGTCCGAATCGGGGGATTCTTACGTTTTGGCCCCTATGATTGCGCTAACAACCAAAGAATCCCCCGATTCGGGCACAAGGTGGGGCGGGCGTGCCCCGCTGTGACGGCCTTCACCGGAGGGCGCGGCAAGTGTGGCAATTTCTGCGCATGACAGTAAGGCGTGTTTTGCGAACGTTTGCACTATACTTGCGTGCAAGCGTAATCATCCATTGAAGCACAATGAAACAAAGGAGTTGGAAGCTCATGTCTTTTCAGGACTTTCAGGGTTTTGGCCGCTTCCTGCGGGGCATGCATCCCGCAATGAGTCCGACCACCACGCTGCAAGGTGAGCACTGGCGCATCGGACTGATCACCGAATCCCTGATCCGTTTGGAATGGTCCGACAGCGGCGATTTCGAGGACCGAGCCACGCTGATGGCCGTCGACCGCGCCTTCCTGCCGTCTGGTGCCGTGGATTACACCACCGGCGAACGCGACGGGATGCTCGTCGTCGAAACGCCGGCGTTGCGTCTGACCTACGACCGCAAGCCGTTCAGCAAGGAGGGGCTGACGATCGTCGTCAAGGGCGTGCCGGACTCGCAGTTCAACACCTGGCATTACGGCGACGATCCCAAAGGCAATCTCGGCGGCACCGCACGCACGCTCGATGAGGCCAACGGCGCGATTCCGCTCGGACAAGGCGTGATCTCCCGTGATGGCTGGGCCGTGCTGGATGATTCCGCGTCGAACGTGTTCGTCACCGCCGACGCGGACGGCAACCTGCCCGACGGCGTCGTGGCGTACGGCGGCATCGGCGTCGCCCCGCGCGACCATCGCGAAACCGACATCTACTTCTTCGGCTACGGCCGCCGCTACCGCGAGGCCGTCCACGACTTCCAGAAGCTTTCCGGGCCGGCGCCGTTGCTGCCCCGCTATGCGTTGGGCAACTGGTGGAGCCGCTACTACCGGTACTCCGAGGAGGAGTACCTGGACCTGATGGACCGGTTTAAGCGCGAAGGCATTCCGTTCACCACGTCGGTGATCGACATGGACTGGCATCTGGTGGACGACGTCGACCCCAAGTACGGCTCCGGCTGGACCGGCTACACGTGGAACCCCAAGCTGTTCCCCGACCCCAAGCGCTTCCTGGACGGCCTGCACGAGCGCGGCCTGCGCACCACGGTGAACATCCATCCGCGTGACGGCATCCGCGCCTTCGAGAAGCCCTACGCCAAGGCCGCCGCCACGGTCGGCGTGGATGCGGAGGCCCAGGAGCCGGTCGAGTTCGACCTGACCAACCCGAAGTTCGTGCAGGTGTACTTCGACATGCACCACGACCTGGAGGCCGACGGCATCGACTTCTGGTGGATCGACTGGCAGCAGGGCGGCGTGACCCGCCAGCCCGGCCTGGACCCGCTATGGGTGCTCAACCACATGCACTACTGCGACTCGGCCCGCGACGGCCGTTGGCCGCTGACGTTCTCGCGCTTCGCCGGCCCCGGCTCGCAGCGCTACCCGGTCGGCTTCTCCGGGGACACCGTGATCACCTGGAAGTCGCTGAAGTTCCAGCCGTACTTCACCTCAACCGCGAGCAACATCGGCTACGGCTGGTGGAGCCACGACATCGGCGGCCATATGTTCGGCTACCGTGACGAGGAGCTGGAAGCCCGTTGGTACCAGCTGGGCGCGTTCAGCCCGATCAATCGCCTGCACTCCAGCTGCTCGCCGTTCTCCGGCAAGGAACCATGGAACTTCCACGAGCCGGTGCGTTCGGCGATGGTGGACGTGCTGCGGCTGCGCCAGGCGCTGATGCCGTACCTGTACACGATGAACTGGCGCGCCGCCGTGGACGGCGATCCGATCGTCGAACCGATGTACTGGGTCAACCCGAATCTGGGCGAGTCCTACGAGGTGCCCGACGAGTTCCGGTTCGGCACCGAGCTGGTGGTGGCACCGGTGGTCGATCCGATGGACAAGGCCTCGATGCGCGGTAAGGTCGATGTGTGGCTGTCTCAGGGCGACTGGTTCGACTTCTTTGACGGCCGCCGCTATGCAGCCGCCGATCCGGCGGGCCGCCGCCTGGCGGTGTGGCGCACAATCGACCGGATTCCGGTGTTCACAAAGGCCGGCGGCATCGTGCCGATGCAGTCCGATCCGCTTTCGGATATGACCGTGAACCCGCGTGCGTTGGATGTGGTGATCTTCCCCGGTGCGGACGGCTCGTTCGCCATGCGCGAGGACTCCGGCGAGTTCCGCGAGGTGTGCGCCGACGCCGCTGCGGCGCAGGAATCCGCCACGGCCGTGACCGCCATGACCTGGCAGTGGGATGATGGGCGCTCCCCGCAATTCGTCATCGAAGCGCCGACCGGCAACACGTCGGTGGTGCCGGAACGGCGCGACTGGACCCTGATCTTCCGTGGCGTGGCCCGATCGGCCATGCAGGTGATCGTCGGCGGCGAAGCCTGGGACAAGGACCTGGTCGGCACCACGATGGTGGATTACGATGCGGAGACGATGAGCCTGAGCGTGAAGCTGTACGACGTGCCCTCCTCGGCGCGGATCCAGGTGCTGTTCCCGCAAGGGCTTGCCCTGGCCGAATCCCCGGTCGAGGCGGACTGCGAACGCATCCTGTTTGACGCGCAGATGCTGTACACCACCAAGGAGCATGCCATGGCGCAGATCAGCCGCTACGGTGTGGCCGCGATTCCGGGGCTGCGCACGCTGGAGCGCGAGCAGCGCAACGAGCGTGACTTCTTCCAGTCGCATATGCCCGAAAGCGTGATCGGCGCCTTGGAAGAGGTACTGCTGAGGAGTTTATGCCCAGCGGTGGTTCGCACTACCTCGCGCGGGTTCTAGATAGAAGTGCAACACCTGCCTAGGGTTGGAGGTGTTCAAGTTCTTACCGAAGAAGGTGTTGCACTCGTGGGTACATGTTATTCGCACCTGTCCCCGGACGAGCGGATCCGGAT
>SKEB01001369.1_pt1 | contig 10493 bp, 8 predicted proteins | sample 4826561 | NCBI WGS metagenome assembly SKEB01 (sample SAMN11008820, study PRJNA524170) | human gut metagenome | biome: Human fecal sample; material: Feces; isolation source: fecal sample from pouch patient p17 | host: Homo sapiens | place: Israel: Tel-Aviv | collected 2016-03-29 | reverse complement strand
AATATAGCGACTTAAATAAAGAATCGGCAAACTTAATAAACCTTTATCAATAAGCAATAAACTATTTAATACTCTTCCAGTTCTACCATTTCCATCAGTAAATGGGTGAATAGCTTCAAATTGATAATGAGCGACTGCTAAGATAATTAATGGATCCAATGTTTCATTCTCATGAATAAACCTTTCCCAATTTGCTAATTTATCCCGAATAATCTGTTCTCCCGCCGGAGGAGTATATATTGTTTTCCCACTGATACCATTGCGTAGTGCCGTACCACTAACTTTTCGAATATCCATTTCCCTTCCCTTAATTTCACTACAAACGAGAACCGCAGTTCGTGTACATAAAGGCAATCTTTTTAAACTTTCATACCCTAAAAATAATGCTGTTCTATATCGTAGAGCTTCTTTCGTGGCCGGATCATTTTCTTCACTATCAAACTGTAAAGACTGGAAGAGCTTATCTGTCGTTGTCATAATATTCTCAATTTCACTACTTGCTCTCGCCTCCATTACTGGTAATGTATTAATCAACATCGACTGATTTGGTATCAGTTCTGCAGCTTGTTTTAATTCAGCTAAAGCGGCTCTTGCCAAAATAGCTTGCTTTAAAATAGCTTTCGTTTCCAAATCTTGTGTAGGAGGCAGTTCTGGTAATAAATTATAAGCAATTTCAGGATCCCAATTTTTCATCTTTAAAATTTCCATTTTTTTAAACATATTTTGAGTATATGTTTATCCAATCAACATATCAACAAAATATGTTTAAAATTCTCAATTTTTTAAACATATGCTAACAAACAACATAAAAAAACAGCTTTATATCAAAGGCATAAAGCTGTTTAAAATCTGTTCTAAAAATTTTAGTCAATTTAGCAATGCTATTTCACTTCTCTAATCATAATTTCGGCTGGGATGGTTTCGCCTTGCCAATAAAGTTCGGCGGCAACATTTTGTGCCAAATCCAAAAATGCTTTGCTGATTTCATCATCAGGTGCGGCGATTACAGTTGGTTTGCCTTGATCCAAATCCTCACGTAAACGGATATGTAACGGTAATTGCCCTAACAATTTGATGTTGTAACGTTTAGCAATTTTTTCTGCACCGCCGGTGCCGAAAATCGCTTCGTGATGACCGCAATTTGCACAAATATGAACACTCATATTTTCAACAACGCCCAATACCGGCACCGAAACGCGGTTGAACATCGTGATGCCTTTAATCGCATCCAATAACGCAATATCCTGCGGTGTGGTTACTACAATTGCACCGGTTACCGGAATTTGTTGTGATAATGTCAATTGAATATCGCCTGTTCCCGGCGGCATATCGATCACAAGATAATCCAAATCTGTCCACCAGGTTTCATTCAGTAATTGGCTCAATGCACTGCTCGCCATTGGACCACGCCAAATGGTGGCACTATCCGCATCCATTAAATAGCCGATTGAGTTAGATTGTAGACCGTGTGCCACAATCGGCGTCATATGTTGATTATCTGGCGAAGTTGGGCGTTGATCTTCCGCACCTAACATATAAGGAATTGATGGGCCATAAATATCGGCATCCAAAATCCCCACTTTTGCACCTTGAGCCTGTAATGCCAAGGCTAAATTAACCGCTGTGGTTGATTTACCAACACCCCCTTTACCGGAACTCACCGCAATAATATTTTTTACACCATTTACTGCCGGTTGGTTGTTGGCTCGTTTTAAAGTGGCAATTTGATAATTAAGATTCCATTCTGTGCCGGCAACCTGCGCTAACTGTGCCAAAGGCTCGCTTAGAGCCGCTTTCAAATCGGCAAAACCACTGTTCCAAGCAAATGGCATTGTTAACTCAATTTGTAATTTATTGTTTTCACAGCTGATTTTTTTTACCGCTTTCAATGTCAACAAATCTTTTTGTAAGGTAGGATGCTGAAATTGTTCTAATTTATCGGCAATTTGTTGCACGATATTTTCATCAAGATGAGTATAAGTAAAATTAAGACTACGCATTTATCTGTCCTTAAATTAGGTAGTGTTTAAATTAGCTCGCCTATTTAACCACGACCACAAGCAACTGTTAAGTAAAATCAACCGAAAACAGCACTAATACATATTTTGTAGTAGTGGTTGAACTGGAAAATACCCCGTCAATAGAGTAACATTAGCGGTTATTTTCACAATTAAAAACGAATTAATCAGAAGGAAAAATTATGTCGAGTCGCCGTCAAATATTAGTTACTTGTGCCTTGCCTTATGCAAACGGTCCAATCCACTTAGGTCATATGCTTGAACATATTCAAGCCGATATTTGGGTACGTTTTCAACGGATGCGCGGTAATGAAATTTATTTTGTCTGTGCCGATGATGCGCACGGTACACCGATTATGTTGAAAGCGGATCAAATGGGAATTTCGCCGGAACAGTTGATTGCCGATGTTCAGCAACAGCATATTTCTTCATTTTCCGGTTTTAATATCAGTTACGATAATTACTACTCCACGCATAGTCCGGAAAACCAAGAATTATCCTGTGCAATCTACACTAAATTGAAGCAAAACGGCTTTATCAAAAGCAAAACCATTTCTCAACTTTATGATCCGGAAAAAGGAATGTTCCTACCGGATCGCTTTGTGAAAGGCACTTGCCCGAAATGTAAAGCGGAAGATCAATATGGTGATAACTGTGAGGTCTGCTCCGCCACTTACAGCCCAACAGAGTTGATTAATCCTCGTTCTGTCGTTTCCGGTGCAACACCGGTGTTGAAAGAGTCTGAACACTTTTTCTTTGATTTGCCGTCCTTTGAATCAATGTTGAAAGATTGGATTAAATCCGGCAGCTTGCAAGCTGAAGTTTCCAACAAAATGATGGAGTGGTTTGAATCCGGCTTACAACAATGGGATATCTCTCGTGATGCGCCTTATTTTGGTTTTGAAATTCCAAACCAACCGGGTAAATATTTCTATGTTTGGTTGGATGCGCCGATTGGTTATATGGCCTCTTTCAAAAATTTATGCAGCCGTAAAAATATTGATTTTGACCATTTCTGGCAGCAAAACAGCAACACCGAACTTTATCATTTTATTGGTAAAGATATTGTCTATTTCCACAGTCTATTCTGGCCGGCAATGCTTGAAGGTGCGGGTTACCGCAAACCGAATAATATTTTCGTACACGGTTATGTTACGGTTAACGGTGAAAAAATGTCTAAATCCCGTGGTACTTTTATTCAAGCAAAAACCTATCTTGAACACCTCGATCCGGAATGTTTACGTTATTACTATGCAGCGAAATTAAGCGGCCGCATTGATGATTTAGATTTAAATTTGGAAGATTTCGTGCAACGCGTGAACAGTGATATCGTCAATAAATTGGTGAATCTTGCCAGCCGTAACGCCGGCTTTATTCAAAAACGTTTCGGCGGTAAATTGGCAGATAGTCTACACGATCAAGCCTTATGGCAAGAATTCAGCCAACAGGCAGAACAAATCGCGCAACATTATGAAAATCGTGAATATAACAAGGCAATTCGCGAAATTATGAATTTATGCGATAAAGCTAATAAATACGTGGATGAAACCGCACCTTGGGTTATTGCCAAAGATGAGAATCGTCAGCAGGAGTTGCACGAAGTCTGCTCAATGGGTATTCAAATGTTCCGTATGTTGATGGGCTATTTAAAACCGGTGTTGCCGAAGTTGGCAGAACGTGCAGAAGCCTTTTTACACGATGAGTTGCGTTGGGAAACCTTAACTTCACCATTATTGGCACACGAAATTGCGCCGTTCAAAGCATTATTCAGCCGCTTAGAAATGAAACAAATTGATGCTTTGATCGATGCCTCAAAGGCAGAAAATGCGCAACTGGCAGCACAAGCTGCACCGGCAAAAGCAAGCGAAACCGACAGCGAAATTGAGCCGTTTGAAGAAACGATCACGATTGATGATTTCGCCAAATTGGATTTGCGCGTGGCAAAAGTGTTGAAATGCGAAGCTGTGCCGGAAAGTAAAAAATTATTGAAATTCACACTTGATTTAGGCGTTGAAACTCGTCAAGTTTTCTCCGGTATCAAAGCGGCTTATAGCAAACCGGAAGAGTTGGAAGGGCGTATGGTGATTATGGTTGCCAACCTTGCACCTCGTAAAATGAAATTCGGACTTTCCGAAGGAATGATTTTATCTGCCGGTAGTGGCGGTGCCGATCTGTTCCTACTTGATGTTGATAGCGGTGCCAAAGCCGGTTATCGTGTCAAATAATCCGTTATAAGCTAAATAGAAATGGCGCTTTCATTGGCGCCATCTCTTTTCTTTATTTAATCATTCACTTATCTAAGAAAAATAATGTCATTCACACCCGAAAGCCAACTATTACAACGCCATCTTGATCTGTTTGAGAATGAAAATTTGCTTTTTCTCGGCAATGTACAGGACGATTTTCCGGCACAATGTCGCACTTTAGCAAAACAAATTAAGGTGGTGAGTTACTACTTTGATTATGTGCGTCACGCTAAAAATCCTACTGAATTTACGCTTGAAACGACTTATCAAGGCGCATCGCTCATCGTTTTTTACTGGGGTAAAAACAAACAGGAATGTCTGTTCCAATTAACGCAAATTTTGTCGCAAGCCCCTGTCGGGCAAAAAATGTTGTTGGTGGGAGAAAATCGAGGCGGTGTTCGCTCTGCGGAAAAGTTCTGTGACGAATTGGGCGATATTCATAAAATTGATTCCGCACGCCGTTGCAGTCTTTACTATTTTGAATTACAGAAGCCGGTGCAATTTGCATTATCCGATTGGTGGAAACAATATTCGCTGCCTCAATTGCCGCAATTAACCATTTATGCACTACCGGGGGTCTTTAGCTCCGGTGAACTGGATCAAGGCACAGATTTATTGCTTTCCACCTTGCAACAGCCTATACAAGGAAAAGTGCTGGATGTCGGTTGTGGCGCAGGTGTAATCGGTGCTTATCTAAAATTCCTTTCACCACAAATTGAGCTGACAATGAGCGATATTCACGCTATGGCAATTGCCTCGACAACGCAAACATTGCAACAAAATCAACTGCAAGGTACGGTTATCGCTAGTGATGTTTTTTCACAAATTAATGACAAATTCGATTTAATTATCTCCAATCCGCCGTTCCATTCAGGTTTGAATACTGCTTATCAAGCAGTAGAAACCTTAATCACTGAAGCCAAGCAACATTTAAATCGTGGCGGCGAATTAAGAATTGTAGCTAATGCATTTCTGCCTTATCCGGATCTGCTTGATCGCTGTTTTGGTGCACATCAGGTGCTCGCAAAAAACGGAAAATTTAAGGTTTATAGTGTGAAAAACGCTTAAATAACGGTATCTATCATAAAAAAACATACACTTATCACGGTGTATGTTTTTTGTTATATCGTTGAAAAACCACAACAAAATGATCGGCAGACAACCGTTTTACATTGGCTTACTCCAATCAATTACTCTTAACCCCTCTACCCGTGAAAACTCATTCATATTGTTAGTAACAACTGTCAAGCCTAGACTCCTTGCGTGCCCGGCGATCATTGCGTCATATGGTCCAATAGGTTGTCCAATTTTTGCTAATTCAGCTCTTATCTGCCCACTATGATATGCTGCTGCCTCACCATAATCCAAAACGGCTAATCTTGCACAGAAAGATTCAATAACGGCAAGATTCTGTGCCGTTTTTTTGCTTTTCTCTGCCCCATAAACCAGCTCCATTAATGTAATCGAGCTGATACAAAGCATAGATTGATTTTCATTAAATAACGGCAACAAATGTGGCGGCTTATTTTTTATCGTAAAAATAACGATATTGGTATCCAACATATATTTCAGCATTATAATTCTTCCCTTTCCTGCATCTGTGGTTGCTCGCGACTTAACATAAAATCGTCCGATACGGCATTTGAATCATTGAACCAGCTATCCCAAACATTATTGAGAGGTGTGATAATACGCATATCCCCTTGAATAATGATATTTACACTTTTTGTAGTATTAGGTAATTCTGCAGCTTTCGGAATTCTGATAGCTTGGCTTTTATTATTCATAAAAACAGTTGCGGTCACTACACTCATATTTACCTCCCTTTTTGTATATGTAATGGGTATATACTATACAAACTATCATTTTAATACTCAAGCGTTACTGCCTTGTGCCCCGCACAAAAATAAACTTTTCACAATTCCATTGTCTAAATCGCTACAATTTCGTATAGTAACTGCCGTTCTCAACGGGGTGCATTACCAAAAGTAAGGCTGAGATAATACCCGTCGAACCTGAACTGATTAGTCGCAGCGGAGGGATTTGAGAAGCAGCTTGCTATCTAATCCTGTTTGCATTTATCAATAATGAAATAGGAATCCACTATGTTTAAAAAAACACTTTTTCTCGGCACATTAGCCGTAAGTACCCTTTCTTTTGCCAATGCTGAAACCTTAACCGTTTATACTTATGACTCTTTCGCTTCCGATTGGGGGCCGGCTCCGAAATTAGAAGCTATTTTCGAAAAACAGTGTGGCTGTGATCTCAAATTTGTGCCTTTTGAAGATAGTGTCACAATGTTTAATCGAGTGCGTTTAGAAGGCAAAAAAAGCAAAGCCGACGTGGTGTTAGGCTTGGATCAAAGCCTCATTGAAGCAGCAGATCAATCACAGTTGTTTACTAAAACCGACATCAAGTTAGACAATCTGCACTTACCGCTAAATTGGCAAAATCAAACTTATATTCCTTATGATTTCGGCAGTTTCGCCTTTGTTTATGATAAAACAAAACTCAGCAACCCACCGAAAAGCCTAAAAGAGTTGATTGAACGTCAGGATTTACGCGTTATCTATCAAGATCCTCGTACCAGTTCTGTCGGTCGTGGTTTATTGCTTTGGGTCAATCAGGTTTATCCGCAGGATCAAGTGGCGCAAGCGTGGCAACAACTGGCGAAACACACCGTTACGGTCGGCAAAGGCTGGACTGAAACTTACGGTGCTTTTTTGAAAGGTGAAAGCGATTTAGTGTTGAGCTACCGTAGTTCGCCACTCTATCACCAATTAAATGAACAGAAACAAAACTATGCGGCAACTGCATTCAGCGAAGGCAACATTTTGCAAATCGAGATTGCGGCAAAATTAAAAGCAAGCAAACAAACAAAATTGGCAGATCAATTTTTACAATTCCTGCTCTCGTCAGAAGCACAAAATATTATTAGCCAAAGTAATGTGATGTTTGCCGTTACCGATGCGCCAATTGAGCCGCATTATGATCAGTTGCGTCATCAAGTGCTAACTGAAAAAACCATTGATACCTCAAACATCAGCCATCAACAGACCAAACAGTGGCTTGCGGTATGGCAAAACGCTTTGGCAAAATAATGCGTTACCTTCAAATAAAACGGCAACTGTTTCGCTTGCCGGGGTTGGCTGTATTATTGCTGCTCGCCATTATTTATGGCGGCAGCTTGCAACAATTACTGCAACATAGCCGCTTCTCACAATGGTCTGATTTACTGCAAAGCGAATATCTGCAGCAAGTGATCTTTTTCAGTTTTTACCAAGCCGGATTATCTGCCGTTTTCTCGCTGTTTTTTGGTATTCTTGTTGCCAGATCACTGTTGTATCTTGATTTTTTTGCTAAGCCCTTTTTATTAAAAATTTTTTCGCTCACCTATGTGTTACCGGCACTGGTGGCGATTTTCGGTATTGTCGGTATTTACGGTTTTAATGGTTGGATTAATCAATTTTTGCGTCTATTCGGGCAGCAGCTTCCCGACATTTACGGTTTAAGCGGTATTCTAATCGCCCATCTTTTTTTCAATATTCCGTTAGCGGCAAAAGTGTTATATCAACGCTTACAACAGCTGCCTGCTTCACAATTCAAATTAGCGGCGCAACTGAATTTACGTCATTGGCGTTTTTTCCGTTGGGTGGAAATGCCTTTTTTGCGACCAACCTGCTTTAATCTGTTCGGGCTGATTTTTTTGCTCTGTTTTACCAGTTTTACCATTGTTTTAACGCTGGGCGGTGGACCGAAATACACCACGTTGGAAGTGGCAATTTATCAGGCTATTACTTTTGATTTTGATATTGAAACCGCAGCATTATTGGCGATTTTACAATTTCTGTTCTGTTTTACCCTGTTCAGTATCAACAATCGTTTCGCTCGTTATCAACAAAGCGAAACTTCACCTCAAGCGCGCTGTTTACCCAATTTAAACCGCTATCAGCGTTGCTATCACTATTTTATTTTAATCACTGCAACACTTTTCATTGTCGCGCCGCTACTGGAAACACTATTTGCCGGATTAAATGCCCGTCATTTATGGCAACAGTTGTTACATCCGTCGTTATGGCAAGCCATTGTTTTTTCGCTATTGTTGGCACCCACTGCGGCACTGCTCTGTCTGCTGCTGACAATTTCACTTCTCTTGACCACTCGCCACCTCTATTGGCTCGGCAAGCAACGCAGCAGTCAATGGATGCTAAATATCGGCACAATTATTTTAGCTATTCCAACTTTAGTGTTGGCAACGGGGCTATTTCTTTTTCTTGCCGAAATGGAAAGCAGCACAATATTGTTGTTCGTTTTAGTTGCGCTCTGTAACGCTTTAGTGGCAATGCCATTCGCCTTACAACTGCTCACCGCCCCTTTTTACAGCAATATGTTGAATTTCCAACGGCTCTGTTTATCATTAAACCTTCGTGGTTGGCAACGTTGGAAAATTGTTGAACGATCAACATTAATCCGCCCATTACGCTCGGCATTTGCCTTAGCAATGGCAATTTCGTTAGGTGATTTTACTGCCATTGCCCTTTTCGGCAATAACGGTTTCACTTCACTGCCATTGTTGCTTTACCGACAATTAGGGCATTATCAAAACGATGCCGCCGCTGTCACCGCGATGGTGTTATTGCTGTTTTATTTTTTCATTTTTTTATTTACGGAACAGAATCGATCCAATGATTACACTTAAACAGGTGCATTACACTTATCCGCCGATGCCAATGTATTTTGATTTACAACTTAACCGAGCTGAAAAAACTGCCGTGATCGGTGCCAGTGGTGCCGGTAAATCGACTTTGCTCAATCTTATCGCCGGTTTTGAATATGCGGCATCAGGGGAAATTTGGCTTAACGGTGAAAATCACACCGCCACCGAACCTTATCAACGTCCGGTATCAATGTTGTTTCAGGATAATAATCTCTTTAATCATCTCACTGTCGCCGAAAATATCGCTTTAGGCTTAAAACCAAGCCTTTCGTTGAATAAAACAGAGCAACAACAGGTTACTGATGTTGCCGAACAGGTCGGGTTGGAACATTATTTATCAAGATTGCCGCAACAGCTTTCCGGTGGACAAAGACAACGCGTTGCCCTTGCCAGAACCTTATTGCGTAATCGTCCGATTCTACTGCTGGATGAACCTTTTTCTGCTCTTGACCCTGAATTACGCCAGGAAATGTTGCAGTTGGTGGATACCATCTGCTGTCAAAAACAGCTATGTTTATTATTGGTAACGCATCAACTCAGCGAAGTCATTAACATTATGCAGCGTGTTATCTGCATTGATAATGGTAGGATCACTGAAAATTATTTGGTGCAACGCCACAATAATCGTTAGAATACAGAACTTTGTTACAAAAATGCTAAGGACAGGAATATGACAACAACAACGATTGAACTCACTTCACTCACACCACATCCAAGCGTGGAATATTGGTCAGTGTGCAAAGTGGAAGCGCTTTTTGAAACACCATTTCTTGATTTAATCTATCGTGCCGCACAAGTCCATCGTGAACATTTCAATCCACAAGCAATTCAGCTCTCAACACTGATGTCGATTAAAACCGGCGGTTGTCCGGAAGATTGCGGTTACTGTCCTCAATCCGCTCGTTACCAGACCGGGGTGCAAAAAGAAGAATTGTTAGACATTGAAGATATTGTGGCTAAAGCCAAAATTGCTAAAGAACGCGGTGCAGGTCGCTTCTGTATGGGCGCAGCGTGGCGAGGCCCAAAACCGAAAGATATTGAAAAAGTTTCCGCAATTATTAAAGCGGTAAAAGAGCTCGGACTAGAAACGTGCGGTACTTTTGGCTTATTGCAGGATGGAATGGCGGAGCAGCTTAAAGAGGCAGGTTTGGATTATTATAACCATAATATTGACACTGCGCCGGAACATTATGAAGAGGTGATCAGCACTCGCCGTTTTGATGATCGTATCAACACGCTCGGCAAAGTGCGCAAAGCCGGATTGAAAGTGTGCTGCGGTGGTATTGTGGGAATGAATGAAACTCGTAAAGAACGCGCCGGTTTGATTGCCAGCTTAGCCAATCTTGATCCGCAACCGGAATCTGTCCCAATAAATCAGTTAGTCAAAGTGGAAGGCACACCAATGATGGAAGCGGAAGAATTGGATTGGACAGAATTTGTACGTACTGTTGCCGTTGCTCGCATCACAATGCCGAACAGCTATGTGCGACTTTCCGCTGGTCGTCATAAAAT
>SKEB01001368.1_pt1 | contig 10496 bp, 6 predicted proteins | sample 4826561 | NCBI WGS metagenome assembly SKEB01 (sample SAMN11008820, study PRJNA524170) | human gut metagenome | biome: Human fecal sample; material: Feces; isolation source: fecal sample from pouch patient p17 | host: Homo sapiens | place: Israel: Tel-Aviv | collected 2016-03-29 | reverse complement strand
ATGATAACTTAGAGTAAAAATGAATACCCATTAGCCGGAAATGAATAGAAAATGAATAAAAGTGTGGTGTTTCGTATAATTATGAGTTAGTATGCATCAGACACACTTTTGTAAAAAGGGAGATATTTTTTTGCATTTCACTGATAAGAGTGTTACAATACGAATGTTATTAAATTTTCGAGGAGGTTTACTTATGGACAAGAAAACAACAGGAATCGTTTCCTACATCACGCTTATCGGCTGGCTGATTGCATTCTGCGCCGGTGACAAAGAGGGTGCAAAATTTCATTTAAACCAGTCACTGGTGTTATACCTTGCATCACTGATCAACAGCATTATTATTTCGCGCATTCCGATCTGTGGATGGGCTGTCAGCGGCATTTTCTCCATTGTATTCTTTATTTTCTGGATCATGGGATTAGTATATGCTTGCAAAGATGAAGAAAAAGAGCTTCCACTTTTAGGAAGTATTAAGATTTTAAACTAAGATATTAAAAAAACATTATTATGTAAAAACCCGGCTTTAAGGTTCATGACCCCAAAGCCGGGTTTCTTTTTTTGTGCACAGACCTGCCTGCTAAAACAGGCAGTCTGCTATCTTATACGATTTTCTTATACCTCTACGGTAATTTTGTCTAAGTGCCAGATATCATCCACATACTCCTGGATCGTACGGTCAGAGGAGAATTTACCGGCATGTGCGATATTTAAGATTGCACTCTTTGCCCAACCTTCTTCATCTTTGTATGCTTCCATGACGCGTTTCTGTGCTTCTGCATAAGAACGGAAATCTTTTAAGATGAAATAGGTATCTGCAAACTGTGTACACTGTGTATTGAGCAGTGAATTGTACAGGTCACGGAATAACTCAGGATCATTCGGTGAATAAAATCCATTGATGAGCTGCATCAGTACCTTGCGGATATCCTGATCACTGTTGAAGATCTGCATTGGATCATAGTCACGGTTTCTCTCATGTGCAATGACTTCATCGGAACTCATACCGAAAATAAATGCATTTTCTTTGCCGACTTCCTCTACGATCTCAACATTTGCACCATCCATCGTTCCGAGCGTCAGCGCACCGTTTAACATAAACTTCATATTACCGGTTCCGGATGCCTCTTTACTTGCAGTAGAAATCTGCTCACTGACATCTGCTGCCGCAAAGATCCACTCTGCGATCGATACACGGTAGTCTTCAATAAATACAACTTTGATCTTGCCATTAATGCTTCGGTCATTGTTGATGACATCCGCCACATTGTTGATCAGCTTGATTGTAAGTTTGGCATTCTTATAGCCCGCTGCTGCCTTTGCACCGAAAATAAAGGTTCTCGGATAGAAATCCATATCCGGGTGCTCTTTTAATTCGTTATACAGATACATGACATGTAAAATATTCAGCAACTGACGTTTGTATTCATGCAGACGTTTTACCTGCACATCAAAGATGGAACGAGGATCTACTTCGATGCCGTTGTGTTCTTTGATGTATTTTGCAAGGCGCAGTTTGTTCTGGTATTTGATGTTCATGAACTCCTGCTGTGCTTTTTTATCGGTTGCATAGATCGCCATCTTCTCAATATGGGCAAGATTCGTGATCCAGTCATCCCCGATATGTTCACTTACCCAGTCAGCAAGAAGCGGATCGCCATGCATTAAGAAACGGCGCTGTGTGATTCCGTTTGTCTTGTTGTTGAATTTCTGTGGGAACAGCTCGTAGAAATCATGAAGCTGCTCATTCTTTAAGATCTCTGTGTGAAGTTTTGCCACACCGTTTACGGAATATCCTGCTGCGATTGCAAGATGTGCCATCTTCACCTGACCATCGTAAACGATCGCCATGCGTGCAACCTTGCCGTTATCGCCAGGGAACTCCGCCTGGATCTGTAAAATAAATCTGCGGTTGATCTCCTCAACGATCTGGTAGATACGCGGAAGCAGTCTTGAGAAGATCTCGATCGGCCATTTTTCAAGTGCTTCAGCCATGATCGTGTGGTTGGTATATGCACAGGTCTTTGTTGTGATCTCCCATGCCTCATCCCAGCTTAATCCTTCTTCGTCGAGTAAAATGCGCATCAGCTCTGCCACTGCCACAGTCGGATGTGTATCATTTAACTGGAATGTTACCTTCTCCGGCAGCTTGTGGATATCATCATGATGTTTTTTGTAACGTGCCAGCGCACGCTGTACACTTGCAGATACAAAGAAATACTGCTGTTTTAAACGAAGCTCTTTTCCTGCGATATGGTTATCATTCGGATAAAGTACCTCAACTAAGTTACGGGCAAGGTTTTCCTGCTCTACTGCCTTGTGGTAATCTCCCTTGTCAAAGGAATCTAACTCAAAGCACTCCATCGGCTCTGCATCCCAGATCATTAAGGTATCTACCACATGGTTGTCGTAACCTACGATCGGCATATCATAAGGTACTGCTAAAACGGACTGGTAATTTTCCTGTACGAAACGGGTCTTTCCTTCCTCCGTCACTTCCGCACGGACATAACCGCCGAATTTCACCTCATAGGAATATTCCGGACGGCGAAGTTCAAACGGATATCCGTTCTTTAACCAGTTATCCGGCACTTCCACCTGAAAACCGTCTTTGATCTTCTGTTTGAACATACCATAACGGTAGCGGATACCGCAGCCGTAAGCTGCGTATCCCAAGGTTGCCAGAGATTCCATAAAGCAGGCTGCAAGACGTCCGAGTCCACCATTTCCAAGTGCCGGATCCGGCTCCTGATCCTCGATCTCATCAAGGTTTAAACCGATCTCCCCGAGTGCCTCTTTTACCTCTTTGTACATTTTTAAATTGATCATGTTGTTGCCAAGAGCACGGCCCATCAAAAATTCCATGGACATATAATAGACCATCTTTGGATCCTGTTTGTCAAACGCTTTCTGTGTTGCAAGCCAGTCATCAATGATCACATCTTTTACCGTGTAGGAAACCGCCTGAAAAATTTCCTGCTGTGACGCTTCGTCCAACGTTTTACGATATAGATTTTTTACATTTTCTTTTACACTTTTAATAAACTCATCTTTGTTGAAAACATTTGCTTCCATTTAGTTTTCTCCTTTTTTGACTCCAAGCAATACTTTTTCCCCATTGATGTTCCATTCCTTGCAGTAAATTCCGTTTTCTCCGGAGTCAAAAGAATCAGCTTCTGCTACAACTTCAGTACCTAAAACATCACCCATGATGTCATTTCCGTACTTATGAAAGATATCGGCTACTTTTTCATCTGCATGATAGTAAATGGAGATTTTATCCATAACCTCAAATCCGGCTTCCTTACGCATTGTCTGGATCTTACTGATCAGCTCACGGACAAATCCTTCCTCTACCAGTTCCGGTGTCAGGTTGGTATCAAGCACAACGGTTACGGTATTATCACCTTCCGTTACATAACCTTCCATCTGTGTCATTGTGATCAGAAGGTCTTCTTCGGATAATTTTACATCATCACTGACTGTCGGCAATGCAAGCACACCGTCTGCTTTTAATTCAGCCATTGCTTTGTTTCCGTCTAACTCTGCAAGTGCTTTCTGGATCTGTCCTAAGAACTTGCCGTATTTCGGTCCGACAGTACGAAGCTGTGGTTTGAAAGTATAGCTTGTATATGCACTGACATCCTCTGTAAAGTTTACTTTCTTCACATTCAGCTCATCCTCGATGATCTCTACAAAGTACTCAGATAAAACATTCGGTGCTTTGACATACATATTTCCGATTGGCTGGCGGTTCTTGATATTCGCTGAGTTACGGCATGCACGGCCCATAACAACGATCTTTAAGACCTCATCCATATTTTTCTCTAATTCTTTGTCGATCCATGCCTCATTGACAGCCGGGAAGTCGCACAGATGGATGCTCTCCGGTGCCTCTGTGTTGATGGAACGTACCAGGTTCTGATAGATCTCCTCTGTCATGAACGGGATCATCGGTGCAGCAGCCTTGCAGATCTCAACTAATGCAGTATAAAGTGTCATATATGCGTTGATCTTATCCTGCTCCATGCCTTTTGCCCAGAAACGGTCACGGCTTCTTCTGACATACCAGTTACTCATGTCATCCACGAACTCATCAAGTACCTTTGCAGCTTCCGGAATGCGGTAATTTGCAAGGTTCTCATCCGTTCCCTTGATTGCGGAATTCAATTTTGACAGCAGCCACTTATCCATAACGGATAATTTTTCATAATCTAAGGTATATTTTGTTGCATCAAACTGGTCGATGTTTGCATACAGCACGAAGAATGCATAAGTATTCCACAGGGTACCCATGAATTTACGCTGTCCTTCCTGTACCAGCTTGCCACTGAAACGCTTCGGGATCCATGGTGCACTGCTTGTATAGAAATACCAGCGGATCGCATCTGCGCCGTAAGTCTCTAATGCATCAAACGGATCAACCGCATTTCCTTTGGACTTACTCATCTTCTGTCCGTTCTCATCCTGTACATGTCCAAGAACGATGACGTTCTCATACGGAGCTTTATTAAATAACAGGGTGGACTCTGCCATCAGAGAGTAGAACCATCCTCTTGTCTGGTCAACTGCCTCGGAGATAAACTTCGCCGGGAACTGTTTCTCAAAGACGTCTTTATTCTCAAACGGATAATGGTGCTGTGCGAATGGCATTGCTCCGGAATCGAACCAGCAGTCGATAACCTCCGGTACACGGTGCATTTCTTTGCCACAGTCCGGGCATTTAAAGGTAACTGCATCAATATACGGACGATGAAGTTCTACCTTTGCATCCTCCGGATTTCCGCTTCTCTCTGCAAGTTCTGCACGGCTTCCGATGCACTCCTGATGTCCACATTCACACTCCCATACCGGAAGTGGTGTTCCCCAGTAACGGTTACGGGAGATACCCCAGTCCTGGATATTCTCAAGCCAGTCACCGAAACGTCCTTTTCCGATAGAATCCGGGATCCAGTTTACAGTATTGTTGTTGCGGATCAGGTCATCTTTGACTGCAGTCATCTTGATGAACCAGGATTCTCTTGCGTAGTAGATGAGCGGTGTGTCACATCTCCAGCAGTGCGGATATTCATGCTCGAACTTCGGAGCATCGAATAACAGTCCCTTTTCATCGAGATCTTTTAATACCATAGGATCTGCTTTCTTTACAAAAACACCGGCATATGGTGTCTCTTTGGTCAGCTCACCTTTTCCGTCTACAAGCTGTACGAATGGAAGGTCATATTTTCTTCCGACAGCGGCATCATCTTCACCGAATGCAGGTGCGATATGAACGATACCGGTACCGTCTGTCATGGTTACATAGGTGTCACATACAATGTAATGCGCTTTTTTGTGCTGTTTTTCAATGATCTCTTTTGCACAGTCAAATAACGGCTCATACTCTTTGTACTCTAAATCGCTTCCTTTATAAGTCTCTAATACTTCGTATGCCTTTGTTCCCTCTGGTGCATCCTTGTCAGGCAGTTTGCCAAGTACCGTGTCAAGCAGTGCCTCTGCCATATAATAGGTATATCCGTCAACCGCTTTTACTTTGCAGTAAGTCTCTTCCGGGTTCACACAGAGTGCGACGTTAGACGGCAGTGTCCAAGGAGTTGTAGTCCATGCAAGGAAATATGCATCCTCTCCGATTACTTTAAAACGTGCAACTGCAGAGCGCTCTTTGACCGTCTTATAACCCTGCGCAACCTCCTGAGAAGATAACGGGGTACCGCAGCGTGGGCAGTAAGGAACGATTTTGAATCCTTTGTATAAAAGGTTTTTATTCCAGATTTCTTTTAATGCCCACCACTCGGACTCAATAAAATTGTCATCGTAAGTAACATATGGATTGTCCATATCAGCCCAGAAACCAACGGTCTTTGAGAAATCTTCCCACATTCCTTTGTATTTCCATACGGATTCCTTACATTTTTTGATGAAAGGCTCCATACCGTATTCTTCGATCTGCTCTTTTCCGTTTAAGCCAAGAAGTTTCTCAACCTCAAGTTCCACCGGGAGTCCATGTGTATCCCAGCCGGCTTTACGCGGAACGAATTTTCCTTTCATGGTCTGGTATCTCGGAATCATATCTTTGATCGTACGGGTCTCCACATGTCCGATGTGCGGCTTGCCGTTTGCAGTTGGCGGGCCATCATAAAAGGTGTAGGTCTCTCCTTCCTTGCGGTGTTCCATGCTCTTCTTAAAGATGTCATTGTCATTCCAGAACTTCTCGATCTGTTTTTCTCTGTCTACGAAATTCAGATTCGCATCAACTTTCTTATACATTGTTAACCTCCATTGATTTAATAAAGAGTCGCTCGCGACTCTTTCGCGCCCGAGCGGTGCTGTTTACAGCAAACTTCTTCTCCGCGAAGTGCGCATCCCGCCCAGAGGGCTTTTTAATTCATAGGACGTAATTTCCTATGAATTAAAAAAACCCTCGTCCTGTATATAGGACGAGGGCTTAATTACTTCGTGATACCACCTGATATACAAATGTACACGGAACTAATAAACTCCGGATACACGTTCCCTGTAACGCAGGAAATGCGTCAGCGCTTACTCTGTCACGGAAAATCCCAGTCGTGATCTGCCTTGACCATTTCAGACTGCGGCTTGGAAGTGATTTTCATTCAGCAGATACTCGCACCGGTTTCCACCTGCTCCGGCTCTCTGTTGCTTTTCCTGATGAACTACTGTCTTCGTCATTGCCTTTTGCCAAAAATCTAGTCTTTAGTATAGACTCGGAAAGTGAGAATGTCAAGAGGGCTTCATGCTTTTCACAGAGCACGTTTTTTCACATCTGCGATCACGTTTAAAAACCGCTCCTTCATCTGTGCCTCTAACAGTTTTACATCCATGTCGCTGCCCGTACACGGCACAAATCCTCCAGCCATCGATGCGTGGCCGCCGCCATTGCCAATTCCTTTCAGTGCCTCCGCCACAATCTTTCCTGCATCGAGCATACTCTTTTCACTGCGCACGGAAAGTTTGATTCCATCTGACTTTCTCGAATACACGACGGAAAATGACACTTCTTTTAAAGCAAGCATGAAATCGGATATATTTGCAATGACCGGACAATCCTTACCAGTATTGCAGAAACTGATGTCATCATATACTTCAATACTTGAAATCGCACTCGAATATGCCATCAGATCATCAAAACACAGATTACTGTTTTCTAACATATGGATGACCTCATAATCACATTCATCAAACATCCGGTAGAGCATCTCAATATCGAGTTTTGACACTCCACGGCTCAGATTATTGGTATCGATCCGTACACCGTATGTCAGAGTCGTGGCGATTCTTCTATCCATCGGGATATTATTTTCAAAGAAATACTGTGCAACGATCGTCGCACATGCTCCCACTTCCGGCCGGATGTCTTTAAACCGGTATGGAAACTTTTCATTTTCCGGATGATGATCGATGCAGATGATCTCGTCCCCCGTAATGTCAACGATGTTTGAATTACCCTTTTGTGCATCCACAAGGATCACTTCATCCTCATCTGTCAAAATGGTACTAAGATCCTCCACATTCAAAAGTTCGATCTCCATCAGTTCACGCAGCTTGTCGGTACTGTAACGGTCTATTTTTCCTTTATAACAGATCGTGGAAGAAATTCCATTGTGCTTTAACAGCTCCTGGATCCCAAGCGCACTCGCAATGGCATCCGGGTCAGGGAAATTATGCGTCTGGATATACACATGTTTTCGGTTGATCTGTTTTAGTAGTTCTTGTAATTTTGTCATATTAATCCTCTAAAATATGTTTCTGCCACCCGTTTTGTCACAAGTTCTGAAAATGCCTGTATCTTATACTGTGCTTCCGGTACGATTCCAAAACCGTATGCGGCATGAATAAATCCAACGCCAGCTTTTCTGCTGGCATCATAATCTCCCTGGATATCACCCACATAGACCGCTTCGTCTAAATGATTCCGGTCTGCCAGAAGTCTGATATTATCACCTTTCTGTAAAAGATTATTTCCGTAACATTCGATATCGGAAAAATAATCCCAGAAATGATAATGATCTAAAAATGCCTCAATGTAACCTTTCTGGCAGTTGCTTACAATGTAAAGTTCATATGTCTTTTTTAATTCTTTGAATGTATCCTCAAGATCCGGATAAAGCACTCCGCCATGTTCTCTTAAATAATCGTTCTCGATCCTGCAGCACTCCGCTAAAAGTGTCTCCTGCTCTTTCTCAGAAATTTCCGGGAATAACAGTTTTGCGATCACATCCATGGTCTTTCCCATAACACCCTTGATATCGGTTTCTGTGAGTGCCTTATTTAACCTTCCATCCTGACGGATCGCTTCATTCCAGGATTCTGCCACATTGGCGGCTGAATCCCAAAGTGTGCCATCCATATCAAAAATAATTCCCTGTTTTTTCATATAAGTCCCCATTCCTGCGTGTAAAAATTCTCATTTTTCACACGATTCTGCTTCATTTATTTTAAATCGTAAACGCTGGCATATTTTTTTTCAAAATAACGCACCAATGGCTCTGCTGATACTTCTTTTCCACACACATTTGCAATCACTTCTTTTGGTGTGCGTGTGCTGCCATACCAGTGGATCTTTTCATTCAGCCACTTTGTGATTTCTTTGATTCTGCCCTCTTTTAAGATCTCATCTACCGGCCCTAACTCTTTTTCAAGCTCCTCTAAGTACATGCCGTCATAGATACTTCCTAACAGATAGCTTGGAAAATAGCCGAAGGAACCATCTGACCAGTGCATATCCTGTAAGATTCCCTCCGCATCATTTGCCGGAGTGATATCTAAATATTCCTTCATTTTCTGATTCCAGAGTTCCGGAAGTTTCGCAACCGGTACATTGTCACGAAAGATTGCCTTCTCCATTTCATAACGCAATATAATATGGAAGCAATAGGTCACCTCATCTGCCTCGGTACGGATCAGGCTGTTTCTGACATGATTGATCTCACGGTAAAACTCATCCAGTGAAATGTCCTTCATCTGCGGCATCAGTTCCTGCACTTTCTCATAGACAGGAATCCAGAAATTCTTATTGCGCCCTAAAATATTCTCATAAAAACGGGATTGGCTCTCATGCACACCCATATAACGGCAGCTTCCTGCAGCCGTGTTGTCATATTCCGGATTGACATTCTGTTCAAAAATCGCATGACCACCCTCATGGATAGCCGAAAACATGGCAGAAATCGGATCATGTTCATAATAATGATTTGTCACCCGGACATCCTTGGAAGAAAAATTCAGTGTAAAGGGATGCTCTGTCTCTCCTACTGCACCGGCATCTTTGGAAAATCCGATGTAGGAAAGCAAAAGATCCTGCACTTTTCTCTGATCATCCGGATCAAAATAAGCATGGAATTTTGTATCATCCGGCTGTTTTGCGGCAAGTATTTTTTTCACAAGCGGAATCAGCGCTTCCTTTAGTTCACCAAACAGACGGTCAATCGTTGCAGAATCCATTCCCTCTTCATATTTATCTAACAATACATCATAAACTTCTTTGCCCGGATCTGTGTAACCTGCCATTTCTTTGGTAAGTGCAATCATTTTCTCCAGATGCGGTGCAAAAATGGAAAAGTCAGATGCATTTTTTGCATCTTCCCATGCATTTCCGGATTCTGCCTGCTCACGGACCATCACTTCATAACGGTCTTTTGGAATCCGTCTGTCTTTTTCCATATCGCGCTGCATGCGTGTCACGATAAATTTCATGGTATCTGACAGCTGTGCAAATTCTTCCGGTGTCTTTAAGGTCTCTAACATGCCGTAAAGTTCATCCGAAGTCGACATCGCAAAGCTCTCGGTTGAAAAATAAGTCAGTGCATCGATATGTCCTGCCTGCCCCAATTTGGGTGCACAGGTTCTCATGTCCCAGTAAAGAAGCGTATTGATATGTTCATATTTTTTCATTTTATCGAGATACTGCTCGAATTGTTCTAATGTTTTACTCATAGTCGTCCTCCATTTTCAGAACGACGCCGGTCTGGCGTGTTACATTCCGTTCTTTCTGTTCCATATTAACACAGGACACCTGACCTGTCACTTATTTTTAGTATAACCAAAAAGCACCACGAACATGCGATTTTGCATGTCCATGGTGTTTTTCATAACAATCAGTCTGCCCGTAGTGCGTGCAATCTGTTTTTTCATCGGAAACCCTGACGCAACTACTTATTTTACCTCTACTGTCCAGCCATATTTATCCGGCAGTCTGCCCCACTGGATTCCGGTTAAGGTATCGTATAATTTCTGTGTCAGCTCACCGATCTTGAAATCATTGATCGTTACAACATCATCTTTGTAGCGAAGTTCTCCAACAGGGGAGATAACTGCTGCTGTACCTGTTCCGAATACTTCCTCAAGCGTGCCGTCATGTCCGGCTTTCATCAGGTCATCTACGGAAAGTCTGGTCTCATTTACTTTATAACCCCAGTCTCTTAACAGATGAATCATGGAATCTCTTGTTACACCCGGAAGAACGGTTCCCTCGATTGGTG
>SKEB01001360.1_pt1 | contig 10589 bp, 15 predicted proteins | sample 4826561 | NCBI WGS metagenome assembly SKEB01 (sample SAMN11008820, study PRJNA524170) | human gut metagenome | biome: Human fecal sample; material: Feces; isolation source: fecal sample from pouch patient p17 | host: Homo sapiens | place: Israel: Tel-Aviv | collected 2016-03-29 | reverse complement strand
GGTAAAGTATAGGGGCGGGAGATGGGGGAGATTGGGAGAGTAGAGATATATTATATAATATATATAAGGGAGATGGGGATAGGGATGGAGATAGGTGAATAAATAGTAAGAGGGATGGGAAGGGTGATGGTTGGAGAGTTCGTGATTGGTCAGCTAATGGCCTTTTTCAAAAATCGTATATCCGAATTGTCTGAAAGTACCCCCCGGTTTGAGTGAATTATCTGACAATTGCCAAAACCAGGGGAAAGCCACATGTCGCAGTGCCGGGGAATCTGAATAAAAAGTGTGCATAATATGTATTATGGACGCTTTTATCATTTTTACCTATGAAAATACCTCAAAAATCGAGACATACTAATGGTTTTTATACGAATGGTACCGGTTCCACTCGTAACCAATTGCATCATATTACATATGTACTTATTGGATAGGGTAATGGTGAACCCTCAATATATATGCTCTTTCATCACCCATTCTATCCTTCCTTCTTCCTCACATCCCTACCCTTTCCCCTCACATTCCCTCACCACATCCCCAATATCCCTTCCATTCATTTCCATTTTCCCCATTTCCCCTTATCCCTTAATCCTTTTCCCACATTTCCCACCCTCGCAGCACTTCCCATATCTCCACACTCTTCCCTCATTCCCTCTCACTCACCCTATAACCGCGTACAATCCACATACACCGACCTTACACCCTCTGCCACACGTTTCCCCACATCCACCCATACTTGCCCTTGTACCCACGTTGTACGCTCTCGTATCCATATTCTCACGTTCTCTTGCTCTCCCACCAATCACACATCCATGCATATTCCACATGAAACATAACGATAATAATTCCTATTTTCATTTTCCCATTCTCTATATTATATATCATATAATATTATATACATACCCTCTGCACCATTGGTAAACATTTATGTACTATGAATTATGAATCTATATTTACAGTCGCCAATCTCAAAATGTAAATCGTTGTCCATAATCCATATCTATTTATTATTATCACATACTTACCTTTTAGCACTCACCTCTTGACAGTGCTAATAATTGGTTTACATAACCTCACACAATTTGTTTTATCATTATCACATCCTTTTATTTATAATCTGGCTCTTGAACCTCTGCCACTATATGCTCTGTAACGCATTTAAAGGCCCTTTCCCGGCCTTTTAGTCTTTACCCTCATATATTATCACTGAGGCTTTTCCAATCGAAACTACTAAACATAGTATTCCATACTACATAATTGTCAGACATTGGCGATTTTTATTATGCTTTTATCTTAAATGCACATACAGTTGAACCATTACAAATTACTATGGAAATTGTAGGGGCAAATCGTGTTTAGTGCTTGTGTAATCGTACAATACAGCTCTTTTTTAATCTTACACGATTTGGGAAGCACTAAACACTATTTTGTGTAGACAAAACAATTACAGAAATCGAGAAGTCAAAATTATTACAAAATTGTTAAATCGTATGAAAAGTACATGGCGGTCTAATCAGCACATAGCCAAAAATTGCAGGGATAATCATATGTCAAAAATATGTTTAGTGCTTATCAAAATGTGTAAGATATAAAACCCCTGTATTATACGGTTTGACAGGCACTAAATGTATTTTAGGGGTACAAAAAGCATAGACCAAAACGAGAGGTGCACAAGGTTGCTGTCTAATCAAAACCATTGTGTAAATTGGCCTACCTATATATAATAAGGAAACGATATTGGCGCAGATGCAAATTGTCAGATAATTTAAAATGAATTGTATAGTGGCCCAATAAGTTATCAGATAATTCTTTTAAAAAGTAGCGAGATTTGGGCCATATTAAATCTATTTGGGGAAATGAATTAAATTATGCAATAAGGGCGAGACACTATTTAATCAATTCTGATTTTATAGGAATTTTTCAGATTACTTTTTCAAGTTCCTAATATAAATAATAGACATAAGTTATATTTTTTTGACGCTGTTTTTTGTGCATAATCATGGTTAGTCATATGTAATTATACATATTGCATAACTTTTAGGCGCATTTTTTAATACGTGATTATATACAACAAATTAAAATTGTGTGGACATATATGTGTATGAATATACCAATAGGCATTACTAACCGTGATTTTTGCAACATTTGGACTATTTATTTTTAGCTATTATATATAATAAATTGATTGCAATTTAGTTATTTTTACATATTGATGAAAAATTGTTTGAGCGGTATTATATAAGCGTGGTCAGCACGACACAACGAAAACAACAAGTACATATGCAAGTAAAGAATATAGGAGGTTAGCACAATGACAAAAAAAGAATATTGCACCACACATGATGTAAAAGCCGTTTACAGTACAGGCTTAAGCGGTATATCTATTCACGGAATTGAATCTGGATTAGAAGATTATGTCTACTGGTCAGAATCCCACGAAATTATATTATGGGATACAAATAGCAACGGATATCCAGAGTTTAAACAGGTTACAACCTATCATAAGTCGTTGCTTAAAACTACCATAACGGGCAATTATTATTTTATATCGTATGGTAAGCGGGTATCATTGGACGACTGTTTAATAGTGTGGAAAGGTATATAAAAAGGAGGTAAAATATTATGTTTAGCCATACATCATTGACGCAAGGTTACATCCCTAAAGGTACGCTTAAGCGCGTACCTTATCAGGGCAAATTTGGCAAAGGTGTTAAGGTTTTAAGTCATAACCCCAATAGCACACGATATTGTTTTGTATCGTATTACATTGATACACCGCCCACCAATACAGGGGCATGGACGCGAGAGTTTGCGGATGATTTGGCAGATATCAACAAAACACCTAAAATTTGGGTAGTTAAGCGCACGGCAGACGGCCATTATTATGTCAACAAAAAAATTAATAGCAAATTATTTTATCAGTGTTTTTACCGTACCACGATAGGCACTCTTAAAGCGTTGGGGATATGTGACAGCAAAGGAGGTTTCAGAAAATGTCTATAAAAGAGTTAAGTTTTCTGTTAATTCAACATGGTGTATCATTTGATTGTAAAAATGATACGATTAAAGCTTATCACTATGCGTTTTCTGATAATTATGATACTCTCACCGTTGTTGGCGGTGAGGTATTCATAAATGGAGAAAAAGATAGTATATACTCATGGTTGGGGTATTGATGGAGGATAAATAATGAAAAAAATCAACATGAGAAGAAAAAATGTCAATATTTCTGCCAATTGGTTACAGAAACGCCTTTTGGCAGAAATCAGAAAAGATTTGAGAGTAGTTTGTATTATATCTCAAAATGGCAGGAAAATTGGTGAGGATAAACATACTACTTATGGAAAATGTAAACCTTATATCCAAAATTTTAATGCGATATCTAACTTATTGTTAGATTTACATTTAATTTCAGTAAAAAACAGAAAATTGTTGAATGAGATTGCACAACGAAGTTTAGAGACTGCCAATATTGCATATATAAATGCAATAAATGTAAAAGATGAAAGTGAGGAATAAGTAATGAGAAAATTCAGAAAATTTATGGTAAATTTGGGAATTGTTGGTGGATTCATGATTATGGCAGGATTGATGGAAACATGGGCGCAAGGCTACACTTTGCAAGCGGTTTGCCTGGATTGTGATAATGACCTTGTATGTACATTTCAGACGGCGGACGGAGACATGATAACAGTGGACAACTGTTACTTTTTACCCGGCGAGTCAGTGACCCTAAAAATGCATGACAATTACACTCCCGACAATACGGCAGATGATATTGTCATGGATGTAATCAGCAACGTACAATAATCAATTTTATAGGTGGTGCATGTGTACCACCTTTTTTTTCGTGAATTGATATGTGGTGAAAAATATTTTCGTCATATATGAATCTATGAAAATTATTTTTTCATGGAATCGTAGCACAATGACAACAAAATTATGTCAACCTTGATTATAAGGCCGTACAAGACCGTATAACAGGACTTTGTGACATGGGTGTACATTTCCTTACCTATCATCATCAAAACAGTTGTAGCGTGGTTGTAGTGCGTTGTAGCCCTATTACAAGCCGGCAGTTACCCATTGGCTGGCACCATTTCTTTAATCTTAAAAATTTTTAGGTCTATTCAAATTATTTTTATTGTTTGATAAATTAAAAAATGGGATTTTATGGACAATAAAATATAAATGGTTTAAAAATATGTAATGTATGGTTGTAAGGGGCTGATATTTAGCCCTTTTCTTTTACTCAAAAATTTTAAAAATAAATTTTAAAAAAAGTATTGACATATAGAAATGTATATGATATCATGTATTTATCAACAACAAAGCAACAAAAAATTCTAAAGCAACATTCTAAAAATTCTAATTCAAAAATTGAATATCGAATTAAAGTCATATCTTCTAGCATTGAGAAAAGAAAGCGTATAAACGCATATATGAAAAGGAGAAAATCATAATGAAAAATTTTAAAAGAATTATTAACCCATGTACTAATGAATTTTATATTTACAATGACAAAAAGCGGTCTGTAGATTCATTTTGTAAAATTGAATATCAAGACGGAAAATTGTCTATTACTGGTGTAATTGGTCCAAAATCTAATGGAAATTCTTGGGGAAGTTGCGGTCAGTGTGTAGATGAAATAAGAAAAGGAGTACCAACAAAAGAATGGACTTCTGAAATGTTACAGAAGTTTTGTGACATATGGGATGAATGGCATTTAAACGATATGCGTCCTTATTGTAGCCATATGAAAAAATTAGGATGGGATAAAATAGCAAATGAAAAAGTTGAAATAAAGACTTATAAGCTCACTAGAGAAGCTAGAGAAAAACAAGACGAAGCAAAAAAACGTGCTTTAAAATGTTTAGCAAATCATGAGCCATTCTTTCCTACTTTGGAAGAAACAAAAATTTACAATTTACCATTTGAGAAAAAATCTTATAATGGCAGTGAATTTTCAGACGGTGAATGCTATGAATATAAAGATAAAAATTGTTTAGGTTATTCTAATACAGACTATAAAACCAGAGGGTGGATAGATTACTCAGATAATGAATTAGGGTTATTAGGTAAACCTTGTCCCGTATGTGGGTATAAATACGGACATAGCTGGATAAAAGAAGATATACCAGAAGAAGTTTTACAATGGTTATATGATTTACCGCGTAATAAAAACAGTTATGCATGGATATAAAAATTAGGAGATAATAACATTAATGGAAATAAAATTTATTAATGGTCAATTTATCATTGGAAAATATTCTATTGCGGGAAATAACGAAGATGGATATACAGTGTGGATAACCAATGATAAAGAAGATTCAGATACTATATACAATAACCAATTTTTAGAAAATTGTATTGTATTTTGTTTAACAACATTATAAGAAAGCAGGGAAATTATATGTCAAGTTTAAAAATGTGGAAAGGTAAAGCTGTTTATAAATGGTATAGTGCCATGGATATAAATGGTAATAAAGTCGCTAAAATATTTTATGTGGACGGAAAAACAGAAATTGTAAGAAGTCCTTTATTACCATTAATTAGCGATAAATTTTATAAATCTTTGAGTGGGTTATATAGTAGTAGATAATAAGGATGAATTAACTTTAATAAAATAAATAATAAGGAGATTTTTTAATATGAGTGTATTAAAAAACGTTGAATATAAAACAGAATTTTTAAGAGGAACAAGAGCGGGAAACACGGCTAAAAATCAAGTTGTAATGATTATCAATACAAAAGATAATCATACAGAAATTTTTCAAAGTTATGATTCTTTGATTTGTAAGGTAGATTACAATAAAAAGAAAATAACTGTTAGTAGCAAATGGAATTATTCTATTACCACTTTAAAGTATTTTTATCAATTTTTAAGAGAGTATGCAGGTATAGATTTATCTTGCAAAAAAAGTATTGAATCAGCTTTTGAAGGCCGCAAAATTTTTGTTGATAAGGCGCAATGCTTTTTTGATTTTATTTTGGACGAAAATTTGTAAAAAGTGTCGACTTTTATTATCTCTTATAGTAAAATGTATTTAACAAATAAATATTGTAAGTGAAAAACAGGAGGAAAGAATTATGTATAATATTACAACTACTACATGGACGATGAAAAGATTATTAAAAGAATTTGGCAATATCAATTTCCGTTGCCCTGTACAGCGTGGTTTTGTATGGGACATTGGCAGACAGTCTTTATTTGTGCATAGTTTGCTTAATGGAGACATTATCCCGCCACTTTTTTTACGGCGGTTATCTTTGGAGGATAACAACTATAAAATGGAAGCCAGGGACGGTCAACAGAGATGTACAACTGTTTATCGCTTTATGAAAGGTGAATTTAAGTTGTCTAAAATTCCCGAGTATAAAGAGGGGGATAAATTTGATTTTAGAATCCCTAGAGGTGAGGATAAAAAGTTAGAAAACATTAACGGGTTATCCTGGGATGATTTAACAGAGGACGAAAAAGACAGAATAAGGGATGCCACAATATCTATTTATTATATTGACAATGCTACAGATATTGAGGCGGACATGATTTTCTTTAAACTTAACAATGGTAAATCTCTTACTAATACAGAGTTGGCAAGAGCACAAGCAAAGAGCCGCGATACAATCAAATCTTTGGGGGGCCATGAACTTTTCACAAAAATGTTCAGTGAAAAAGCTATGGTAAATAGCTCTTTTGACATGATTGTAAAAATATGGTTTATGCTTAATGAAGATGAACCCAATTTAATGAGTGACCATATTAAGGCAGAATTAAAGAGTATTGATATCACCCCCGAAGATTCTAGCCGTATTAACAATGTGTTAGATTTTGCTTTAACGGTATATAACAATATATCTGTTCCCAAAATTGCCAAACGTATGATAACAAAAACGCATTTTTTGTCTTTGGTTCCAATTATAGATAAAGCTATAGAGGACGATATCAACCCAACAAAATTTGTGGAATTTGTAGAAAGTTTTTATGACGGCAAAAGCACAAAAGAGCCAACTATCAACAATATTTATAACGAAGTTTTCAATAACGCAAGTGCAAGCCGTAGCCGCATAAGAGTGCGTCACAATGCGCTTATGAACCATTATGAAAAATTATTTAATGGTGAAAAAGAGGACGTGTACAGCACAAATTTGGCTGAGTTTGAAAAAGACGATGAAAAAGACCAAAAAAGAAAAGAAGAAAAAGGAGAAAACTACAGCGAGATTGTGGACATAAATGATTTGTCTGAGCCTGTTATTTCAGAACCAGAACCAGAACCAGAACCAGAATTAGAACAGCCAAAAGTGGAAGAATCAAAAGAACCAAAACAGGAACCAAAAAAGAAAACGGTAAAAAAGCCAGAAAAACCTGTATCCAGCCCAAAAGAAAAGGAAAAGGCACCTACCACCCCTAAAAAAGAGGAACCTATTATTATATCTACAGCAGACTATAATAAGCAATTGGAAGAAAAAAGAAAAGCCAAAGAACAGGAAAAGGCAAACAAGTTAAGGTTAGGTATTGCACCATTCTAAAGACTGTAAAATCCCCATTGTTTAAATGGGGATTTTTTAAAATTTATTTTTAAAAAGTATTGACAAAATAAAATAAATGCGTTATACTCAATACATAGTTAAACAAACAAATTAAAGGAGGAAATACATAATGAAAGAAGTAACAAAGGTATTTAATGTATATAGGTTTGAGGAATTAAACGAAGAAGCAAAAGAGGTAGTTAAACAGTGGTATTTGGATGGTCAAGATTCAAGTAATTTCAACGATATTTTAAAATATGAATTAGATTTATTTTTCCCTAATTCAGAGCTAAATGCAAATTATAGTTTAAACTATTGCCAGGGGGACGGTGTAAATATTCATGGAATTATTTCATTAAAAGATGTGCTAGAATTTTCAACATTGCATCAATTGAATGAATTTTATCCAAAGATGAAAGAAGTATTTACAGAGAAACAAATAAAAACTTTGAATTTTTATTTTAAACAAATAAGTGATTCCACAATAGAATTACCTCAAACTAGGGGATATGCTTGTAGTGCGGTAATGGCTTATGTAGAAGCAAACTTAATAGAATCTTTAGAATATGATAAAATCAGAGATATTAATAAAAAGTTAATAAAGAAGTTTGAAAAATTTTTCATCGAATCTTTAATGATTTTAACTAAAGAGTTTGAAGAAAGAGGTTATGATTTCTTTTATGAAATTTCAAAAGAAGATTTACAAGAATATTGTGAAAGTAATGATTACTGGTTTTATGAAAATGGTGAGTTTTACGAATAAAAAAATAAAAAAGGAGTATAAAAAATGAAAAAAATAATTGCAAAAATTGTACTAATTTGTATGGTGGGAATGGCTATACTGATAGGATACTTTATTTATCAAAACAGGGTAAATATGAATGCATTGGAAAATATTCCACGGGTTGAAAAAATGAAAGCAGATTACAAGCCAAAATCTACTCAGCCCCCAAAGAAAGCTACTGTTCTTAAAAAAGAAACTTCTACTACAGCCCCAAGCACTACAGCCCCAAGAGAAAGAACCAAGACAGCAGAAGAACTAATTACTATTACAGATGCTACATTCACTCTTGATGGGAACTATGTACGTTTTAAAGCAAAAGTTACAAATGGTTCTGATAGAACAGTTGATTACTTTAAATATGATATCTTTGGGGCTAACGACAAGGGCGACATTGTGGTGTGTGAATGGTCAAATTGGAGTGGTACTTTACCATCTGGGGCCAGTACTTCAATTGATACTATGTTTAAATACAATCCAGAGGGGACACGGTACGGGGCTATTATGAACAAAATTTCATATGCATATTAAGTTTAAGTTTTTAAAACCTTCCAGAAATGGAAGGTTTTTTATTATGAAAATATATAAAAAAGTAATTGACAGATTCATAAAATGATGATATAATTATTACATAATTAAATAGTTACATAATGTATGGTGTGGAATGCAAGCTTGATTGTGCAAACATGGAAGGTACAATTTTTTAATTATCAGATAATTACAGTTTAAAATAGCAAATATTCAGACTTGACTTTATATGAAATGTATGATATCATTATAGGAAAGAGAAGAAAGGAGTAAACAACAAATGAATAAATACTATGTGAATGTTAGTACAGGGAAATGTACAGAAAATCACAAAACCGCTGTACAATGGTTTAATCAAGGTAGTAATATAGAAATATGGAAGAATAACATTAAAAGGTTATTGTGGGAACATTAATAAGAAAAGGAATTATCAGTAATTAAATAGCCACTATAAAACCGTTAAAAATAGGTATAGGCAATCTTTAAAGTGTGAAAACTTTAGGGGTTGCCTATTTTTATTTTACAGTACATTGATAATTTGATAAAGTAAAGTGTAAAAGTCTATATGTTATAGACTAGAACTTATTCCTATTAACTTACTAGAGATTATCAGAATCAACGAAAATCGAATTTAAAGGCTTTAAGGTAGTTATATAAGCTTAAGAGCGTTTAGGCTGTCTATAACGATTCTGAGAGGTTTAGAGGGTGTAGGAAGGTTGTTAAAACCCGGTAAAGGCAAGTAAGACCAATTTTAACAGTGTTCATGAGGAAATGGCCGGGTAATGTAAAATGAGGGGCGTTATATCCTCCTTACCACATAGTGTTATGTCAACATGCTGTATAACGCATTATAAGCCATTTCTAGCCACTTTGTAGTGAAGATGGATAAAAGTATCAAGTGCATATGTAAAGTGGCTAGAAATGGCTTTTACGAGTTTATAACAGGATGCAAACAAGACAGACAGAGACAGCAGAAATTTTACGACCATTTTTAAAAGTCAGAAAATTCTTACAATTTAAATTTGAAAAATATTTTTTGTAAATAATTGTATAAATAATTTGTATGTAAATTGGGGTAATCTAAAAATCCCAGAATGGCGATAAAGAAAATTTCCAGGCGAAAATCCATAAAACAAAAAACGGTAATGGCGATAACAAAAAATCCCAGCCGTTTTTTCTATTTTTATTTTTTTGCTTTACATTTTTATTATTTCATGTTATAGTATAATAAAGTTTATAAACAGGATTTTTAATTATGATATCAAAAAAAATATTTTTTATGATTTTATGAAAGTATGAAAGGAGGCAAATGAATATTTATTATTATGAATCAAAATCAGTAGAGCATCAGCAAGAAAATTTTGTAGAGGCTGAATCAATACCTAAAGCTAGATATATTATTTGGCTTAAAGGAGCATCTGAATATTATAAAAATTTTATTGATTTTTTAAAAGATATAAAAATCAGAAAAGTAAACAAATAATAATAAAGAAAGGAAAATTTTATGGAGAATATATTTTTAGTAGATATATTAAATAAGTTAGATAATACTACTTATGTATTTATTTGTAAGAATAAAAGTTATTCACCTAATTTAGAAGTTTCTAACATAAAAGGACTTCATCTTCTTAATTTGTGTGGAGGTGAAACTTTATACAAAGGAAGAATTTGTGATATGACAGGAAAAGATTATGCCGAATGTATGTTAAGAGTAATATGTACTACAGAATATAATTCTATTGTTCCTTATTAT
>SKEB01001359.1_pt1 | contig 10596 bp, 9 predicted proteins | sample 4826561 | NCBI WGS metagenome assembly SKEB01 (sample SAMN11008820, study PRJNA524170) | human gut metagenome | biome: Human fecal sample; material: Feces; isolation source: fecal sample from pouch patient p17 | host: Homo sapiens | place: Israel: Tel-Aviv | collected 2016-03-29 | reverse complement strand
GAGCTGTGCAGCCTGTCCTCCATGGGGTTTGACCAGGACGGGGCCTTTCACATTCAACTCCGGCTGGCGGACGGCGTCGGCGGGGAATACGGCTACCTGCAGACGGGTATGCCGCAGGTGGAGTGGGAGGTGGGCGCCATTGGGGAGATCCACACCACATTCCAGTGGGAAGGAATATTGTACTACGATATCCGGTTCCGTACGCTGACGGCGGAGCATTTCGGCCAGTTCCGCATTGACCACATATGGGGCGAGCTGACCATGGGGCAGCCCATTGAGGGGGAGTGGACCCTGAGCTTCCCGCTGGAGCTGCTGCAGGAGCGCACGATTGAGCTGGAGGAGAAGCTAAACAGGCAGGTGATACGGGAGATCACCCTGACGGCTACCAGCCTAAAGACACACGCTCAATTTGAAGATTCGGACTACCCCACCTGCAATGGGTTTCCACTTACCGTCTATTTGACGGACGGCAGTACCATGGTGATCCCATATAACGGAAACTGCGACCGCAGGACAGTCTTTTTCACGGAGGAGGACACCCTGACCTATTACGCTCCTGGAAACAAGGACCGCTGGGGTGAGGATATCGTATGGTATTTCCCGAGAGCCATCGATCCGAGGGAGGTAACAGGTATCGCGATCGGCCAGCGCTATCTGCCGATGAACCAGGACGGCACCGCTGGGCCGGGGTGCTGGCTGGACCGGCTTCCGGAGTAAGGCGCGCTGCGGCGGTTGCATAAAATTGCCCCCGCCGGCTCATACTGAATCCAAACGACATTTTGGGAGGGTATGGGCATGGATGAGACGAAGCAGACTGCGGAGACCGGAAGCGAGGAGGGCGGCGACCAGCGCCAGCAGCAGATCGTGGATATGGGCTCCTCCACCATCCGGACGGAGCGGGGGACCATCCACACCCTGACCATTGTAGGACAGATCGAGGGCCACCAGGTTCTGCCCTCCTCGGCCAAGACCACCAAATATGAGCACGTCATGCCCCTGCTGGCGGCCATTGAGGAGAGCGACGAGGTGGACGGCCTGCTGGTGCTGCTCAACACCGTGGGGGGCGACATCGAGGCGGGCCTGGGTATCGCCGAGCTGATCGCCTCCATGTCCAAGCCCACCGTCTCCCTGGTGCTGGGGGGCGGGCACTCCATCGGCGTGCCTCTGGCGGTGTCGGCCAAGAGGTCCTTTATCGCCCCGTCGGCGGCCATGACCATCCACCCGGTGCGGCTGAACGGCCTGGTGATCGCGGTATCCCAGACCTTCAACTACTTTGCGCGCATCCAGGAGCGGATTATTCAGTTTGTCACCCGGAACAGCCGTGTAAAACGGGAGGACTTCACCCGGCTGATGCTCCAAACCGGGGAGCTGGCCGCGGATGTTGGCAGCGTGATCTACGGGGAGGAGGCGGTGCGCCTGGGACTGATTGACGAAATCGGCGGCCTGTCCGACGCGCTGGCCTGCCTGCACCAGATGATGGATGAGCAAAAAACGGGGAGCGCCGCAGAATAATCTGCGGCGCTCCCTTGTCTGTTGCCTGTTTATGACGCCTCCCGGAACCAAAAGCCCTCGAAGTCACCCTTCATGACACGGTAGCCATTCATCATACAGTCGTAGGAGAAGGCGCGGATCAGGTTGCCTTCGCTGTCATACTCGCCGAATTCATGGGCCACACCGCTGTTGACCACATAATTGCCGTCAAAGGACTGGGCGTTTGAAACGATGCTGGAATAGGTGACGGGAAACTGCTTGGCCAGAGAGAAGGTTTTGGCGTTGGAGTCCACCAGATAATAGGTCACATAGGAGTGGATTCCAGACCCACCTGTGAGGCTGGTTCCAACACTGTCGGGCAGCTCAGGCTCGTAGTCGTCCCGGGTGCTCAGACTCCAATAGTTGTTGTCGTACATGCGCAGAAGGTATTGTCCCTCCGGCAGGCTGTCATCCTCAACCAGCTCCACGTCATGCTGGCCGTACTGGGGGACAAAATCCCCTTGGGGCTGATAGGAGAGCGACTCATACTCCGTCCCCGCCCAGAACGCGGGATCGCCGATCAGGGCGGTGAGGGTTGGTGTGCTGTGGACGCCGGATACCTGCACAATGGTGGAGGTCTCCCGGGAGCTGACCAGGATGCTGTCGTCCGCCTGCCTGTATTGAACGGAGTTGAGGTGGAGCCAGTCGTCCTCGCCGGCCTGCCAGAAGGAGGAGCCGGTGAGGGGAACGGGATGGGTCATGGCGCCGTAATAGCCGTCCATCAGTGTGGAGAAATCCACGAGCTCGGTAACAGCGCCGGTTTCGGGGTCCAACTCGACAACCACATCCATCACGGTGTCTTGTTCCGTGTCGTTGACCAGGGCCAGAATGGTGCCGTCCGGCCCCCAGTTGATGTCGTGGTGCAGCTCATACTGGCCCAGGTCATAGATGCGGATAGCCTGACCAATGGGGGTCAACAGCGCGATTTTTCGGCTGCTGACGCAGGTGTAGAGTCCCATGTCGGTGTAGAGGAAACGGTCGGAGTGGAAGCCCTCCAGTACCATCTCATAGCGCAGCACACCGGAGTTATCAAAGAAGAAGGTGTAGCCGTAATAATCGCCCAGTCCGGTGGCGTAGAAGAGGCCGTCGCTCAGTGCGGCGGCGCTGTCCCCGTCGGTGTATGTAAGCCGGCTGTCATAGCCGGAGCTGGAGGGGGGCATCTCAATGGTGAAGGTGGCGCGCTCCTGTACCTTGCCCCACTCGCCTATGGCCTCCAGTGTCACCTCCTGGGTCTCGCCCGGGACGAGACCCACCAGTAGGAAGCAGTGCTTCCTGCTGAACTGCTTGTCCCCCAAGCCCTGCGCTGTGGCGGTATAGTCAGGCAGTTCTGCGCTGGTGGTGTGGATGGTATAGCGGATTTCGCTTTTCCGGTCCGTCTGGAAGGCGAGGAGGAGCCCGTTGCTCCCGGTTCCAAAAGGATTTAGGAGGGCCAGCGGCGCGTCGATGGCGGCGTTCCCCTGTTGCTGTACCAGTTCCATCAGCTCCTGCCCCAGCCGGTGCTGAACCGACTCGTCGTAGTAGGTGAAGCCGTCCTCCTCATACTCATCCGGCACCATCCGGGAGACGGGAATGCTGGCCTCGCAGGGGGCGGAGTAGAGGGAAACGCCCCGCTCCTCACTGGTATACATACGCTCTCCCAACTGGATGTTCCAATCGTCCCGGCTGCTCATCTCAGAGTCCATCAGCACATGGACGATGATTTCAAAAATGGCAAAGCCGCAGAGCAGAACGGCCAAGGTGATCAGCAGGCGTTTGATCCACTTTTTCTTATTCATCGCACGACATCCCCTTATGTAAAGTCCATAGCTTCCTCCTTCCATATAGTAGCCGACGCAGCGAAAGTGTCAAGAGTTAAAATGTAAATTTTGAGAGACGGGCTCAGAAAATGGGCGTAAACAGAACGGGTCCACAGCCCGAATTGGGCTGTGGACCCGGCTATTCCCACCGGCATCCGTGTGCGATGCCAGTGATAGTACCAATACACTTCAGAGAGTCGTTCTCATGGATGATAATGTCTTTGAAGTTCAGATTAGGGGCGACCAGTTTGGTGATGCCCCGTTTATAGTACAGGCGGCGAATGAACGCCTCCTGATTGAGAAGAAACAGGCCATATTCCTGGCGGGAGGCATGCTCCCTTTTGCAGAGCAGAATGGTTCCGGCGGAGTAGAGCGGCTCCATACTGCCGTTGGTGAGCAGAACGGCAAAGTCTGCCTCACGGGCGGCGGCATCTGTCTCGGGGATCAGTACAGGCCGCAGAAAAAAGGAGTCACCCAATGGGTTGGAGTCCCCGGGAGGAGCGGTTACATAGCAAAAGGTCCGCTTGACCGGCAGATTTCCTGCCAACCGGCCAGGCGGCATATTGAGAAGTTCGGTCATGGTATCCACCGCCCGCTTGCTGTGAGGCTCCAGATCCCGGTATTTCATGAGAAATTGAATCTCCTCTGAGGAGAGCAGTAAAATCCCATCGTCCGTGGAGGTGCTGACATGGTATTCAATCGGAAGCTCGTCATCTAAAAGGTAGTGTATGGGAATGCGCAGGACCTGAGTGATCTTGTCCACAGGCCCGACGGCTGGATTTTTGGTTTGACCGGAAAAGATTTTGTTCAGAGTCCCCAGCGGAACGCCTGACTGCTGTGCGATCTCCTCCGTGGTCAAGTGGCGCAGCTTCTTGATGTAGGCCAGTTTTTCGGTCATGGACATGGAACACCCCTCCTGTACGAACATGAGTTAACCGGATGTGGTAAAAAAATCCGGTGAACCGGTCAAAATAACCGGATTGTATTGACATTCCTCTCGAAATACATAATATAGGGATTAGCACGGAAGGAAATACAAGATAGGGGGATGGTCGAAAAACACTGACCTTGAAAGGGGCAACGGTTAGTATACCACGGCAAAGGAGAGAACCTGGTCGAATTCAGTCGTTTATCACCGAAAAGTATTAGGAATGAGGAGAGAGCTTACATGAGAAACAACCACAAGACGTATTGTGTATTCCTGGATGTGGCCTCCCACCCGCAGATGTACGGAATTCGGGGGACGAATGGCATTTGCGTGGGACGGATATCCACGGACTTCCAGGAGGTAAACCGGCTGGCCGAATGCTGCAACAGCGCGGGATTGTCACCGGTACATCTGGCCGACGTGGTGGAGGACTTCCGGCACTCGTGAAAGAGCGGGGCGGCGGGCCGCTTTGCTCTTGACCACAGAGCGGGAAGCGAGTAAACTAATGTATGGCATTCGGCTGTCGAACATGAGAGAAAGGCCACCCGCCGGGGTGGCTTTTTCTTTGCACTTGGAAGGGGATGAATGGATGGTTCAGGAGAAGAGGGGGAGGTGGCTGGCCCTGCTGCGGAAGGAGCCGGTACTCTGTATCGCGGCGGTTTGCGCGGCAGTTTCCACGCTTCTCAATCCGCCCTCGCCGGCCTATCTGAACTATATTGACTGGCGGGTACTCACCCTTCTGTTCTGCCTGATGGCGGTGGTGGCGGGACTGCAGGAGTGCGGTGTTTTTGCAGTGCTGGCCCAGCGGTTGCTGGCGGGGGAGCGGCGGATGCGCCTGGTCAGCCTTGCCCTAGTGCTGCTGCCTTTCTTTGTGTCCATGGTGGTGACCAACGATGTGGCGCTCATCACCTTTGTTCCATTTGCGGTTCTGGTGCTGGGGCTGATCGGACGGACGGAATACCTGGCCCCCCTTGTGGTGCTCCAGACCATGGCCGCCAACCTTGGGAGCATGGCTACCCCGGTGGGTAATCCGCAGAATCTCTATCTTTATGCCGACTACGAATTGACGGCGGAACAGTTTTTTGGGACCATGCTTCCGCTGACCCTGGTCAGCCTGGCTGCGCTGACGGCCGCATCCCTCCTGTGTGTCCGGGATGAGGGAATTCAGGTCCGGTTTCAGGAACAGGCGGAGCTTCGGAGGCCGGGCCGTCTGGGGCTGATGGCAGGCCTGTTTGTGCTCTGCCTGCTGTCGGTATTCCGGGTGCTGCCCTATCCGGCGCTGTTGGCCGTGGTGGCGGGCGGTCTGCTGCTCTTTGACCGGGGATTGTTTCGCAGGGTGGACTATGGCCTGCTTGCTACCTTTTTCTGCTTCTTCCTGTTTGCCGGAAACATCGGGGCCTGCGGCCCGGTACATGCCGCCCTGGCCTCCTTGATGGAAGGCCACACGGCGCTGACCACCGGCCTGACCAGCCAGATCATCAGCAACGTTCCGGCAGCAGTGCTCCTGTCCGGATTTACAGCGGACTGGCGCGGCCTTCTGGTGGGCTCCCACCTGGCCAGCCTCATCTCGCTTAAGGTCTACCTGCGTACGCCGGGGGCCAGGCCGGGGCGCTATCTGCTGCTGTTCACTGCGGCCAACGGGGCTGCATTGGTTCTCCTGTGCCTATGCGCTGCCCTTCTGGCCGGGTAGACGGAAAGATGGAATGCAATTCCTTTTGAATGGGGGTTGCAAGGCGGGAAAAGACATAGTATAATATAATTTACTGCATTTTCTATTGATTTCGAGATACATGGAGAGGGTTCGGCATGAATCGTACTTTGGAACACATCCTCCCACGGGTTCAGAAGCCCGCCCGGTATACGGGAGGGGAGTATAACGCAGTGGTCAAGGACCGGCGCGCGGTGGATGTGCGCTACGCGCTCTGCTTCCCGGACACCTATGAGATCGGCATGTCCAATCTGGGCGTGCGTATCCTTTACGGGCTAATGAACGAGATGGATGGGGTGTGGTGTGAGCGCGTGTTTGCCCCCTGGGGCGACATGGAGGAGGAGATGCGCCGGGAGGGGATTCCCCTGTACGGCCTGGAGAGCGGCGATTCCATCGCCGATTTCGACCTGATTGGCTTCTCCCTGGGCTATGAGATGGCCTATACCAATGTGCTCAACATGCTGGATCTGGCTGGCCTTCCCCTGCGCAGCGGGGAGCGGACAGAGCTGTCTCCCATCGTGGTGGCGGGGGGAACCTGCGCCTTTAATCCAGAGCCCCTGGCCCCCTTTGTGGATCTGTTCGTCCTGGGGGAAGGGGAGGACGTGAGTGTGGAGATTATCCAGCTCTACCGCCAGGCCCGGGAGGAGGGCTGGGGTAAGGAGGAGTTCCTCACCGCCGCGGCCCGGATTCCTGGCGTCTATGTGCCCTCTCTTTACGAGGTGAGCTATCACGGCGACGGCACGGTGGCCGCCGTCACCCCGCTGGAGGGGGCTCCGGCCAGGGTGACCAAGCGCATCGTCCAGGACTTTGACAAGAGCTATTTCCCGGTTAAGACCATTGTACCCTCCACCGAGATCGTCCACGACCGGGTGATGCTGGAGGTGTTCCGCGGCTGCATCCGGGGCTGCCGCTTCTGTCAGGCGGGCTACGCCTACCGGCCGGTGCGCCCCCGCAATCCCCAGCGGCTGGTCCAGCAGGGCATCGAGGCGTGCCGGGACTCCGGCTACCAGGAGATGACCCTCTCCAGCCTGTCCACCAGCGACTACCGGGCATTGGAGGGGCTGTGCGACGGCCTGCTGGAGTGGTGTGAGCCCAACAAGGTCTCCCTGTCCCTGCCCTCCCTGCGGGCGGACAACTTCTCCCTGGGCCTGATGGAGCGGGTGCAGCATGTGCGCAAGTCGGGGCTGACCTTTGCCCCGGAGGCGGGCACCCAGCGCCTGCGGGACGCCATCAACAAGAATGTGACGGAGGAGGAGATCCTCCGCTCCTGCCGCACCGCCTTCTCCGGCGGGTGGAGCAGCGTGAAGCTCTATTTCATGCTGGGTCTGCCCACCGAGACCGACGAGGATGTGCTGGGCATCGCCGAGCTGGCCGAGAAGGTATACAAGGCGTGGAAGGAGTGCACCCCCAACCCCAAGCGGGGGGTGACCATCACCGTGTCCACCGCCTGCTTTGTACCCAAGCCCCACACCGCCTTCCAGTGGGAGGCCCAGGTGAGCATGGAGGAGTACCGGCGGCGGGTCAAGCTGCTGCGGGACAACATGCGGGGTCGTTCCATCCGCTACAACTGGCACGATCCGGACACCAGCTTCCTGGAGGCGGTGTTCTCACGGGGGGACCGCCGGGTGGCCGACGTGATTGAGGAGGCCTGGCGCCAGGGCGCCAAGTTCGACGCCTGGAGCGAGTATTTTGACTTTGACCGCTGGATGGCAGCCTTTGACGCCTGCGGCCTGGACCCCGCCTTCTATGCCAACCGGGTGCGGGAAAAGGACGAGGTGCTGCCTTGGTCGGTCACCTCCACCGGCGTGACCACGCCCTTCCTGTGGCGGGAGCGGGAGCGGGCCTATCAGGCGGTGATCACCCCCGACTGCCGGGTACAGTGTACCGGCTGCGGGGCGGACAAGCTCTATCCGGGAGGGAAATGCGATGCCGAAGCATAGATTAGCGTTCAGCAAGGCGGACACCGCCAAGTTTATCTCCCATCTGGATCTGATGCGCACCTTCCAGCGCTCCTTCCTCCGGGCGGGGATCGCCATCAAGCACACCGAGGGCTTCAATCCCCACGCCTTTGTCTCCATCCCTCTGCCCCTGTCGGTGGGCTTCTCCAGCGGGTGCGAGGTACTGGAGTGCCAGGTGCTGGACACCCCGCTGGATCAGGTGCCGGCGAAGATGAACGCCGCCCTGCCCGCGGGCATCACCGTCCAGCGCTGCTATGAGGCGGTGCGGCCGGTGAAGGAGCTGTGCTACGTCAACTATATCGTCACCCTGGAGTATGAGGCGGGGGCCCCCTTCGGCGCGGAGAGCGCCATCCGGGATTTGCTGGCCCGGGACTCCCTGTTGATGACCAAAAGGAGCAAGAAGGCCAAGAGCGGCTTTACCGAGGTGGACCTCATTCCCCTGATCGCCAGGGCCACCGTGGAGGAGCGGCGGGACACCATCGCCCTGGACCTGGTGCTCCGGGCCCAGAATCCCGGCCTCAACCCGGAGCTGGTGGTGGCGGCCATCCGGGAGCACTGCCCCGACGCCGCCCCCGACTTCGTCATCTTCCACCGCCGCGCGGTGCTGGACGGCCAGTTTCAGACCTGGGAATAAGAGACAACAAACAAAGCCCGCGGGATATAAAATCCCGCGGGCTCTGTTCGCTTCAGGCCGGAAGCCTTACCAGAAGTACCAGAACAATGACACAGAGATTGTTGCAGGCATAGGCCGCGCCTGGACCCAGCCAGTCGGCCAGGACTCCGGTATAGGAGATGCCCAGGGGTATCAGTATCCCGGAGAAGAAGGCGAGCAGGGCAAAGAACCGCCCCTGCTGTTCCAGCGGTACCCGGGTTTGGAAATAGGAGATCAGCGGGACGTTGATGCAGGCGGTGAGCCAGCCGATCAAAAGCTGGAAGGTGAAGAAGAGGACAAAGTAAAGCTTTGGAACGGAACGCAGAAGGGGCGCGGCCAGACCAAGGGCGGCCATCAGGGCGCTGTTGACCAGAAACAGGGCGCGCAGGTGTTCCAGGGGGCGGAGGTGGGCCGCCCGGATCAGGAACAGGCTGGCCAGCAGGGTTCCGGCGGTGGAGGCGGAGACCGCCAGGCCGTATCGGGACTCTGGAAACTGGTACAGCTCCACCAGAATGCCGGGGAAGATGATCTCCTCGCTGTTGGCTACAAAAAAGTTGAGGGCCATCACCAGAAGAAAGAGGGAGAACAATTCCCGCCGGCCCAGCAGATATCGAATACCGGCCCGCAGGCGGGGCGGTTCCGCCTGCTGGATGGGGCGCGGCGCGTAGGGAATGAAGCACTCCTGGAGGGCGGAGAGGCCGTAGGCCAACGCGCACAGCAGGAGGATGGCCCGGAATCCACACAGTCCAAACAAAAGCGCGCCCGCCGCAGGGGCCAGTACCGCCGCGCCGTGATCCAGCAGGCTTTTGATTCCATTGAGGGAGGAGAGGCGCTCCGGTGGACACAGCTCCGAAAAGAGAACCTTGGATGCAATTTCGAACAAATGGGACAGCAGGTGAAAAAGCATGGTGCCCGTCAAAAGAAAGGGGAGCGGGGGACCGGGGAAAAGCAGGAGAAGGGCACAGAGCGCGCTGGCGCCAAAATCACAGAGGATCAGCAATCCTTTCCGGTGGGTGCGCTCCACAAGCGGCCCCAGGAAGGGAACGGCCAGCAGGGGCGGAAGGCTGGTCAGGGTGAAGAAAAGGCCGGACGCCCCCAGACTCCCGGTGCGCTCGAGCACATAGAGAGGCAGGGCGACCAGATAAAAGGAGGAGCCGAACCGGGAGACCGTCCGTCCGGCCAGCAGGAGGGCGGCGGCCCGGCCGCCGACAGCCCGGCCCACCGCCTACTCCTTGCGCCAGTAGGCGGAGCCGGAGGCGGTGCGCTCCAGAAAGCCGTATTCGATCAACAGGCGGCGGAGGTAGGGAAAGTCCTCATAGATCCGGCCCAGCAGCCGGTTGACCTCCTTCTCCGTATACTGTCGGCCGGGCTTGAACTGCTCGGCGATGGCGCTGAGTACGACCAACTTGCGCTTTTCACGGGCAGGCCACTGGCGCAGGGCGCCGGCTTCGTCAAAACAGGCGGCCAGGATGGCCTGCCGCTCCTCCTCAGTAACGGCGTAGCGGGCATCAACCATGGACGCAGTGGGATGGGGGTGGCAAAAGCCGGTATCCACCGGGCTGGAGATGCGGCTGGTACGCAGCAGCTCCATCAGGGCCAAAAAGAGTCGGGCCTGCCGCTCCTTTTCCCGGAGCTTGAAGCGATGATTGCGCACGGTGGAGGGGGAAACCCCCTTCTGCGCAGCGATTTCCTTATCCGTGCAGCCCTCTGCGAGCATGCGGAGCAGCTCCAACTGAACCTCGGATAGCCCCAGCAGACCGGGGTTCCGGTGGAGCAGATGCTCCAGCACGGAGCCATGGGCCTCCCGGAGATGGAGGGCTGCCATGGCCTCGGCATCATAGAAGCGGCCCCCGCGGGGAAAGACCTCCCCCTGGGGGAAGGCGGCTCCGCAGAGGAGGCAGCGGTACTGTCCATCCCGCAGGGCGATACCCCGTACCAACTCCTGCTGGGAGGACGACCATAATAATTCCTGTTGTTCCATGACAACAACCACCCAACAAACATTTTATTATAGTGTCTATTAT
>SKEB01001355.1_pt1 | contig 10609 bp, 8 predicted proteins | sample 4826561 | NCBI WGS metagenome assembly SKEB01 (sample SAMN11008820, study PRJNA524170) | human gut metagenome | biome: Human fecal sample; material: Feces; isolation source: fecal sample from pouch patient p17 | host: Homo sapiens | place: Israel: Tel-Aviv | collected 2016-03-29 | reverse complement strand
ATTTTATTGTTGATTAAATATTCTCGTTCAGAATTTTGCTGTTGCTGGGTTAATAATTCATAGCATAAATTTAAACCAACAATAGTGAGTGCTTTATCCAATTGAATAATTCCGGTGCGATTTTTTAATTCAGAAACCTTTTTTTCCAAAACCTCTGCTGCTTCTCTTAATGCCTGTTGTTGATCTTCCGGGCAGCTTAAACGCAGATTTTGACCAAAAATATACAAATCAATATTTTTAGACATAAAAGACCTCTTAGATAAATAATAAAATTATAGAAATAGCGGTATTATGCCATAGCAAATAAGTTTCGTCATAGATTATTGGTGGATATTGCGGTTGGTGATAGAATGACAACATTTACAATTAGATGGAACATAGAATGGTTGCAATAACAGCTCAACAATTGAGCAATGAATTAAAACAGGCGGGCATTGCCCTAAATGGCGTAGAATTACACGGTCTTTTAAGCGGATTTATCTGCGGTGGCATTAAAGATGAAAGTTGGAAAACATTGCTTTATAAATTCACTAATGACGATCACGCGTATCCCATCCAATTATTAACAAAAATCACCGAACTTTATCAAACACTACATAAAAATTTAGCGGATATTACAGAATTTGAGTTTGATCTTGATTTAGGCGAGTCAGGCGATGTTTTCCAAAATATCAATGCACTCAGCGAATGGAGTAATCACTTTTTGCTCGGCTTAGGTTTAGCTCAACCGAATTTACAGCAAGAAAAACAAGCGGATATTGTTGAGGCAATATCGGATTTACGTGATATTTGTCAGCTAGGTTATGAAGACGGTGATGATGAAGAGGGGTTGGAACAGGCTTTCGAAGAGATTGTTGAGTATTTAAGAACGATTGCAATGTTGTTTTATTCCCATTTTGGTCAGGCTCAGGCAACAATGCACCGAACTGTGCATTAAGGAACAATTTTATGGATTTAAGTTATATGGCAGAGATGCCGAAAGAGGAGTTTCAGCAACGTCGTCAACACGTGCTGGAACAAATGTCGGATAACAGCGCACTTATTCTGTTTTCAAGTTTGGAATGTAAGCGGAATGCGGATACTACCTACCCGTTTCGTCAAGACAGTTACTTTTGGTATTTAACCGGATTTAACGAACCGGATTCAGTGTTATTGCTGAAAAAGAGCAATAACGAACAGCACGCTATGCTGTTTTTGCGTCCGTCCGATCCATTAATGGAAACTTGGAACGGACGCCGTTTGGGCGTAGAGAGGGCGACAACAGAGCTGAATTTGGATGCTGCTTTTTCGATTGAAGATTTGCAACAACAACTACCGCTGTTATTAAACGGCACACAAACACTCTATTATGCGCAAGAAGTTCAGGCTTGGGGTGATGAAGTTGTGCGTCAGACATTGTCTTTAATGCGTGCTAAACAGCGTCAGGGATTGCGCGTGCCATTGACACAAATTTGCTGGCGTCCAATTTTAGATGAAATGCGTCTATTTAAGTCAGAAAACGAAATTCGTTTAATGCAGCAAGCGGGGCAAATTTCAGCATTGGCACATATGCGTGCAATGAAACAGGCTCGTCCGCAGCGGTTTGAATATGAATTGGCAAGCGAATTGTTGCACGAATTTAACCGTTTTGGTGCGAGATCTGAATCTTTCGGATCGATTGTTGCAAGCGGTGATAATGCCTGTATTTTGCACTATACAGAAAATGATCGCTTAATGCAGGACGGTGATTTAGTGTTAATTGATGCCGGTTGTGAATTTGCTATGTATGCCGGTGATATTAGCAGAACTTTCCCGGTGAACGGCAAATTCAGTCAAGCACAGCGAGAGGTTTATCAAATTGTGCTTGACGCACAAAAACGAGCGATAGAACTGTTGGTAAATGGCAGCTCCATTAAGCAAGCGAATGATGAAGTGTTGAAAATTAAGGTTGCAGGCTTGGTTAAATTAGGCATTTTATCCGGTGATGTCGAGCAGTTAATCGCAGATAAAGCCTATTTACGCTTTTATATGCACGGTTTGGGACATTGGCTCGGATTGGATGTTCACGATGTCGGAGAATATGGTGAAAATCGTAGCAGAACATTGGCGCCCGGAATGGTTGTGACGGTTGAACCGGGGTTGTATATTCCTAATGCAGAAGATATTCCACCGGCTTATCGAGGCATTGGCGTTCGTATTGAGGATGATCTACTGATTACCGACTATGGCAACAAGGTGTTGACCGCAGCAGTGCCGAAAGAGATAGATGAAATCGAAGCCTTAATGGCAGCTAACAAGGATTAATTATGCAACAACACTACGACTTGATCATTGGTGGCGGTGCAATGAATGGTTTAACGCTTGCCTTGGCGTTATCCCATTTTTCATCGCAGCGATTGAAAATTGCTGTGGTTGAAAAACGGTTGCAGCAAGAACAACAAGGAGTGGGATTTGATACACGTTGTGTTGCTTTGTCTGATGGAACTTGTCGTAAGTTAGCCGAAATTCCTTTTTCTGAACACTATTCATTATGGGACAAAATGCAGGCATTTGCCGAACCGATTAAACAGGTGCATATTTCTGAACAGCACCATTCAGGCATTGTCGAAATTAATGCTCAAGAGTTGCATTTGTCGCAAGTCGGTGCGGTTGTTCCATTAAGCGAAATGGGGTTAATGTTTAGCCAAGCGTTAAAGGCTCGACCGAATATTGATTTTATTTGTCCGGATAGCATTGTTGAGTTGCAAACATCAAAACAACAGATTTCCGTATTATTACAAAGTGGACAACAACTAAGTGCAAAATTGCTTGTGGCGGCGGATGGCAGTGATTCAAAAATTGCTGAATTGGCAAAGATTGCTACCGAAACGGTGCATAATTATCAACAAACGGCGATCATTGCCAATGTGAGAATTTCCAGCTCACATAACGGGCGGGCTTTTGAACGCTTTACTACACAAGGGCCAATTGCATTATTGCCGTTAGCGGACAAAATGATGTCATTAGTGTTTTGTACGAAAGCACCGGAACGGCTACTTAATATGAATGACGAACAATTCATATCACATTTACAACAGCAGTTCGGTTGGCGTTTAGGTGCGTTTCAGGCTGTTAGTCGCCGTTATGCCTATCCATTAATGTTAAAACGGGCGACATCTTTTGTTGGAGATCGTATTGCGTTAGTCGGAAATGCAGCACAAACACTGCACCCTGTGGCAGGGCAAGGCTTTAATTTAGGAATTCGTGATGTTTTTGCATTAGCGAAAATCGTGGCGGAAGCAGATGAGATCGGTTCGGCAGCAATGTTGCAACAGTATCAGCAGCAGCGCCTTGCCGATCAACAGCACATTATTGGCTTAACAGATAATTTAGTGCAAATTTTTAGTAATTCATTGTTACCGTTACAAATTTTGCGCAATTTAGGCTTAATTGGTTTAAGCAGCTGCGCTTTATTGCGAAATCGTTTTGTACAACCTACTTTGGGAAGGATTTAATGAAAACGTTCGATATTGTCGTCATTGGTGGCGGAATGGTTGGTTTGGCATTCGCACAAGCTTTAAAACAGAGTGCTTGTTCGATAGCTGTGATTGAAGCGAATAATACGGTATTTGATTTATCGAATATCGGTTATCGAGTGAGTGCATTAAATCTTTCTTCCGAAGCGATGTTGCGACAATTTGATGTTTGGCAGCAGTTAAAGGCGTGGCGAGCAACTGCCTATGCAGAAATGCAAGTATGGGAAAAAGACAGTTTCGGACGCATTGAGCTTAATACCGAGCAGCTTGGTGTTGAACATCTTGGGCATATTGTGGAAAATCAATTGATTCGCCAGGCGTTATATCAAGCGGTTGTCGCTCAAGAAAATGCTGAAGTGATTGTGAGCAGACCGGTGTCGTTGGGTGTCAATCAGGACAATGCGATTTTAGGCTTGGAAAACGGTGAAATTTTAGTCGCAAAATTGGTGGTTGGTGCAGACGGTGCGAATTCGTGGTTGCGACAACAGGCGAATATTCCGCTGGTTTTCCGTGATTATCAACATTCGGCTTTAGTGTGTAATGTGGAAACGGAAGAACCGCATCAACAAATTTGCCGCCAAATTTTCTCTCCGGATGCTATTTTAGCCTTTTTGCCGTTACATCAGCCTAATTTAAGTTCGATTGTCTGGTCGCAGGATCCGGCACAAGCAGAGGCGATGGCGAGTTGTGACCCGCAACAGTTTAATCGCTATTTAACTACGGCGTTTGATAACAGATTGGGTTTATGTAAGTTGGTCACACAACGTAGCGTCTATCCGCTTACGGTGCGTTTTGCTCGACAATTCGCCGCACAGCGCATTGCTTTGGTTGGTGATGCAGCGCACACAATCCATCCTCTTGCCGGTTTAGGCGTGAATTTAGGGTTTATGGATGCGTTGGCATTGGCAGAAGAGGTGGATAAACATTTAGCTCAAGATAAAGATATCGGCAGTTATCGTCATTTGCGCCATTATGAGCGTTGGCGTAAGGCGGAAGCATTAAAAATGTTGGCAGCAATGCAAGGCTTTAAGGATCTTTTTGCCGGTGAGCAGCCGTTAAAAAAATTGATACGAGGCGTGGGCTTATCATTAACCAATCAATTCTCTCCGATTAAGCAGCAATTTATTCAGCAAGCAACCGGATTAAGTGGGGATTTGCCACAGCGGGTAAGACAGTTAAATCTCTTTGATTTAGCTTGAAATTTTGATCTGCTTCACATTTTTGTTGGAAGAATGGCAAGAAAATGGATTTTGTCTTGAAACAAATCAGCAACTCTCTTACCATTAGAAGAAATTTATTTTTTATATCGATAAATTATATATTATCTAATCATTTCATTACTTATAAGGCTGAATATGCAACCAGTTACCAATATTGATCATTTGGATCAGCAGATTTTACGTGTGTTAACGCAAGACGCTCGTACTCCGTATGCGGAAATGGCGAAAAATTTCGGTGTCAGTCCGGGAACGATTCACGTTCGGGTCGAAAAGATGCGCCAGTCCGGCATTATTGAAGGTACAAAAGTCAAAATTAATGAAAGACGTTTAGGCTATGATGTTTGTTGTTTTATCGGCATTATCCTGAAAAGTGCGAAAGATTATGAAAAAGTGATCGCAAAACTGAAAGATTTTGATGAAGTGGTAGAGGCCTATTACACAACCGGAAATTATTCAATATTTATCAAGGTGATGACACATACTATCGAAGAATTGCATCACGTGTTGGCAACGAAAATTCAACTGATTGATGAGATCCAATCGACTGAAACCTTGATCTCGATGCAAAATCCTATTCTCCGGGATATAAAACCATAACATACAAAAATAAGATAAGGAGGCTGTATGTCTGATGTGTTCCATTTGGGTTTAAAGAAAACTGATTTAGATGGGGCTACCCTTGCCATTGTGCCGGGTGCACCGGAAAGAGTTCCTGTTATTGCTAAGCTGTTGGATAATCCTAAATTTTTAGCATCTACACGTGAATTTACTTCGTGGCTAGGCTATTTGCACGGTAAAGCCGTGGTTGTCTGTTCCACCGGTATTGGCGGCCCATCGGTATCCATTGCCGTTGAAGAGTTGGCGCAGCTTGGGGTACGTACCTTTTTGCGTATCGGCACAACGGGAGCGATTCAACCGCATATTAATGTCGGTGATGTGTTGATCACAACCGGTGCGGTACGTTTGGATGGTGCAAGCCAACACTTTGCGCCGTTAGAGTATCCGGCAGTGGCGAATTTTGAATGTACCACAGCACTTTATCGTGCAGCGCAAGAATTAAATCCGAATAAAACTTATGTCGGCATTACGGCTTCATCGGATACTTTCTATCCGGGGCAGGAGCGTTATGACACTTACAGCGGTAAAGTTTGGCGTAAGTTTGCCGGCTCTTTGAAGCAGTGGCAAGAGCTCAATGTGATGAATTTTGAAATGGAATCGGCAACGCTGTTTACAATGTGTTCAGCGTTAGGGTTGCGTGCCGGTATGGTTGCCGGTGCAATTGTTAACCGTACACAGCAAGAAATTCCTAATGAGGCGACAATGAAAGCGACCGAAGAGAATGCCGTGAAAATTGTTGTGAAAGCGGCGGAATATCTTCTTTAAGTGTTTTTCTAAAAGTGAAAATAAATTCAGGTTTCAAAAGAAACCTGAATTTTTTGTTTTTAAATCAAGAGATTAGTGAGCTTGATCCCAATTATCACCAAAGTTAACTTCAACAATAAGCGGAACACTTAATTTAACGGCATTTTCCATCATATCCTTGATAATTTTTTCATAGTATTCGACTTTATCCTCTTTGACTTCAAAGACTAATTCATCGTGTACCTGCATAATCATTCGAATATCGTTTTTATCGGCAATAAAGCGATCAATATCGATCATCGCTTTTTTGATAATATCGGCGGCAGTACCCTGCATCGGCGCATTGATCGCGACACGTTCCGCTGCTTTACGCCGCATCCCATTGCTTGATTTTAATTCAGGTAAATAAAGTCTGCGCCCTAATAATGTTTCAACGTAACCCTGCTGTTTTGCTTTCTCTTGGATGTCATTCATAAACTGTTTAACGCCGGGATAACGATGGAAATAACGATCAATGTAAGTTTGCGCTTCATTGCGAGGAATTTGTAATTGGCGAGCCAAACCGAACGCACTCATTCCATAAATTAAACCGAAATTGATCGCTTTGGCACGATAACGTTGTTGTGAAGTGACTTGCTCCAATGGCACATCAAACACTTCGGCAGCAGTCGAACGGTGTACATCCAAACCGTGCGAAAAGGCATAAGCCAAACCGGCATCAGCGGAAAGATGTGCCATAATGCGCAATTCAATTTGTGAGTAGTCCGCCGCAACTACTTTAAAGCCTTGCGGTGCGATAAACGCCTGACGGATTTTTCTGCCTTCTTCGCTCCGAGTCGGAATATTTTGTAAATTCGGATCAGATGATGATAAGCGCCCGGTAATCGTCACTGCTTGGTGATAAGAGGTATGCACACGACCGGTATTCGGATCGATCATTTGCGGCAGTTTATCGGTATAAGTCGATTTCAATTTACTGAAACCACGATGTTCAACCAATAATTTTGGTAACTCGTGTTCATAAGCCAGTTCTTCCAACACCTCTTCATTGGTTGAGGGCGCACCTTTAGGGGTTTTCTTTAACACCGGCAAGCCCAGTTTACCAAACAGAATTTCCTGTAGCTGTTTAGTTGAAGCCAAATTAAATGCTTGTCCGGCAAGTTGATGAGCCTGTTGTTCCAATTGGATAAGTCTGGCATTGATTTCCTGTGATTGCTGATAAAGTAGATCACTGTCGATCAAAACGCCGTTACGTTCCATTCTGGCTAACACTTGCGAAAGCGGCAGTTCCACTTCAGTAAAGAGTTTCACTAAACTTGGGGTTTGATTCAGTTGTGGCCATAAAACTTGATGAAGTTTAAAGGTAACATCCGCATCTTCCGCTGCATATTCGGCAGCTTTATCGATTTCAATTTGATCAAAGGTAAGTTGGCCTTTGCCTTTACCTGCCAAATCTTCAAAATGGATGGTATCGTGATGTAAAAAACGTTTCGCCAAATCATCCATATTATGGCGACCGGTGCTGTCTAATGTATAGGACTCCAACATTGTGTCATACACAACACCTTGCAATTCAACGCCGTGTCTGGCAAGAATGGTTAAATCATATTTTAAATTTTGACCGACTTTTTTGATGTTCGGATCTTCCAGCACAGTTTTTAACGCCGCCAACACGGTTTTCCAGCTAAGTTGTTGCGGACAATCGAGATAATGATGTTGTAGCGGCAAATAGGCAGCTTCACCATTCTCTAACGCAAAAGATAAACCGACCAATTTTGCTTGCATATAATTCAAACTATTGGTTTCTGTATCGATGGCAAATAGAGAGGCATTACTTAATTTTTCACGCCATTGTTGTAACTGTTCTTCCGTTAAAATGGTTTGATAGCGACTACGATCAACCTTAATTGCGCTTGATTGAATTTCACGGCTTGGTGTGGCTTTGACCATCGTGCTGCTATTTTGTGCAGTGCTCACCGCGTTTTCATTTAACAGTTCGTTTAACCAGCGTTTAAATTCGTAACGTGCATAATATTCGATTAATTGATCGCGGTTTTCCGGTTGTAATGTCAGCTGTTCAAAGGTTACGTCTAACGGCACATCGGTTTTAATGGTCGCCAATTTATAGGAAAGATCGGCATCTTCTTTGCCGGCAAGGAGTTTATCTGCCAATTTTTTTGCACCGCGAATCGGTAAATCGGCAACTTTGTCTAATTGCGAATAGATATCGGCAATACCGCCAAGTCCTTGTAACAAGGCTACGGCAGTTTTATTCCCGACACTAGGCACGCCCGGAATATTATCCGAACTGTCGCCCATTAATGCCAATAAATCAATGATTAATTCTGGCGGTACTGAATATTTTTCAATAACTCCCTCACGATCCAATAAAGTGTTAGTCATTGTATTGATCAGCATAATTTTATCATCGACTAATTGAGCCATATCTTTATCACCGGTACTGATCAATACATTACGCCCTGCTTTGGAAGCCTGCTTAGCTAACGTACCAATTACATCATCCGCTTCAACCCCCTCAACAATAAGTAACGGCAATCCTAAAGCTTCAATCATTTGATGAAGTGGCTGAATTTGTTGGCGTAAATCTTCCGGCATTGGTGGACGGTGCGATTTATATTTTTCAAACATTTCATCACGGAAAGTTTTTCCTTTTGCATCAAATACTACCGCAATATGTGTCGGCTTAACCTCTTTCAATAAGCTCTTAAGCATATTCAGTACGCCATACATTGCTCCAGTCGGCTCTCCGGCAGAATTAGATAATCCTAAACGAAAATTAGCGTGATAAGCACGATATAAATAAGATGAACCATCAACAAGGACAAATGGATTTTCTGCGATTTGTGGCATAACGTTCTCAATTTGATTTAATAAATAATATTTTTACAAAGGGCTAATTCTAAGCGCTAAGAACGAAATTGCAACCGCAACACAAAAAAAGAGCCCGTTTTCAGGCGGACTCTTAGTTGGGGTTGATTGAGAGAATTATTTATTCAATTTTGCTTTGTAAGTTGGATTCATTAAGTTTTCAACAGAAAGAATATCATTTAATTGTTCTTCAGTAAGCAAACCTAATTCTAAAACAACTTCTTTCACACCTTTTCCAGTTTTCGCACAGATTTTACCAACTTTATCACCGTTATGGTGTCCGATAAATGGGTTGAGGTAAGTCACGATACCAATTGAATTAAAGACATAATTTTCACAAATTTCTTTATTTACGGTAATGCCGTCAATACATTTATCTCTCAAGTTAACGCAAGCGTTGGTAAGAATACTGATAGATTCAAACATCGCTTGACCGATAACAGGTTCCATTACATTAAGTTGTAATTGACCGGCTTCCGCTGCCATTGTTACTGTAATATCATTTCCCATTACTTTGAAGCAAACTTGATTCACTACTTCAGGCACAACCGGATTAACCTTCGCCGGCATAATGGAAGAGCCTGCTTGTAATTCAGGTAAATTAATTTCATTTAAACCTGCACGAGGGCCGGAAGAGAGCAAACGCAAGTCGTTACATACTTTAGAAATTTTAACCGCAGTACGTTTTAACGCACCGTGAACCATAACATAAGCACCGCAGTCAGAGGTGGCTTCGATTAAGTTTTCTGCTTTAGTACAAGGCAAACCGGTTACTTTTGCTAAATTTTGTACGACTAAATCGGTATAACCTTTCGGTGTATTGAGTGCAGTACCGATAGCGGTTGCACCAAGGTTAACTTCTAATAATAGAGCGGCAGTTTTTAATAGATTTTTGATCTCTTCATCAATTAATACGGCAAAAGCCTTGAATTCTTGACCGACAGTCATTGGAACAGCATCTTGCAACTGTGTACGACCCATTTTTAAAATATTGGCAAATTCATTTGCTTTATTTTGGAAACCGTCGTGTAGATATTGAAGTTTGTCGACTAATTTTAAAATACTGTTATAAACTGCAATACGGAAGCCGGTTGGATAAGTATCGTTGGTTGATTGGCTGGCATTAACGTGATCCATCGGATCTAAGAATTGATATTCACCTTTTTTATGACCAAGAATTTCAAGCGCAATATTGGCAACCACTTCGTTGGTATTCATATTAACGGAAGTGCCCGCTCCGCCTTGATAAATGTCAGATGGGAATTGATCCATACATTTACCGGTGGTTAAAATTTCATCGCAAGCGGCAACAATAGCATCGGCAATATTTTGCGGAATAGCACCGAGTTCTCCGTTAGTCATTGCGGTGGCTTTTTTTACCATTACCATTCCGCGAACAAATTCAGGCACATCGGAAATTGTGTTATTGGAAATATTGAAATTTTCGATTGCCCGAAGGGTATGAATTCCCCAATATACATCGGCAGGAATATCTCTTTCGCCAAGTAAGTCAACTTCTTTACGGAATTCGCTCATAAAACACCTCAAATTAATTATTTTGTAATAAAAATCAAATTGATAAATAAAGAGAAAATCTATTTTTTATCAATCTGTGTCAAATCTGTTTGTTGCGTATTATAGGAG
>SKEB01000769.1_pt1 | contig 10680 bp, 9 predicted proteins | sample 4826561 | NCBI WGS metagenome assembly SKEB01 (sample SAMN11008820, study PRJNA524170) | human gut metagenome | biome: Human fecal sample; material: Feces; isolation source: fecal sample from pouch patient p17 | host: Homo sapiens | place: Israel: Tel-Aviv | collected 2016-03-29 | reverse complement strand
GCTGGTTGGTCACCGGAATTTTTTACATCAAACTCAAAGTAAAAAATATGGCATTAACACGCCAAACTAAAAAGCAGCTGCAACAAATCAATGAATTAATGACTGCAAGAGATAAAAACGCATAATGCTGGAACTGCTTTTTTTGCTGTTACCCATCGCCGCCGCTTACGGTTGGTATATGGGGCATCGTAGTGCTAAAAAAGATCAGGAGGAGATCAGCAATAAATTATCCCGTGATTATATGACCGGGGTGAATTTTCTTTTATCCAATCAACAAGAAAAGGCGGTTGATCTTTTCTTAAAAATGCTGGAAAAACAGGAGTCGGAAAACGCTATCGACAACGACTCCCAATTTGAGGCGGAATTGACTTTAGGTAATTTATTCCGTTCTCGCGGTGAGGTGGATCGTGCGTTGCGTATCCACCAAAATATCGACAACAATCCGAATTACAGTTATGAACAAAAATTGCTCACCCGCCAGCAATTAGCCAAAGATTTTATGTTTGTCGGCTTCTTGGATCGTGCCGAAAAACTCTACCAAAAATTAAGTGAAGAACCGGATTATGCGGAAAATGCCTTGCACGAACTGGCAAATATTTATCAACGCACCAAAGAGTGGGATAAAGCAATCGAAGTGGGCGAGCGTTATCGTAAATTGACACAACAAACCGAAAATATCGCATTGTCACACTACTATTGCGAATTTGCCTTAGAATCCGATCAACAACAACAGATTATGGCTTCTCTGACAAAAGCTTTAATTGTTTCGCCCAATTGTGTCCGAGCGACACTTATTCTTGCCGAGCAATATGCTAAACAAAATAATTATGAACAAGCGATAAAAACGTTGGAGCAGATTGCCGAGCAAAATCTTGCCTATATCAGTGAAGCCTTACCGCCACTTATCGAATATTATCACCATTTGCCGAATAGCCACGATTTGGAACTGTTTCTGATCAAATTGCAACAGCAAAAAGTCAATAGTGCCGTTGTCATCGCCTTAACAGATTATATTGAACAAAAATCGGGTGCCGAAGTTGCCAAAAATCATCTTTATCGTCAGCTTGAAAAACGCCCGACAATGCGGATATTTCATCGCTTCATTCAATATCAAATTGATGAACTTGATGAGGGAAACGGCAAAGAGAGCCTAAAACTGCTCTACAATATCGTTGATGAACGTTTGAAAAAAAGCTTTGAATATCGTTGTAATCATTGCGGTTTTCAGAGCCATAAACTGATTTGGCAATGTCCGTCCTGCCGACGTTGGGAAACAGTTACACCAGTAGAAAATTAATTTGCAAACAAAGAGGGAACATCATGGAAAACAAAGTTATTGTCGCCTTAGACTATGAAACGAAAAAAGAAGCAATGCAGCTGGTTGATCAAATTGATCCTAGTTTATGCCGCCTCAAAGTGGGTAAAGAGATGTTTACTACACTGGGTACAGAATTTGTCAAAGAGTTACAAAGACGTAACTTTGATGTGTTCTTAGATCTTAAATTCCACGATATTCCGAATACTGTTGCCCGTGCGGTACGTTCCGCTGCCGATTTAGGTGTTTGGATGGTCGATATGCACGCCAGTGGCGGTTTAAGAATGATGGAAGCAGCGAAAAAAATTCTCGAACCTTACGGCAAAGATGCGCCGATTTTAATTGCGATCACCGTGCTAACCAGTATGGAAGAGGCGGATCTCTTACAAATCGGCGTTAATACTTCTCCGGAAGAACACGTTATTCGTTTAGCACGTTTAAGCCAACGTGCCGGCTTGGATGGTGTAGTCTGCTCGCCACAAGAAGTGGAAATCCTACGTCAGCGTTGCGGAAATGAATTTAAATTAGTCACTCCGGGCATTCGTCCTGAAGGCAGCCAATTAGGCGATCAACGCCGCGTAATGACACCAAGAGAAGCGATCAATGCCGGCTCCGACTATTTAGTTATCGGTCGTCCGATTACGCAAGCTGCTGATCCGGTTGCCGTATTAAAACAGATCAACGCATCGATTCAAGGATAATCAATGTCTGACAGTCAACTTGTTTACTCAACTGAAAGTGGACGCATTAAGCCGCAAAAACAGGCTCCACAACGGCCACAAGGTGATGGCATTGTTCGTATTCAGCGTCAAACATCAGGGCGCAAAGGCAAAGGTGTTTGCGTTATCAGCGGTTTGCCCTTAGACGACAAAGCCCTTTCTGATCTTGCTTCATTACTGAAAAAGCGTTGTGGCTGTGGCGGCTCAGTTAAAAACGGTACCATTGAAATTCAAGGAGAAAATCGTGATCTGTTAAAACAGCTGCTGGAAGAAAAAGGCTTTAATGTTAAGCTGGCAGGTGGTTAAGCATTAAACAGTCATTAAAAACTCTCGTATTCCATAATTTAAATACGAGAGTTTTTTCTTTTACGCAAAAAATTTCTCTTTTTAGAAAAAATTTCCGCATTAGCCGCTTCAATAGCCCTTATTTTGCGACATATCACTCATTTTTGAATAAATTTGCCATAAAAATTTTGACATACTTCTCATTTTAGAAAATTTACACTTTATAAACGCTCATTTTTTCTTTTAAATACAAATCATAAGTTCGATTAAGAACATTATTTATACTTTCTTTTCTACTTTCATTTTATAAATAAGGAGTCTTTATGGCACTCGATCATTCATTAAAAGGACAATGTATTGCCGAATTCCTCGGTACGGCATTATTGATCTTTTTTGGTTGCGGTTGCGTGGCTGCCGCCCGTGTTGCCGGCGCTTCATTCGGTCTATGGGAAATCAGTATCGTTTGGGGAATGGGCGTTGCATTAGCGGTTTATCTTACCGCCGGCGTTTCCGGTGCTCATCTTAATCCGGCAGTAACAATCGCACTTTGGAAATTCGCTTGCTTCGATGGTAAAAAAGTCGTGCCTTTCATTATCGCTCAAATGTTAGGCGGTTTCTTCGGGGCAGCCGTTGTTTATTTTCTCTATCGAGGTGTCATTATTGATTACGAAACAACTCAACATATTGTAAGAGGTTCTGCCGAAAGCCTCTTTACCGCCGGCATTTTCTCCACCTATTCCAATCCACACATTGATTTACTCACTGCCGGTGCCGTTGAATTTATTCTTACTGCCACTTTAGTTGGTGTTATTTTGGCTTTAACCGATGATGGTAACGGCGTGCCTCGTGGTGCTTTAGCGCCTTTACTTATCGGTATTCTGATTGCAGTATTAGGCGGTGCAATGGGTCCCTTAACCGGCTTTGCGATGAATCCGGCACGTGACTTCGGACCTAAATTATTCGCTGCACTTTCCGGTTGGGGCGAAATCGCAATGACCGGCGGACACGTTATTCCATATGCATTAGTGCCAATCATTGCACCGATTCTTGGCGGATTATTCGGTGCGTGGGGTTATCGTCGCTTTATTGGCAGAAATCTTCCGTGCAATAGCTGTAAAATTGACAACTAAATTTCTTGAAAAGGTAACTTATTATGACAGATAAAAAATATATTATTGCTTTAGACCAAGGTACAACCAGCTCTCGTGCAGTTTTGCTTGACCACGATGCCAATATTGTCGGCATTGCACAACGCGAATTTACACAAATTTATCCAAAAACAGGATGGGTTGAACACGATCCGATGGAAATTTGGGCAACGCAAAGTTCGACCTTAAATGAAGTGGTGGCAAAAACCGGTATTACTTCTGATCAGATCGCTGCAATCGGAATTACCAATCAGCGTGAAACAACGATCGTTTGGAATAAAAATACCGGCAAACCGGTTTACAATGCGATTGTGTGGCAATGCCGTCGTACCGCCGAATTTTGCGATCAATTAAAAGCGAAAGGTTATACCGATTATATTCGTAATACTACCGGTTTGGTGGTCGACCCCTATTTCTCCGGAACAAAAGTGAAATGGATTTTAGATAACGTTGAAGGTGCGAGAGAACAGGCGGAAAAAGGTGAATTGTTATTTGGTACGGTTGATACTTGGTTGATTTGGAAACTTACTCAAGGCCGTGTGCACGTTACCGATTACACTAATGCCTCTCGTACAATGATGTTTAATATTCATAGCAAACAGTGGGATGACAAGATGTTAGAAATTTTGGATATTCCTCGTAGTATGTTGCCGGAAGTGAAAAATTCTTCCGAAATTTATGGTCAAACCAATATCGGTGGTAAAGGTGGCGTGCGTATTCCAATCGCCGGTATTGCCGGTGACCAACAAGCTGCGCTTTACGGGCATCTTTGCGTTAACGCCGGTCAGGCAAAAAACACTTACGGCACAGGTTGCTTTATGTTGATGAATACCGGTGATAAAGCTATTACCTCACAAAATGGGCTATTAACCACTATCTGTTGTAACGCCAAAGGTGAACCTGCTTACGCTTTAGAGGGTTCTGTCTTTATTGCCGGTGCGTCAATCCAATGGTTGCGCGATGAATTAAAAATTGTACACGACAGTGCCGATACCGAATATTTCGCTCAAAAAGTGCCGGATTGTAACGGCGTCTATGTTGTTCCGGCATTTACCGGTTTAGGCGCACCTTATTGGGATCCATATGCACGTGGTGCTATCGTTGGACTTTCTCGTGGGGCTAACCGCAATCATATTGTCAGAGCAACGCTTGAATCTATCGCATACCAAACTAAGGATGTTTTGGAAGCGATGTTGTCCGACTCAGGTGAAAAACTGCAATCATTGCGTGTTGATGGCGGCGCCACCGCAAATAATTTCTTAATGCAGTTCCAAGCTGATATTCTTAACACTCAAGTGGAACGCCCGACTGTCAAAGAAGTCACCGCGCTCGGTGCCGCTTATCTTGCCGGCTTGGCGACCGGATTCTGGAAAGATCTCGAGGAGTTGCGCGACAAAACTTCTATCGAAAGAACATTCTTGCCGGATCAAAACGAAGCAAAACAACAACGCCGTTATAAAGGTTGGAAAAAAGCCGTTAAACGTGCCTTAGAATGGGCAAAAGAGGATGATGAAGAATAGCTTAAATTAACCGTTTCTTAATTGTAATCAAAACCTGCAATAGCTTTAAATTGCAGGTTTTCTTTTTTCTTGCAAAAAGATTTTTCAATACCGTAGCGTTTCAACTATTCCGGATATTCCAAAATGTTTAATAAAAACTTAATGGAAATAAGAGAAAAAGGGTTATATAAGAAAATTTTTTAAGGAAATAAATGGCGGTGAGAGAGGGATTCGAACCCTCGATAGAGTTTCCCCTATACACACTTTCCAGGCGTGCTCCTTCAACCACTCGGACATCTCACCGTTTTGAGGATTTCATTCAGAAATTAGGTGCGCAATATATTCACTTTCCGGCAAATCGTCAAGCATTTTCGGCAAAAATGACGACAACTGCTTAAAAAAGGGGCTGATTTTACTCAGCCCAAATGCTCTACTTATCTTTACTAGCAAAAAATCGAATAATTACAAACTCTTTTGCGAATTGAAATGATCAACCGCAACATCAAACCGTTCCGCAACATCTTTCGCCACCGGAGAAAATAATGATGAAGTAACGGTAACAACTGAGCAGGCTAAAAAGCCCGGAATAATTTCATAAAGATTGGCAATATCCGTCCAATTTAAAGTTTGCATTAATGGTTTCCACGCCACCACTGTTACTGCACCGGCGATCATTCCCCATAATGCCGCATTGGAAGTGATATTACGGTTAAATAAAGACATTATCACCAATGGCCCGAATGAAGCCCCAAATCCTGCCCACGCATAGGAAACCAATCCCATCACACGTGAATTCGGATCTTGAGCAATCGCAATTGCAATCACGGCAATAATTAACACCATAATACGCCCAACCCAAACCAGCTCTTTACTGGAAGCATTTTTGCGTAAAAAACCGTGATAAAAATCTTCGGTGAGTGCCGCCGAACACATTAAAAATTGCGCGGACAAAGTACTCATAATTGCGGCTAAAATGGCGGATAAGACAATGCCGACAATCCACGGATTAAAAATGGCTTTGGAAACTTCAATGAAAACGGACTCCGCAGAATCCAACATTACACCTTTCACTTCAAAATAAGCCAAACCGAAATAGCCCACTGCACAAGCACCGCCCAAACAGAGTAACATCCAAGTAATGCCTATTACCCTGGCTTTTTCTAACGCCTGAACAGAGCTTGCCGCCATAAAACGCGCTAAAATATGTGGCTGACCGAAATAACCTAAGCCCCAAGAAAGCGCGGAAATCACGCCAATGCCGGAAACGTTATACAGCCAGTTTGAATAAGGAATGCCGGTCTGTTCCGATTTTAATGCCAACGCAGTGGAAATTTCATCCCAGCTGATGTTCAACAGCACAATCACCGGTGCCAGCAATAATGCGAAAATCATCAAAGAGGCTTGAATGGTATCACTCCAAGAGATGGCTAAATAACCGCCGATAAAGGTATAAGCAATGGTTGCAACCGCACCAAAAATTAATGCGGTACCATAATCAATACCAAGCAGACTTTGGAACAGTTTTGCACCAGCCACCACACCTGAAGCGCAATAAATGGTAAAGAAAAAGAGGATCACTGAGGAAGAGATAATTTTTAATGATTTAGCACGATAAGGAAAACGTGCAGCAAAAAATTCCGGCAAGGTTAACGCATTGCCATAATGCTCCGTGAAAATACGCAAACGTCCGGCAACAATACGGTAATTAAAATAAGCCCCTACCGTTAACCCGACTGCGATCCACGCTTCCGACAATCCGGTAATGAAAATCGCACCGGGCAGTCCAAGCAACAGCCAACCGGACATATCGGAGGCACCGGCAGACATCGCCGTCACAAAACTCCCCATTTTACGTCCGCCCAAAATATAATCATTAAAGTTTTTTGTTGAGTAATAAGCGTAAACGCCAATACCTAAAATCACAAACAGATATAAACCAAAAGCTGTGTAGATTTGATAATTCTGCATACTTTCCCCCTATAAAATGGTGGTTATTGTTCTTCAATAGCCATCAGTGTCGCATTTCCGCCTGCGGCCGCAATATTCTCACTACGTGAAAATTCGTGATATAACAACGTGATATCTTGATGCTGTGTCCAATCATATAGGCAGAAAATAAATGGATTTTGTTGTGCTAATGCCATTCGTTTCTCCTGACTGATTGGCGAGACAAACACGCCTTTTTGATAATATTCGTTCGCTTTACGCGCAGTTAAATCCGGCAATCGATGTGTTAACAGTAGATTATCCTCTTCCACGACTACCTTAAATCCGGAACGTTGCAGATACTGATATGCTGACATCAAACGTGCGGCATCATCGCCCAACAACAACACTGATGTTGTTTTATAATCAATGGTATTCAATTCTCCGGTAATGCTCGGTACGGTTTTCGGCACTTCCGCTAAAGAAGAATAATATTGTGTTGTTCGCGTCAAACGTTGAACATATAATTCACCGCCCGCTTTCGGTCCTGTTCCGGACAGCCCGTGCCCGCCAAACGGTTGCACCCCGACCACCGCACCGACAATATTTCGATTAATATAGAAATTACCGCATTGTAGATTGTCTTCGACCATTTTAATCGCTTGCTGAATTCGGCTATGGCAACCGCCGGTCAGCGCATAACCTTTTGCATTAATCTGTTGTAACAAAGCGGCAAGATCTTGCGGTTTATAACGTACAAAATGTAAAATCGGCCCAAAAACTTCGTGTGTAATCTGCTGCAATGAACCCATCTCATAAATTGACGGCGCCACAAAATAGCCGGATGCCGGTGCAAACAATTCAAAATGGCGACGTGCGATTTTACGCACACTTGCTTGATAATCAAGTAATTTTTGTTGTGCTTCCTGATCAATTACCGGCCCAATATCCGTATTGAGATATTTTGGATTACCGATGACCAGCTCCTGCATGGCTTCGGTAAGCATTTGATATAGACGATCGGCAATATCCTCTTGTACCAACAAAATACGCAATGCGGAACAGCGTTGACCGGCTGAATCAAACGCAGAAGCCAATACATCAGTAATAACCTGTTCCAATAATGCCGAAGAATCGACCACCATTGTGTTTAAACCACCAGTTTCTGCGATAAATACCGGCTGATTTTCACGAGTAATCAGCTGCTTATTAATTAAATGTGCCACTTCTGTTGAGCCGGTGAACATTACCCCGTTAAACGGCTGCGCAACCAATGCTGCACCTAAATCCCCATTGCCCAAGGTTAATTGCAATGCATCACGAGGAACGCCCGCTTGATGCAACAATCTCACCGCATAATAGGCAATCATTGAAGTTTGTTCCGCCGGCTTCGCCACTACGCTATTTCCTGCCGCCAATGCTGCTGCCAGCTGTCCGGTGAAAATTGCCAATGGGAAATTCCAAGGCGAAATACACAAAATAGTACCCAATGGCGGTGCCAACATCTCTTTTGCGGATAATGATTTAACTTGTTCTGCATAGTAACGTAAAAAATCAACCGCCTCTCTCAGCTCTGCAATCGCATTCGGTAAGGTTTTCCCTGCTTCTTCAATCGCTAATTTAATCAATAAACCGAAATTCTGCTGATAAAGATCGGCTGCTTTTTCTAAAATTTCGGCTCGTTCCTGTACCGATTTTTCCGCCCATTTACTTTGTTGTGCCGCACAAAAAACCTCAGCGGCTGACGAAGTAGACATAAAATCGACTGTTGCCAATCTATCTGCCAACTGCGCCGGATTAAGAGCTTTATAACTGTGTGAAATATCCGCATCGGTTGCACAAAGCGAGTGAACGTCACCATACTCCGCTTTATTCAATGCCTGTTCCAAGCGTGCCAAATCCATTTCATCATTTAAGTTGAAGCCTTGAGAATTTTTTCGCTGTGGGAATAATTCCGCCGGCAATTTAATTGCTTTATTCGGCAAGCCATTAAATTTCTTCACTTTTTCCCACGGTGCTTCAATTAACTCTTCAACAGAAATATTGTCGTCAATTAATTGGTGAACAAAAGAAGAGTTGGCACCGTTCTCCAACAAGCGGCGCACTAAATAAGCCAATAATGTCTGATGCGTTCCCACCGGCGCATACACGCGCACACGACGATTGAATTGTTGCGGCCCGACAACATTGTCATACAGCGTTTCGCCCATTCCGTGCAAACATTGAAATTCAAATTCTTTATCCTGACCCAATTCGTAAATGGTTGCGAGCGTCTGCACATTATGGGTTGCAAATTGTGGATAAATCACATCCTGTGCTGCCAGTAATTTTTTGGCACAGCTGATATAAGAAATATCACTATGCACTTTTCTGGTGTACAACGGAAAACCGGAAACGCCTTCCGTTTGTGCCCATTTAATTTCACTGTCCCAATATGCGCCTTTTACCAAACGCACCATCATTTTGCGTTGATAACGGCGATTCATTTCAATAATGTAATCCAACACAAACGGACAACGTTTTGAATAAGCCTGAACCACAAAGCCGATACCATCAAAGCCTGCCAAGTCAGGATCTTGTAACAGTTTTTCTAATAAATCTAAAGAAAGTTCAAGTCGAGAAGCCTCTTCCGCATCAATATTCAAACCGATATTGTACTGTTTTGCCAATAAAAACAGTTTTTTCAATCGAGGATAAAGTTCATCCATTACCCGCTGTTGTTGCGAACGGAAATAACGTGGATGAATAGCGGACAGTTTCACCGACACGCCATTGGAATCATACAATGAGCGACCTGCCGATTGACGACCGACCGCATCAATCGCCTCCACATAATCTTGCATATATCGGTCGGCATCTGCCATTGTCATTGCCGCTTCGCCCAACATATCAAAAGAGAAACGGTAGCCTATTTTTTCCCTAGGAATAATATTTTTTAACGCTTCCTCCATTGTTTCACCGGTAACAAATTGATTTCCCAAAATACCCATTGCCTTTTCTATCGCTAACTTCATTATCGGTGCAGACAAACGGGAAAAACTTTTCATTAATGCTGAAGAGAGTTTTTCTTCACTCAAAGAAGCGCTGATTTTACTGCCTAAAAGCAGACCGTAACTGGCAGCATTGGTAAATAATGACCCCGATTTTTTAATATGAGAACGCCAATTACCAAGCTGTAATTTATCGTTAATCAATGCATATCTCGTTTCCGCATCCGGAATACGCAACAATGCCTCCGCCAGACACATCAAGGCAATGCCCTCGTCACAGCCTAAAGAAAATTCGTGCATCAAGGCATCAACGCCGTAATGTTTCTGTTTTTTGGAACGCACTTTCGTAATCAGTTCGCGCGCAACATTATCGATACGATTTTGTTGTTGTTCATCAAAAGATAATGTGGTGAGCAAGCGTTGTACCGCTTCCTGTTCCGGACAGGCGTAATGTTGACTGATTAATTGACGTAATTTTGATTTTTGGCTGAGATCATTGGCATATTGGTAATTCATTTTTGCTCCGCAAACACATATTGTTAATTAACTGTTACGAATTTAAAGTAATCCCCACAAATAATAAAGTTTATTTGTTTAAATTTGTGACATATTTCAAATAAATTTTTAACTCTACAGAAATATTTATTGTTATTATGATCTTTCTGTGCTTATTTGATGTTTCATCGCTTCATTCAATATCAAATTGATGAACTTGATGAGGGAAACGGCAAAGAGAGCCTAAAACTGCTCTACAATATCGTTGATGAACGTTTGAAAAAAAGCTTTGAATATCGTTGT
>SKEB01001344.1_pt1 | contig 10718 bp, 10 predicted proteins | sample 4826561 | NCBI WGS metagenome assembly SKEB01 (sample SAMN11008820, study PRJNA524170) | human gut metagenome | biome: Human fecal sample; material: Feces; isolation source: fecal sample from pouch patient p17 | host: Homo sapiens | place: Israel: Tel-Aviv | collected 2016-03-29 | reverse complement strand
TAGCACCACAATTACTGCATTTATTATTAAATACGGTTAATTTTCCACAATTTGCACATTTCTTACCACGTCCTCCTTTTCCAGCATTCGGAGGCACAATCATTTCATATCCACATTTACTACATTTCCTATTTTCTCCTGTAGTTTTAAAAAAAGTTAATTCGTTACAATTTGGACAAAGTTTTCCTGCCATTTATCTTCCGCACCTTTCTATATATTTATATAATTATATAATGCAATGTTGTCTCTGTCAACAATCATTCGTACTATATTTCATATAATTCTTTACTCTCTAAAAATTGTTTTCTTATCTCCTCCGGCAAATATTTCGCCAGTTCCTCCACCAACTCATACACCTTCGTTCCCGGTGCTATCTCCGCCGGTGTCTTTCCCTCTCCATTTTTAATAATCCGTTTCGCATATCGAATTGCCAGCTTCGGGCTTCCACCATTCATCAATATTTCAAATATGTTATCCATATTCTTCTCATACTTCCCAATTCCCAGTTCCTGAAATTTCTCATTCAAAAATTTCTTATACTCGGATCTGTGATTATTCGCTGTGTAATATGCAAAATGCAACATAAACCAGAATTCGATACACTCGTTACTCCACGCCGCATGATACTGAATATCCGGATTCTTTTGATTTAATACTTCTGCCCGCTGGACTACTCCATTGACATCACTGGATGGGAAACTGTCTTTATCATAGACGCACCATATCTGCCCTTTTGTGATCTTATTCTCACGCACATACTCTTCAGCCTTTCCGATTACCCGCATCGTCTCAGCCTGGCAGCCTTCAATTTCAATCAAAACCATATCTCGATAAATGGGATTATCTTCAATATACCGTTTGAATCCTTGAAAATATTTAGGTTCCGTTGCTTGTCCTTCGCAGAAAATATAATAGCGGAATTCTTTCTTTTCCAGATATTCCTGCCGACGTTTCTTCTTCCAGTTGTCTTTCTCTTTTCTGCCTCTTTTAGCCATTCACCGTCCCCCAATCTATAATCTTTCTGAGGTATGGATCTGCACCATATTTCCCTCCCAGATACTGTTTATCGAACTTGGCATCCTTTCGTACAGATTCACCTTTCTTATTTTTAAATTCTACAAGAGAATATAATTTTGAGTTCTGACGGTTTCCTTTTGCTACAAACCAGATTTCATCTCTTCTGAATACTTCACTGTTCATAGTAGACAGATCATGTGATGTAAAAATCAACTGTGCACCCTTTTTATTTTTTTCCATATTACTGAAAGTCATAATAAGGTATTTTAGTAATACCGGATGTATCTTTGCATCCAATTCATCAATCACAAGTGTCGTTCCTCTCAATAAACTTTTTGCAATAAATGGGAGCAATCCAAATAATTTCTTTGTTCCACTGGATTCATCAAATAAATTCAATTCTGCTTCATATTCATCTACTACGTGTTTTGTAAATACTTCGATCCGGTCATTCTCCTTTTCTTCTACACGGAAATCTACAATATCCAAATCCATCTCCTGAATCATCTGAAGCATCAGTCTTTTTACATCCTCTGACTTCGAAACAGCCATTCGTAATTCCTGCATAGGATTTCCATAATTCAGGAAATCAATCTCTTCATCAAACCAGTCAAGCACATCCTGTACCACTTCATTTTTGCTGTAAGTAATTCCAAGATACGATAACAACGGCAATGTATCGGATAATTCATCACTGGTTTTCAATCTTGCAAATGCACCTTTCAAAGTAATTTCATCTTCATCTCGTTCAAAAAGTGCTGATTTCCGCCCTGTTTCTAATTTTATACGATCCAGCCTTTCGTATTCGATTACTTCTTTTTTTACAGTTAATTCATAGCGATACTCTGCCCTTGCCGTTCTAAAAAACAGTTCAAATTCTGTTGGCTCATTTCTTGTTCCCTCATCAAAAGCAAATGGCTCTATCACAAGCTTTTTCATTTTCATCGCGATCTCTTCGTTATTACTTGTCGCATATAATGGCCTCAGTATTTTCGTAACCAGACTATGCAATGCTTCAAGGACATTAGATTTTCCTCCACCATTTGGTCCGTATACAGCAGATACCGGTAAATATAATTCCTCATCTACATCTTTTATAATTCTGTCTTCATGCTCAGAAATGGCGGCAGCCTGCATGTCAAATGTTACCTCATCTCGTATACTCTTAAAATTTTTCACTGTAAATTGGCATAACATCTTATTTACCTCCATTAGTCCAAACTTCTTGCCTATATCCTTATTATATTCCGTTTTTTTATTTTAGCAATAGTTTTATGAGATAAAATCTCATATTTTATATTACAATTTACATTCCGGCAATTTTCGACAAAATTATACACCTTAGACTTCATGTTAATGACTATCAATCCATTCCTCATCTATCCGCTTTATTCCAGTTCACATTCATTTGTTTCCATCTGCACCATATTATCCCGCAATATCTTCTCCACCTTCTCAGTATTCACTTCTATCATCACTTTCAATATGTAATCGGCGGTCACTTCCACCGGATTTGGATTATGAAATCGATAGTTCAGTTTTCTTTTCGCCACGGTGAAGTTTCCACCTCCTCCCTGCTCACTCTTTGTCCATTACTATGAAAATTTCTTTTGAAATAGTCCTAGATTTTCAGAATGTTTTTCATAGTCTGCATATTGTCATTTGCCATGGCTTCTCGTCTGCTGACTCCATCAATCTTTACCGGAATACATCTCTCCAGAATTCTGTCATAAATTCTTTTCTTGCATTCTGACTTAGCTGTAATTCCAGCAAGAATTTTGGAAATTAATAATACTGCTTCTGCCGCTCCTGCTCATTCATGTACAAATATTTCATTTGTTTCTTCCTCACCTTCTCAATATTTGAGGAAATATATTTTTGAATTTAATATCCACCAAAATTTATCCCTCTATATATACAAAGGGAGAGGGCATAAAATACAGCCCCCTCATCAGAATTTTTTTATTTTTTTCATAATTTCATTACTGAGCATCCCAAAGCTCCACATAATCTTAAAGATAAGTAGAGAACCAATTAAGGTACTATAATCCCTAGTGAATCTCGCTCTTTGCTATTTCTTTCTTCTTTTTAATCTGAATTTTTATACGAGAGCAAGATCCACCTGTGTTTAACAAATTTATTGATTCAATTTTATCTTCATCTAATTAGCTTCCATCAAAGATTTCCGCACCATTTACATAATATTTTCTTTCAAAATTTTCAAAACAAACCTCCGGCTTCTGCCAGATGCTCTGTAAAAAATATTCAATTTTTACCCGCTTACATTTTCAATGCAGCCAATATAATATTCTTAATTTTCGAATATTATCTACGATTATTACGATACGGTATTACCCGGGTGGATCTTGCTCTTCTCTTTTAATATCAATATAATTCTATTTTTCGATAATCTATGACAGTGCTACAGTTAAATGATATACTAATCCTAGTTTATAAATTCGGAGGTATATTATGTCGAATATTCAGATAACAGAAAATGAACCAGGAAAATATTCTCCTGACTGGTTTTATAATGAAGCTCAAATACCAGAATGTATTTCTCTTGCTCATAAAGCTGATGAATTACGAGAAAATTTTATAAATCTTTTTGGGGTAGCGAAACTGAAATCTCTTTCAGGAAGAGAACTATTAACTTCTTTATTCTATAACGATGAAGGAAATAAAACTAATCTCTGCTATATGCTGGAAATGGATAAAAGTCTCCACTTGTTTGGAGGTATTTCAGGTGGATCTGCCTATAAGTTTGGGTTATTTTATCATAAAAAAACTCAAAACTGGACCTCTGGTTCTCCATTAAAACCGGTTTTACTTACTGAAGATGAAGCAATACTTAAAGCCAAAGAAATACGTGATGATCTGGTAAAAGGTGCCGAAATAATATCATCTTTTGGTTCTTTAGAATCTTTGTCAGATTATGAACGCCTTTATAAACAACTAGAACATATTTCTGGAATTAATACTGTATGGAGAATGAAATATTATCACCTGTTGTTTCCTACCTTACTTGCCCCTTTTTACGGTCAAGATATACAACTGAAAGTATTACATTTTCTAAATCAAAAACCTAGTGATATTCCTTTTATTCGCATGGGACAAATTGCTCTATTTATCCAAAAATGTAACATCCCAGGCATAGTGTTCGGACATATTTACGGAAAGAATGTAGCAGACTTGAAGGATTCTGACCACTCTAATACTAATGTTCTTTCTGACGAAAAACATAAAAAGCACTACTGGATGTATACTGTCTTCGATGATAACAGTTGGAATGAATGTTACCAAAAAGGATTTATGGTTTTGGGCATGGATGACATCGGTGATTATTCTCAATATCCTTCTAAGGAAGCACTTCGTCAAGAACTGATAACTGTATATGACAACAGTACATCCCGCAAAAATCAGGCTTTAATGGCATGGAATTTTGCAAATACAGTAGCCGTTAATGATGTGATTTTTGCAAAACGCAGTAATACACTTGTTGGTAAGGGTATTGTTACAGGCGGTTATGTTTTTGATGCTCTTCGTCAGGAATACAAAAATGTCCGCGCTGTAAAGTGGCTTCAAGTTGGTGAATGGGCGCATCCTGGTAATGCTGTTGCAAAACGCTTAACTGATATCACTCCATACACAGATTATATTGAAAAGCTTACCGCCATCTTTGCTCCAGATGAATTAGATGATGTAGATACACAACCAGAAATAGACTATCCAGCTTACTCTTCTGCAGATTTTCTCTCAGATGTGTATATGAATGGACAAGATTATAAAACACTGGTAAATGTTTTAAAAATGAAGAAAAATATTATTTTACAAGGCGCACCTGGAGTTGGAAAAACTTTTACTGCCAAACGACTTGCTTATTCCATTATCGGTGCAAAAAATCCTGATCGTGTTCAAATGATTCAATTCCACCAGAGTTACTCCTACGAAGATTTTATTGAAGGATACCGACCAACGGAAAATGGATTCACAATTAAAAAGGGTTCTTTTTACAAATTCTGCAAAATGGCCGAAGATGATGATGAAAATGATTATTTCTTTATTATTGATGAAATCAATCGTGGTAATTTAAGTAAAATATTCGGTGAATTATTTATGCTGATTGAAAAAGATAAGCGGGGTATTGAACTGCAATTGCTATATTCTGATGAGAATTTCTCTGTGCCTGCAAATGTATATATTATCGGTATGATGAATACTGCTGATCGCAGCCTTGCCATGTTAGATTATGCTTTAAGACGACGTTTTTCATTTTTTACTATGAAACCTGGATTTAATACCTCTGGTTTTCAAACTTACCAAGATTCTTTAAAAAGTGATGCCTTTAACAAATTAATTGCTTGTGTGAAACAGCTCAATTCTAAGATAGCAGAAGATATATCATTGGGTGAAGGATTCTGTATTGGTCACAGCTACTTTTGTGGTTTAACACCAGAATCTGCCAACACCCAAACTTTACCATCCATTGTAGAATATGAATTGATTCCACTTTTAAAAGAATATTGGTTTGATGAGCCCGCAAAAATCGTAGACTGGTCTGATCGACTAAGGAGTGCTGTTAAATGATTCCTGTACAAAATATTTATTATATGTTGTCCTACGCTTTTCAAGCATTACAAGCACAAAATTACAAAGATCTGGCCACAGAAAAATTTCATAATACCGCTGAATTATGTGCAGCCATTCTTGATAAGGGCATTAGCGTACAGCTAAAACGAGGCTTAGGAAGAGATTATCTGCCAAAATCAGAATCTCTTTCTACGCTACAGGGAAAGCTTAATATTTCTGAATCCATTAAAACTCAGACTCTGCTGAAGAAGCAAATGATTTGTACATACGATGAATTTTCAACTAATACACAATTTAACCAAATTATTAAATCTACAATGTTATTGCTTCTTAAAGCCAATATCACAAATACGCGTAAAAAGAGTCTACGGAATCTGTTATTGTTTTTTTCTGATGTTAATGAAATTGATTTACGTTTTGTAAATTGGAACCAACATTATAATCGTTCCAATCAAAGTTATCAAATGTTAATTGGAATCTGTTATCTGATTTATAACGGACTTCTACAGACACAGAACGACGGTATCACAAAAATAATGGGTTTTTTTGACGAACAACGTATGTGCCGTTTATATGAAAAATTTTTGCTTGAATACTATCGTAAAGAACATCCAGAACTATCTGCCAATGCATCACAGATCGCATGGCAACTTGATGATTCCGCTAGCCAATTGCTTCCTAAAATGCAAACTGATATTATGTTGTCTCAGGGAAACAATATACTTATTATCGATGCAAAATATTATTCACATATGACTCAGCAGCAATATGGAACAAACACCTTGCATTCCAATAACCTCTATCAAATTTTTACATATGTGAAAAACAAAGACTTTGAATTAAGAGAGCTGGAACATACCGTCTCTGGAATGCTCCTTTATGCACAGACTGATGAAGATGTTATTCCCAATAATACATACCAGATGAGCGGAAATCAGATTTCTGTGCGTGCGTTGGATTTAAATCAGGATTTTTCGGGAATTGCCGAAGACTTGGACTCTATTGTTAAAGATAACTTCACTTAATTTTTGAGGGGAACCAATACTTCCCCTCAAAAATTAATCTGTACTATAAAATATGCAAATATACAAATTTCATCATTGCTTTCATGTCCATGTTTCCCTCATGGACATCCCATTTCTCCATATTTTTTTGAACTTCTTCACATTCTTTCAAATATTTTTCGTATGCATCATCTGTCAATTGACCCCCTTCAACAATTACCAGCGTTAAGTATTCCACAAAAGTTCTAAAGTTATCAACAAGTCCTAAAATAATAACAAATAATTCTTGTAAATCCACACAAGTATTCGGTACAATTAGCATTTCTGCTGTCCTATCAATGCACATTTGTTCATCTTCACTTTTCTCTTTTTTTTGCCACTGCTCATCTTCGCCTAGAGGAGCATTATAAAATTGATACTTCCTTTTTCCACGAAAAGAATATCTGGCGAAATCAAAATTAGCATTTACACGTTGCAATTCTTTTATCAGTTTAATCAATTCCGGTAGCGCAATATCTATTGTCTGCTCCATACCCAATTTTTTCAGTTCTTTTTCTAAGACTTCTAAATACTCATAAATCTTGTGGTTTTTCTTTACTTCATTATCAATCCCTAGAATGTAATATATCGCATCTACACTACTTTTTAACCAAAGTTCTACTCCATGCCAAAGATCAAACATAATTGGAAAAATAAGAACATCTGCCGTTGAACAATAATTTCCACTACACAAAATCGAATATAGACTTAATACTGCATTTCCCATATATGCATTCCCCATTACAAAGTTATCTTGTATAAGTTGAGAAACATTATTTTTCCCACCAAGTGAATTGTCAAAATTCCAGTTTAAAAAAGCATAGTTACTTGATTTTGTATAATCTATATCCTTTTCACCATAAAAAATCATGTGACTTGTATTTTTCTCTTCAGCATTATTCATATCTACTTCGGCCTTTCTTCATGTAATTTTCCTACAATTAATTCTATTCCTCCATATTGCGTAAGTAAAGGGACAAAAAACAATTTTTTTGCCCCTTTACTTTCTCATATTATTCTCCAAATAAAACATTCTATTTTGTTACAACCATATGTACCGTCGACTTACTAATTCCATACTTTTTTGCCGCCTGACGCACCGTTGCATTGTTGTCTATGATATATCGTGCAATTTCCATTGCCCGTTCCTCGATATAACCTTTCACGAAAACTCCCCACATAGTTTGCTTTTTTACAATCTATGCAGGGAGTTTTTGATGTATGTCTGTATCATTCTGGCAAACGATTATCTTCCACAACACTTTTTATATTTTTTACCGGAGCCACAGGGGCAGGGATCGTTTCTTCCGATTTTTGGCTCTGTCCTCACATATGGCGTCTGCATTTCCAGCCCATTCATATAATTCCAGGCATCTCCTTCCTCTGCTCCTACCAATATCTCCGAATCATCCGCAACATATTTTCTCTGCCAACGGGATTCATCGTATGAAGCCTAATTGGATAAAAACGTTCATTCTCCGCCAGCCAATCCAATAATTTAATCCCATCCCCACCATCATAAGCATAATCTCCTAAATCATGATCACAATCAATTAATAAAATGGGTTCCTCCGCTGATTCAATTGTTCTCTTTGCAATATTAACACTTTTGCACCATACATATCCTTCTGGAGCAGGTCGTATATCATCCAGCCATATCTTCATACATTTCCCCCCTTATAAATAATCATCTAGGCGTTTGCAAAACGCCACAAACCGCATAAATACGGCATTTTTTGTTGCTAAAAAACAAATAACTCCTCACCGGATATGGTACAATAGAGTTGCTAGAAACTAAAAACCATACACCCAAGAAAGGAGTTATTCTGATAACTATGATACCATATAACCAGCTTTCTTTGGCAGATATTTTTTCAGATTGCCAGGAAAAATTTAAAAATGACAAACCTGCGTTTCTTTCCCTATTGGAAAATCATATCGATATTAATGAGTTTATTCCGATTTCTTTCAGAAATCATTTCTATGCATCAACGGGCAGAACCCGTAAATACCCTTTACAGGCTTTTCTGTGGGCTTTAATCATCCAGCGTATTTTCTCTATCCCTACGGATTAGCTTCTCCTGACTTTTCTCGCTTACTCAAAACCACTTCGTGAATTCTGCGGTTTTACTAAAGTCCCAGACGCTTCCAAAATCACCCGCTTCAAACAGGATTTTTTAGACGACTTACAGCTTGTATTTGATAACCTTGTTGATGTTACTGAGCCTATCTGCCAGGCAATCGACTCTGCAAAAGCGGAAATGACCATCTTTGATTCTTCCGGTATTGAAGCTTTCGTTACCGAAAATAATCCGAAGTATGCCAACAGGATCATTAGGCAACTTAAGGCGTATGCAAAAGCTCAGGGCTTTGATAAATCCTATGATCCATATAAAGCCGCTTATGGTTCCATGCCTTCCCATTCTTCTGCGAATCCTGAGATCAAGCAGCTTTATATCAATGGACATTTTTGCTATGTCTTCAAGTTTGGCATTGTCACTAACGGGCTGGGCATCATCCGTCATATCTCTTTTTATAACAAAGATTTTTTGACATCTCATCCAGATATCGTTGTCGAAAAGAAATCCGGTTCTCCTGACGAAGATAAATGTGTTCATGATTCAAAGCTTTTGATTCCAACACTGAAAGACTTCTTTTTTAAACACCCTCTTATAAATCCAAAAACCTTTCTTGGTGATGCAGCTTTCGATTCATGTCTGCTTTATAGTGAATTACTTACAGGCAACACTTTTGGAGAAGATAAACATTTCTCTAAAGCATATATTCCTCTTAATTCACGTTCGGGAATTACAAATCCTGACTGCAAAATCGACAAAAACGGTATACCCTGCTGTCCTAAAGATGATTCTCTTCAAATGAAATATGAAGGCTCATCAAAACGCAAAAATGGTTTGATCAGATATAAGTTTGTTTGTCCAAAAATCAAATATGTCTATGACAAAACCACTCGTAAAACCCATCGTGAATGTATGTGTGATTCTCCTTGTACAACATCTTCTTGTGGTAGGATGATTCATATTTATCCGGAGAAAGACCTTCGTGTATACCCTGGCGTTCTTCGTGGTACAGAAGAATGGGATAATACTTATAAAATCAGAACTGCAGTTGAAAGAGATATCAATCATATCAAAGATAATCTCTGTCTGGCTAGACGTCGAACACAGAATGAAAAAACTCTGCATGCCGATCTGATTCTTGCAGGTATCACACAACTCATTACAGTTGTTCTTGCAGACAAAATCAACCATCATGAATACATCCGAAGTCTAAAACCTCTCATAGCCTAGGACTTACCAACTCCATAAAGCCTAAGGCTTATTAAAGTGTGCCTAAAACTGACAGTTATCCACTTTTCATTCTTAAAATTCGTGCTCTGCACGAATTTTTCCTTGTTTGGATTCAAGATTGCGAACGAGCCAAGCGCGTTTCGCAATTACCTAAATAATCATCATTTTCCATCTGCTTTCCATCCAATATCCAAATATGATCTATAATGACTGCTATTATCATAAATTATTTTTTCTACAGATTCCAGACCAAATTTCTTCATTATTTCATTAATGTATTCTTCACCTATATTGGGATTCATATATAGAATACACAGATTTTTTGAAGTAATTTCAACCCGACCACGAGGATAATAATTATATGGGTACCGACATTTTCGAGGCTTTATTTCCTTCCAAATTTTTCTATGCACATAAGAATCCCCCGACTTTGAAATCCCATATTCATATTTTTGCTCATCAAATGGAACTGCCCGGATTTTTCCGTCTATTAACCAGAATACTCCTTTATGTGGTCTTGCTAACATTTTCGTTTTCCTTTGACATAATCATCCCAATCCAATTCATCTTTTGAAACAATCTTTGCCTTATATAGCGGTGATAAATATTGATACACTTTTCTATGATTAAAGAAATAATCTCCATGTTTCAACGCACCGGTTTCAATCTCTCCTTCCGAATTCACATATTCACATTGTATTCCACAACAATCATCTCCGACTTCTTTAAGCCGACAATAAAAAGCACCTGGTGCATATGG